>VTLG01005569.1_pt1 | contig 11155 bp, 7 predicted proteins | sample 4694571 | NCBI WGS metagenome assembly VTLG01 (sample SAMN12604809, study PRJNA352737) | marine metagenome | biome: ENVO:00000447; feature: ENVO:00000209|ENVO:00000569|ENVO:01000036; material: ENVO:00002151; isolation source: viral sequences binned using virsorter ... | reverse complement strand
CATACCTATGAAATGATCTTGTTAGCTCTGTGCCATCTTTTTTGATAACAGTTGCCTTGCGAACTTGTACAGCTTTATATTCGCCAACAACTTCGATTTTGTCGTATTCAATAGATTCAGTTAATGCCATTAGGATTAATCTCCGATTAAAACAGGTTTAGACTTAGTTTATAGACTTAGCTCGGTCTATGTTGCAACACAATATGTAATAGATCCACGAATTTCAGTAGCATCTTCAAAATGACTTGCTTGCATATGGTCTGTCTGATCTCTAGGACCAGAAGTAAATCTTATATCTAATACATCATCACCATCATTTGCTATAAAAACCATAGTAGATATGTTGGCAGTCCCATTAACGGTGTTCCAAAAGCCACTTACACCATTTGCTTCAATAGACGTTCCAGCGATATTACTTACTGGATTAAAAGGCAACCCACCTATAGTTGCATCACCAGATTGAGAACCTTTATCTGATAAGTTAAAACCAAAATGAACTGTTACTTGTCTCCCAATTTTTGTATAAGAACCACCACGAACAGAAGTATAACTAATACCTGATGTAGACCCACCAAATCTTAATACTGGAACCCATAGACCCTCTTCATAATCGTCTAGTAGCTCATTTTGACTTGAACCAACGCCATCAGCAGTAGCACTAAAATCAATTCCATTTCCAGAAGGAAAAGCTAAATTACCTGTAATAGTAACTCCTGTTGAAGTAGTCTCTAGTTTTGCTGTTCCCCCATTATGGAAAAGTTGAACTGCACCATCATCTTTAAATACAGCTAAATCTTCACCTGTTCCACGAATTACTATATCCGCACCAGATGTTTCTATGTTATTGTTCGTTCCATCATAATAAAGTGATAAATTATCATTAGTTCCTAGTAAAATTCTTCCTTCAGTAGCACCCGAACTGTTAGGTAGATCTACATTACCTGTAATGTCTATATTGCCTGTGACAAGTACGCCAGTATTTGTTGTTTCAAATTTAGCTGTACCGCCATTGTAAAACAACTCAACTTTTCCCTGAAAATTAAACTGAGCTAGATGACTACCTGTTAAGCCACTTTGAATAACAATATCTTTACCTGTATCTGCACAAATATTTAGGTCGCCAACATCTGAATAAATAAAGTTATTAGAACCATCACCATAAATTTGTAAATCTCCCTCTCCTATCAGTAATTTCTTATTGTCGTTAAACGTGACATCAATATCGTAAGTACTACTACCAGCTGGTAAGTTTGTAAGTCCTGAACCATTACCAGCGAAACGTGTAGCTGTAACTGTTCCTGTACTTGGGTTGTAATGAAAATCTCCATCAGATTCAAGTCCTACATTTCCAGTTGCAGAGGCATCTTCAATAAAAGGTACTAAATTATTTTCATTAGTGTTTTCATTATCTGCTACAGAAATATGAGTTGAATTTGTAGCGTTAGTCGCATTAGTCGCATTAGTCGCATTAGTGACAGTTACACCAGCGATTACAGTATTTAAAGCAACACCATTAACAGTTATCGCATCAGCCTCTAGCGTTCCATCAAAATCACCGTCAACTGCATTAATATCGCCTATAAAAGTTGTTCCCGAGACACTTCCTGTAACTGTTAAACCAGTAGAACTAAAACTTCCTCTTGTAGTTCCTCCGCAACTAACATCTAAAGTATTTGCAGCACTTGAGAAGATTCCTGTGTTTTGATTGTCAGTAAAACTTAATGCTGGAGCGGAATTTGAGCCATCTAATAACGTATAACTACCATCTAACTTAAATAAAGTAATCCAAGTATTATTTGAAGAATCTCTCATCTTCATAACATTAGGCGTTGAAGCAGTATCAGCCCAAAGCATATAAGCAACTGTTGTTGCTGGTTCTGTTCCTGAGTTATTTGCAATTACTTTACCGAAAACTTCATTAAGCTGGTCGAGAACATTTTGTCCTGTTCCGTTTTCTATTGTGTAGGGAGTATCGTCTGGGGTAAAAGTCATTTAATTAACCTTCTTGAGTAGTAACGGAAGTAGCTGAACTTATGTTATCGTTATAACCCACAACTCTACCACCATGAGATTCTATAAAGAATCTATCCAAAGTATTTCTTATTCCCATAGCTGCCCTCGTACTACCATCTTCGTTTGTAACAATATCGGTTTGATGATTACCAACGATAAAATAATTATCTAACTGTCCTGTTGTTGGAGGGTTTGCACTATTACCCGTAACTTCAAATGCGTCTATTGGTCCATCTTGACTAATAAATCCATCTACTGCCAGATGATCACCGAATGAAGTTGTTGCACGAAAACCTTTTACAGCGTTTCTGAAGCCCATAATGGCTAAGTTTTTAAAAATTACATTTTTAGCATTACGATATACATAAACCACTTCAGTTATATCTGTAGCTGCATCTGAGTTTGTGCCATCAGTTCCACTTATCGCTGGTCTAGCGTCTCCAGCTAAATCAAAAGAACCATCTTGAATTACAATATTGCTAAATATTGCATTTTCATAAGCATAAAATTGAATTTGTCTACCTACCTTTAATATTGTTTTATCATAACCAGTTAAAACGCCTCTTGGTGCAATAATTTGTACATTAGATACTGTTATATTTTTTGCAGTAGGACTACCGCCTGAATATGTAATATTGCCATTTCTTATTTGATGATCTGGATTAGTAATTGTACCACCGCCTAAACTATTGCTAGTAAAAGTAAGCGCACCCCAACCTGTATGTTTTATGTCCATACCTTCAGCGCAGTTAGTTATGCGTAGTCCATCTATTGTTACGTTATAAGGTGCTACAGAATAATGATGTCCTTTGACTTGCAACCCTTTACAACCGCCAGAGGCAACGCAATTTGTAATTGTTACATTACGACTTCCATCATCTATTTCATAACAGTTACTATTACCTGACACTAAAGTTCCCGCTGGATTTCTAGACTCACAACCTGTAATTAAAATATCACTTGAAAAGTGCGTTGTAATATTGTCATCGCCACCTCCTTCAGCGTAACAGTTTTGTATGATTACATTTTTAGAACATTGATCTTGTATAACAAGGCATTGCGTTCCAGATGAGATACTAACAGTTGAATCTGTAGTAACTGTAAAGGTATCATTATTAGTTACAGTTGCGACATTGTATAAACTATCATGAGCTGTACTGCCAGTAATTCTTAAATAAATCTGATCGTTAACAGCGAAACCATGTCCAGTTAGACTAACTGTAATTGTTTTACTCGAACCAGCAACTTGAGCAGTACGAGCTACTGTATCGTAAATCTGAGGAGTAGCTCTAGAAGTAGCATTATTACTACTGTTTTGAAAAGTCTCTAAATCGACAGCAGTAGTTCTTCTATACTTTGGCGAAGTTACATCTATGCAATGTTTAGAAGCGTTTAATGCTTTTACATTATTGATAAGGACATTTTCACTAAAACAAATACATAAAGTGCTGGCGTTTATATCTTCAAAATTATCTCCACCAAAATCATCATTTCCACCATTGACAGTAAGTGTCGATATTCCTGTTACTGCAGCACCATCATTAATACGAATATCAGAAAATTTAGCTTCATTATCGTTGCGATTACTAGCACCAGACCCAATCCTAGTAGTTCCGTCAGTATTTGTAAAACGTCTTCTATTAAAATCTAAAGTCATGTGTTCTATTACTATATGTCTTCTTTTTTGATCTCTTCGCCCTGTACGAACAAGACTTCTTACTACATCTATATCGTCTTGCATTTTTATTATGCTTGACTCTCCAACACCAAAAAAATAAGTATTACTAGGAATTAAAATAGTATCGTGAACAATATAAGTTCCAGATGGTAGATAAACATTACATGAACCAGCGGCAGCATTTAAAGCATTTTGTATTGCAGACGTATCATTTGCACTTCCATTTCCCACAGCACCAAAATCTTTTACAGATATTGTGTCTTTAAATTTACTATCAACACTTCTTGCAGTACCACCACTTGCTGAATGATTGAATTCTAGTTTTGCTGAATCTATTGCTGCAGTACTACTTACTCTAGCGTTTGTAATTGAATTATCAGTTACACCAGCAGGTATAAAAGATGAGCCATTATAAAATTCAACACTATTTGATTCGCTGTTATATCTAATTTTTCCAGCAACAAGATCACTACCAGTTGGCCTCTGTGCATCAGTTCCTACAGGTAGACGAAAAGCACTTGTATAACCATGTGTTATTGGTTGAGTTAATGTACGTTCAGTTGCATTACCAGCAGATAAAGGTAATAAGCCAAGATAGTTAATATCTGTTTTACCTAAAATTTTATAAGCAACTGATCCCGAAGTTGCATTAGTGCAAAGTTTTAATTCATTTGCGCTTGTATTAATATGTGGTTGAAAAAGTGAATTAATTGTTGGGTCGCCTGTACCACTATTAAGGCTGCTTATTGCAGCAAACATTTCATTGATTTTAAATCTAACTCTTGCTCCTGTAGAGTTAGCTACGTTATATCCTAGTCCTCTCTCATTTGTTACTCTAGCCATGCGAATTAACTAAATTAAATTTATTCTACCCTTTTTTGCCAAAACCAACAGCCGTAAATCTAAATTTTATTGTATCTGTTGTACCGCTGCGATTACTTGGGGTAGCTGCCGCACCTGAACTTACTCTAAACTCAACTGTAAAACTAGACGAAGAAACAGAGCTGATTACAAAAAATTCACCACTTTGAATATTTTGTGCAGTAATACCAATCGAAGGTTTTAAACTATCAGCGCCACCTAAAGCTGTAGTCGGTGTAAAAAATTCATCTTCAAATGTTATTGTTTTTGTGCCAGTTGAGCCAGCGTCTATGTCTGTAATGCTTTGTTCTATTCTTCTTGGAAGACTTGCTGTATAGCCTAGTTGAGTTATTTTTACATCTTGTTGTGGGTCGTCACTTGTTAATAATGCTCTAAATTTATAAGATTGGCCTTTGAATCTACCATTAGCGAAAGGTTGGAAAGCTGTATAATCTGCACCACAAGTTACATTCCCAGACCCTGAAGGTGCATTTAGATATTCAATTCTTACTGAACTTGTACTTACGATTTCCGTAATTTTATATTCGCCATCTACCGCATTACCAGATGTAAAATCACAAACGATAAAATTATTTGCCTTGTAATTATGAAGGCTTATATCACTAATAAGTATTTCATTAGTTGCAGAAAAAGCGTAAGTACCACTTTTTGAATGGGTAGAAGCATTTTGTGATGTTCTTACTAAGACATCAGCACTAGAATCAAAAACCTGATCTCCGTCAAAAAGCGGTGCAATTAAATCAACATCTGGAACAAGGTCAAATAGATCAGCGGGTATAAACGATTCTGATGATATATGTCTTTTTAATTCAATGTTATACACAGCACCTAAATCTAAAACTGTTCCACCAGCTGTTCCACCAAAATCATAAGTACCACTTGATGCAATGTCTCCAAGATCTGCCAAAGATGTAACAGCAACAAAATCAGGAATGTCTGTAAATAAACCAGTAGATTTAAGATTGATAGCACCTAAATCTGAACTAAATTGAACATTAGCACTTTTAACTCCCTGAAAAGGTGTACTATCTAAATCTTCGCGTCTAGTTAATACTGCTAATGGTTTTATTTCCTCTGGAAAATCTAAAATTACACTTGTTTCTCCCTCACTAAAATTTCCAGTATCGTCTCTCGCTTTTAAAATGTATTCGCCTTCTAGTGCAGGTACAACAGCGAAAGTTGAGCTGCCAGCTAATGCTTTTATTAAATTTGTGGAATTTGAAAATGTACCTGTTCCATCTGTTTGCGTATTATGTTTCACGTATATTTGACCACCATGAATCACGTCTACATCTGGGTGTAAATCCCATCTAAGCCTAATATTTTTATCATCTACAGGTTCTACAAATAAATTGGTTATATCTGATGGAGGTGCTGTTTTTCCCTGTGTTTCAAAAGTATCACTTATACTTGTAGGACTAAGAAAACCAGCAACGCTGTATGAAAAAACTTCAATTTCATAAATACCAGCAGAAGTATTGAAAATTTCGTAATCATTACTCAGAACTCTCACACTTGTAAAATTATTATCATCTAATCTATAGTTCACCAGATACTCACTTACACCTTGTTTGACCTGTGCCGTTTCACCAGTATTTGGATTTGTAAATGTATCAGTAGGTTCTTGCCAATCAATAACAAGTTTAGAAACTGCTTTACCATTTATTGCTACTATTGTTTCAGTTGCAGTTAAATTTTTAGGTGGACTAACAGGCTTAGTAAATTGTGTAATTGTTCTTCTTTTAATATCTTTGCCTTGTTCAATAACTTGATATTTATTACTTACATAAGACAGAGCTGTAATTGTATAAACTACGCCATCACTTTCACTAACACTTATAACTCTAAAAAACTGTGATTGAATTTCATCATTTTGGAATAACCAAACTGTATTTACATTCGGAGTCTGTGTAAATTTTGGTGTTACTTCAAATACTGCTCCATTAATTCTAGTAACAGTACGCGTTTCCATTTTTCCATTAGGAAGAATGACAGATAATTTAGGGTTTGTACCCATAGTACTAGTTTCTAAATTTACTGAATTTATATTGTCAATAGTTATCAATGAGAAAGTATTACCATCATCGTCAGTTGTGTCAGTTGCACTTTTAACTCTTCCACCTCTTCTTTTTCCATTCCTTACAGGGTCTTGTATTTCTATTACTGACCCGACTCGCACTACAGCTCCAGAATCAACAGAGGTTTGAAAGGTACAAGTTTCAGATTCATTTTCTTCAGTTAGTAACATAGCTTTTCCTAATCTTCTCGCCTGAAAAGCGCTAGTTGTCGCAAATGCTTTTATGTTTTTAACAACTGTCCCATATTTTTTTTGTCTATCAAAATCAGCTTGTTCATAATCATCGCTAGTGCTATCCGTGTTGTCTCCAACTGTTTCATAATCAATATTTCTAGTATCTAGATTTAAATAAGATACATTTATAATTGTACTTCTTGTTTTTATGTCACTACCAGAATAAGTAAAACCTTCTTCAGTAACATTAGCTAAACTGAATAAATAACTAGGATTAGTAGGTTTGTCTTGTGCGAGAGATATAGAGCCAGCAGACCATATTGGCATACACCTCATTACACCAGCTAATTCATTAATCAACTTATAGGCCTGATTAGAATTTTGAATAGATACGTTGCAACTAAAACGTGGCTCAGTTATATCATTATTGTTAGCATCCTTCCCAATTACGACTAATTCATTTGCAAATTTACTTGCATCAAAATAAGAGTATAGATCAATATTTTCATATAATTTTGCGTCTGTCGTTTGGTCAGGTGCAATATGCGTACCGAAGCCATATCTTTTATTTGTCAACAAGTCGAGTAAAATCATTGAAGGGCATGAACACCAAACTTTTGTTGCGCTCATAGTTCCGTTAAAAACATAATTAGCTGGATATATAATTCTTCCTGTAGCTAAATCAACTGTAGGGGTCAAACCACCGTTAGCAGCTGGTATTCTTATTTTTATTCCTCTTATGCGAAACGTGCGTCTAGGAATACTATTAAATTGTTTTGAATCTAATTTTAAAGCGGTATAAGCACTATTTGGATAAGTTAAATTTTCACTTGTCAATAAAACATAAGACGACCATTTAAATTCAGTAATTTTTTTCCCACTAGTGTCATTTGAAACTCTTTCTACTTGTACAGTTAATGGAAAATTATTTTCTGGATTGTCTGTATCTGGTCCCTCAAAATTTACAAGATAACTTCTTTGGTATAGGTCAGCACTTCTGCCTTTAACTGTGTCTTGTATTAAAGTGGTAAATTCAGTTTGCCCTGCATATCTAATATTAATATTTACTCTTACACTTTGTCCCTTGAAATCTCCTTTGCTGTTTATTCTTTGTAGTGCTTGAAAATCTATAGTAATTCTTATTTGATCGTGTGGTACAGAGACATCTAAACCAACAGGAAAACCTTTCTTTACAACTACATCGAGTCTTTCAGGACTACCAGTTGCTTGTACTCCTTTAGCTTTAGTTTGACTTTCTGTGCCAAATTTAATATCTAGATCTGGACCAAAGTTTGACTCTCTAAAATTAAATTCAGTTGCAAGTGGATTAGCAGAATCTGCCTCTGCTTGTAAAATTGATGTATTGTTTAAAAAAATATCTTTTTTAGCAGCATTTAAATAAGCATCAGTACCTTTAGTTCTTCCTTCTTTCGATGCAGTAGCGAATCCTTCTATTTCGCCTTCAGACACCAGATCTAGCACTCTAAAATATTGTCTTGAATTTAAATTATCTTTTGTAGAACTCATTTTTCTACCTCGTCAGTTGTAATGTCTCCGCTGATTACTATTGAGCCAGTTAAAATTTCTCCATAACAAATAGGAATAGGAGTACCAGCGCGAGCAGTATTTTGAAGGCCACTAAAACTGAAAGATACTCTAGGGTCTCCTTCTAGATCAGGTGCTTCAGGTAAAGGGAAAAGCATTTCACTAACACCTTGTAAAGCCATAGTTGCACCGATACCAACAGCTATAGTACCAAGACCTATTGAGCCTGCACCTAATCCAAAAGTACCTATTGCTGCACCACCAAAACCGCCTGTAACAACAGTTGCACCAATTAATAAAGCACCAGTAATAAATTTTCCAAGACCACCAGCACCACTAATAACAGGTACAAATTTTATTTCTTGAGTACCTGTCAGATCATACAATTCACTTTCATCAATCTCAACATCATTTACAAAGACTGCAAAGTTTCTTTTATTTATATATGCTTCTGCATCTGGGAAATTATGTATTAAAAAACTTACTGCTTTGCCTATAGTGTTTGCATGAATATCAAATTCTTTGTACCCGATGAATTTTGCTAGATCTCCATACAGTTTTAACTTAGTTAACATAACGATACTTTGCTCCAGTACATTTTTGCAGCCAAGCAGAATAAGGCTCTCTACAAGATAGTCTATCTGTTAAATGATGTAAAACCTCTCCTTGTGTAAAAAGAGCAACGTGATTTAATCCTTGTCCAAAAATATTCATAAAAAGTAAGTCACCATCTATCAAGTGTTCTTCTGGTTTTAATTTCCTGAAACCAGTTCTCCAAGCACATCTTTCAAACATAGGGTCTTTATTAAAATCTTCGAGAGTTGTAGGCCTTTCCCAATCACGTAATTCAATATTTTTTTCTTCTTTATACCAATCTCTTACTAATGACCAGCAATCTGCAATACCCCATACCCATTGCCTACCTAAAATTGGAGGTTTATAGCCTATTGGTTTGTAATACCCCCACTCTTCTGTTCTGGGGTTAACAATGTGCCATATCAGGCCACTATTTTCACAACCTACTTTATCAGCTTGACTAGGCGCTGGAGGTGTTACTGGGTGGCTATGAACAATTCCGATAATCTCGCCTCTGCTATCTGCTTTAACATAATCTTCAGGGTCTATAATAAAGCATTGATGAAGAGTCATTGATAGATTGCGACAAGGGTGATATATCTCTTTTCCTTTAATATTTAACAAAAGCCCGCAAGATTCTTTAGGGTCTTGTTCTTTTGCATGAATAAGAGCAGATTCTTTCCAAGTGTTCATACAAACGTGCCGATAGATGGGAAATGTTCTCTGGTGCATATTCTGTTAGGACATCTTACATTTTCCATATCTAAAGCTGCAGCTAGTTCAAACTGTACTACTAATCTATTTTCAGTTGCTTTTCTTGCAATAGTAAATATTTGTTTTGCATCTTCTACAGTTTCATCAGGAGTACCAAATGGATTATTTCCTACAAAATTATCGTGAGGTAAAAATCTAGCATTTGTTCTTCTTCTTGTAAAAATTGCATTTATCAAATCATTCCCTACAGTTCCATTTTTTTCTGGGTCATTAACATTAAGAAGCAAAGCACTTATTAATCCTGTTGCGTTACTAATAGTTAATGTAGGTCGCGGTAGTTGTCCTCCCTTATATTCAAACCCTTCAGCTTCTATTGGAAATCTTTGATAAGAATTATTATTCCAAATAATTTCTTGATTAAGATTTAAACTAGAACCATTATGAAAATAACGTGTTTCAGCTGTGCCATGTAAATCTTGGTTTAACTTCAACTCAAACAATTCAATGATAGAACTGGGAGAAATATTTTGTAATTCACTAATATAACTAGAATTAGCTGTAGTCATGGTTCAAACACTTCTCTGAATGTTGCTTGTATTCTTGCTCTGTTCAAATAATTTATCTGTTTACTCCAAGAATCACAAACAAATTTTGAAGAACTTGTTTCACTAGGTGGTGTAAAATCAAAGCTCATACTGTCGCCTGCAACCCCTGCTGCATTTGCACGAGCATCTAAAAAACTTTCAATAGTATCTGCTTGAGTTTCTGATACCTCAAAAGTAAGATTGTAAACTTTAGGATTTTGATGCTGTGTTATACCAAAATTTATTCTGTGTTCAAAGCCATCAGCAAATACTACAGTACGAACTTTTGGAGCAGAGTTTTTTCGTACACCGTAAGTAGGTTTTATATTTACATCAGTATCAAAGTTAGCCATTATGCAAGCAAACCTCCAGATCTTTTTTGTTTAACTAATTCTGATTGTATAGCAGCTGATATTGCAGCGCCAAGTTGTCTACCTTGTTGTTCATTGCCTTCAACAGAGGAACCAGATGCATCTACATTTACTGTAATCATATTATTTGTTGTACCACCACCACCTATTTTGCTGTTAGGTATGATCGTACCAGACCTTGAAGGCATAAATAATTCTGGTCCACGTTCTCCAACAAGATAACTACTTCCTCTTTTAACTGAACCTCCTCTAGCTTTAGGTGTGATATTAAATGACCCTGATGGTAATTTAGCTGGAATACCAGTACCCATGAAACCAGCTTTCATAGGTGGGGGTGCTTTAAAACCACCGCTACCTCCAAAAATATTTCCTAAACCACTTCCAATAAAGTTACCGATTCCAGCTACTGCACGTTGTATGGCAAGTTCAATAAGTTTTCTTTTAAGCTGATTTAATACACTAATCGCAGCTTCTGCTAATGTTTGTGTTCCCATAACAGCGTCTGTCAAATTTTGTACTATACCTTCTTCTACAGACTTGC
>VTLG01014330.1_pt1 | contig 11157 bp, 22 predicted proteins | sample 4694571 | NCBI WGS metagenome assembly VTLG01 (sample SAMN12604809, study PRJNA352737) | marine metagenome | biome: ENVO:00000447; feature: ENVO:00000209|ENVO:00000569|ENVO:01000036; material: ENVO:00002151; isolation source: viral sequences binned using virsorter ... | reverse complement strand
GTTTTATCGTTCATATTTTATCCTATGGAGTTGCACTATCATGTTCATAAATTACTCTAACAACCATACTGATAGCACCATAAGGAAATAGAGTACCAGCATCAGTTTCTAATGAAATAACTTCTGTGTCTAATGCTTTGCTGTTTCGTGTTATATCAGATTCAAGTTCTGTTTCAATAGCACTTGCCAAATTATTTCTAGCAGTATCTATATTATCTTCAGTTCCTTTTGTATATCCTGTAATTAAAAATTCTAAATTACATATTCTAGCTTTAGCACCACTTCCTACTTCTTGATCTTCTTTTTCTTCCGTTTGTGTTTGTACTAATACTGCTGGATATTGTGATTGTGCTAATTCTTCTAAATTAAAAGGTTGTCTAGTTACCTTTTTAATTGATGGACTTGATATTCCAGAAATTGTGGAAACTATATGATCTGCAATATCTTCTCTTTTACTCATATATTTAATGCTTTAATTTGTTTTTTTATAAATTGTTCAAATGATCTTCTTATAACCTTTTCTGTGGATAAATTGTATCCAAAAAATTTTCTTTGTGGTAATTTTCCCATGCCTTGTTGATGCCACAATGCTTTTTTTGCTTGACTTTGACTTCTAAAATATATTTGAACTTTATTTTTATTTAATATTTTAGAATCAATAGATTGAAGCATTTTATTAGTGTCTTGCAGATTTACTACTGATTTTCCTTTTAAAGCAGAATACATAGGACTATATGCAGTAAATTTAGATTTGTTCATATCAAATCCTTTATCTGTTCTTTCTAATATTATTTCTTTTAATTGAATACCAGCTTGTTCTAATCCTTGTGTGATTATATTTGGTAATTGTTTAGAAAACTTTTTAAATCTTTTTCTAACTTTTGGTAAATTAGATATGACTTTTGCATTTAACATTATCTAGTTAATCTTCTTGAACCATGCAGAGGTTCTTTTTCATTTACAGAAATAGTACCACCAGCATCGCTATCATATTCTACACCATCTTCTAATATAGACTGAAATTCTTTGTTGTATTCACTTCTATAAAATTCAATCATTCTTTCAAATCTATCTTTATCAGCTTCAGGTCTAAACTTTGTAACTGTTGGTAAAAAGAATTTAGATAAAAATAAAAAAGCACCAGCCCTTTTAAATTGGTCTAAATTAACTTTAGTATCTACCATTTCGGCAGTATTTAAAACTGTTATATCTGTATAGACATTTGTTTTATAAACAGGCCACCAACGAATACGCAACTCTCTTAAAATATCATTAGTTGTTTGTGTAATAAAAAATGTTACTTCTGATGATGTAGATGAAAAACCAAACTCATATATATCAGCTTGATAATTAGATACATCCCCAGCATTAATTACATTAGCACCTGTGTAATTTGCCATATTAACCTACCAAAGCTATAATAACCACAATAGCAACAATAACACCAGCAGTTACCTTAGGGTTATCTTTTGCCATATTCCAATACTTTTCTAAATGTTTCATTTCTTTCCCTTTTTCTTTTTAGGTTTTAGTTTAACAATATTTTCAGCTTTTTCTATTATTTTTTTTGGTTTATCAGTTAAAGGTTTAAAACCTCTTTTTGTAAAATGATTTATATTAGCTTCGTATTGTATTTTTGATCTAGTAATGGTTTTTTTTCCATTTGTTAATTTTATGTTCATAATATCTCCTGTTATATCCTATGGCGAGTTTCCTCGCCATAGAAAAGTAGTTATTAGTTGATTACTGATTCTCCAAGTATTTCTACACCATAAGAGTCATGTAATTCGCCAACACCATAAACTGCTGTTGCTACGATTTCATCTGCTCTTAAAGACGCATCTCTTTGAGTTTCAATTTTCAAGTCTTGCATCATAGCTAGACCTAAAGCATCTCTGTGGAAAATACCACCTTTACAGTTGTCTGTGTCAGTAGTTCCATCAACATTTGAAGTTTCAAACATTTGAACTCCAGCGATGTTACCAACATATCCTGTTCTTAATGCTTCGTTAGTTAAGTCATTAGGATTAGGATTAACAAAAGTATTAGTTAAGTTTTTCTTTACATTGTATGCAACCTTTGGATTCAGTACTCCAGCCAAAGGCATTGGTACTGCCGCTTGTCTTAAAGTTGCTACTGCTTCAAAGATTTTAGCCACAGTTATTTCAGTTCCAGCACCACCGACAGATGTTGAAAATCCATCAAATAACGCAGTTAAGTCTGTGTCTATTTTTTTTGCAATCGCTTCTCCAAACAGTTTACCAATATCTGCCGCCACATTTCTTGGAGCAGAATTTCTTGCTAAATCTGTAAGAGTAGTCATTATTCCATTTTCTGATGCATTAATAGTTACAGAAGATGGGTTGATTGCTGTGTTAGATAAATCAGATGCTTCCGATACCGCCGCCGCAGAAACTGCCGCATAGATTGGAACTTCAACTGACTTTCCACCACCACTTATAGCATAGTTCTTTACAAGTGGTCTCATTACTGATCTTTCACTTGCTACGAATAATGCTTCTGCAACAATCTCAGTGTATAGTTCCGAGAGTGTTGACGATGTTGTTTCGTTTGCCATTGTTTTTGTCCTATATTATTTATTTGTTTGTTAAATTAATCTGAGTAGGTTTTGAATCTCGTTGATTGCGATACTCAGCATATTTAGCACGATCTTCTGGCTTACTCATATCTAAATCCTGAATATTAAAAGGTTTTACAGTTTTACCCTCAATGCTACTCTGACTCCCTGTACCAGACTTAGACCCTTGCGAGAAATGTGGGTTAGCATCTAAAAACTCCTTGACAGATTCTTCAATCGTAAGTAGTTCTCCTTTGTCGTTATACCTAATATTATTATGTTTATCAAGTACTTCTATACGATTATCGTCAGAAAGTTTTATGTTGCTTTTCATTAACTCCACTACTTGTTTTGGATTAATTGCATGCATTTTTGAGGCAACTGACATAACAGAATTATCAATTTTTTCTTTTTTAATCATATCTTTCATATTTATGATTTCTTGATCTTTTTCTGCTATTCTTTCTTTCATAAGCTTTTCTATTTCAGCTTTTGTTTTAGCATCTTGTAACTGCTTTTCTTTTAGCAATTCATCATCTTTTTTCTTTTGTTCGTCAAGTTGTCTTTGATGTTTTGTTTTTTCTGCTTCAAGTCTTGACTTAATGATGTTATCAAGTTGATCCTGTGTAAATGTTTGTTGTTCTGCTTTTTCTACAACAGGTGTTTCTTCTTGTTTGTTTTCAGTAGTTTGCTCTACTGGTTTTGTTTCTTCTGACATTTTATCTCCTTATATTTTAAGTTTGCCATCTGTATCATACCAATTTGGATTAACAAATGACCATTGATGACGACAATTATAGCCTCCACGAACTATTAATGGATTGCCTGACTTTTTGCCTGACCACCCTCTACTCGTCCATAGCTTTTTGACTTCATCAATTGTGAAAAGTCCACTATTTCTTTTATCATATGTTCCTGATCTTACAAGCCTACAAAAGTCTCTAGTAGTAGGTATATTTGAGCCTTGATATTTAACATAAGTAAGACCAGCATCTTTAGACTTTGCAAGGTTAAGTTGTGCATCAAATTCTCGTAGTGAATCGTTAAGTATTTGACCAGCATATCTTTTCATATTTTCTCCAGCCCTATCTTTTGCAAATTTTGATTGTAAAGTTTGTATATTTTTGTCTAATCTTGCTCTTACAACTTTACCTTGAGTTGTCCTTTTGTCTAGCCTACGAACTCTAACCTCATCTTTTTTAATTTTTTTAACTAATTTATTAACTTCTTTATCATCTGCACTAGCATATATACCATTGATAGTTTGTCTTAGTTCTTTTTCAAGTTCTGTAAATTCTACACTTGTTAATGTAGCTTGATATATTTTTTCAGTTATTCTTCGTGTAAAAGTATTTGAAACATCTTTAAATTGTGTAAATGATTGTCTTTTTAAATTTGTAATTAGTGTTAAATCTGCATTAGTAAGTTGCTGAAACTCTCTTGGTATATTGCCAATACCTTTAAATGCTCTCTCGATTCTTTTAGCTTGTTTTGTAAAACCCTCTCTTACAACTGTATCTGACCAAGCTAAATATTCTTTTTCAAGTATTGCTCTAATCTTTGGTTGTATAGATACTGCAATTTTAAGATCATATAATCTTTCTAAATCGTTTGTTGGTAAAGTTCTACCAGCAAGACTGGTAATTTCTTTTTCTATTTTATCTAAAGTTTTTATTAATGATTCGTAGTATCTTGCTTCAGCAAGTTCAATTTGCCTAATTCTGTATTCTGTAAAATCTTGTACAATATTTGACATTCATTAAACTTCTTCTTCTTCTACTTCCTGATCTTCTTGAACAGGCTCATCTTGAGTAAATTGTCCTGTTTCTGCATTAGAGTCTATTTCATCAAATATTTGTGATAGTTTTTCATCATTATCAACTACTGCTCTTGCTATTTCTTTGTCTATTTCTTTGTTTAAAGTATTTGATTGTACATTAACTGCTTTTGCTTGTTGATAGAATACTAAATCACTAGCATAATCTCTTATGTTAAACGAATCAGGGTAATTGATTTCTCCATCAAAACTTGAATTTTGAAAATCTGAATAAAGATTAAAAATTTGTTCTTCTGCTAATTGTAAATTATCAGCTTTTTCTGAGAGTCTAGCATTTAATAATTCAAATTCAGTTTGTAATGCTATACCACTTGATACTTGTGTTCTTGTAGTTCTTACTGCTCCTGTATGTGCTATTCTATTTATTGATTCAACTTTTTTAGTTATTGAGTCCATAATAGATGTTAAGTTTTGCCCTGATGGTTGTAACAAGTAAGGTTTAAGGTTAGGCTCCATTTCATCTGGCATTTCAATAACTGCTCCAGCACCAGCACTTGCATTTACACTATTTGTTTTAACTAATGATGGGTGGTTAGTTAATCTTATTAATTGTTCTATTTCACTAAATTCATTATAAATAGATTTTTGTAAATCAGCAATATCTGTTAGGTCAGATTGACCAATGCCTCGTTTATGTGACTTTGCATTGTATAAAATAACTGCTGGTATTTTGCCAATCTGATTAGTGGCAGTATCTATTAATGTTGGCTCTGTTCCTCCATCTTCAACATAAATAGTATCAACTTTATCAGGATACCACAGTCTCATATATGAGCCACCAGATTTATCTACTTCTTCTCTAATTTTTAAGTAGTTTAATATATACTTACCATTTGGTTGTCTTTCAAAATTCCAGTCAAATATATTTTCTGGAGTTACGATTGAAATATAAGGTCTTATTTCTTGATTTATTTCTTCTGCTTTTGTATTTGTTTGAATTGATGGCTTGTCTAGTATTAACATACAATGTCCATAAATTGACGCATAGTTTTGTGCTTGTTTAATTACTGATGTAAAACTATTTCCCTCTAGGTCAGCATCTTTTAAGAATGATTCTAAACTAGCCTCGTCTTGCATATTACCGAAGTCTCTACTTGCTTTTACTCTAAATAAAAAAGATGAATATATTTGTATGATGTTTTTACAATGATTGTCGCAAGGTGTGTTAGCTAGTCTTTGATTAAACTCGTTGTCAAGTTCTAAATTATATCTGTTTAAATATTGTCCTATTGAATAGTCGTAACCACCATTGTAACTACGAATATAATATTCCCAATTTTTTACATTTTCTTGATAATCTTTATGTAGTGTTAGTGCTTGTTCTCTAGAGTATGCCATGCTATCTTTGTTTTATGCTCCATCTTTGAGGTTTAAAGTTACGATAATTTGTAGTTAAAGGTTTTACAATTTCTGTTAAATATCCAATAGCATCATTCATATGATCGTAGCCTTCTTCCTTATCAGGAATATTTGTGTTTTCCTTGTATATTTGTCTTTGTAACCCTTTTATCATAATTTTGCAAGATGGCGAGATAAAAATATATCGCTTTCCATCTGCTGACTTTAGTCTTGAATTAACTGCATTAACTCTATCTCTTATCGGACTATGTTTTAATTTACATTTAACACCAAAACCAGCATTTTGTAAAATTGTTAAATCAGTTCTTCCACCAGCAGAAGTTTTTCTTTGACGACATGCTGGGTCTGGATAAACAAAAATTCTAATTTTAGTACCATACCTATCTCTAATTTCTTGTACCATTTCATCAGTATTACTTGAATAAATTATTATCTCATCAACAAAATGTATTTTATCTTTATCTATTTGTGCCACACAAGCACTCATAGGATCGACATTAAAATCTAATCCAATGTGTAATGGTTTTGACCAATCAATCTCTTTAAGTTTTACATTGTCAACCGCATGAAAGTTATAATATACCGCACCAGCATAATTTTCAAATGTACCCTCAAACTCTTGTCTAAATGTTCTTAAATCTAAATCTTGTTTAGCTTGTTCTATTTCTTCTTTTGCAACTATACCACCTTGCAAAGTAGTAAATTGAAAACTATCCCATTCTTGTTCGTACTTACCTTTTTCGTACATACGATAAGACCAATTACCATATCCTTTAGGAGAACCACACATTAAAACATCGCCTTGTGTATCTGCTATTGAAGCTCTCAAAACTTCTGTCCATGCTTTTTCATCAATGTCAGCAAATTCATCTAGTATTAAAAAGTCTATTCCTACACCTCTTAAATAGTCATAGTTCTCACAACCTTTTAATGATATAGTGCTTCCTGTTTTTTTAATTTTAATCTGTAAGCTAGATTCATTTATATTTTCAACCCAATTAAAGTCAGATAGCATTTGTTTTAATTTAGACCATACTATTTCTTTAGCCATTTTAAAGGTAGGTGCTACATACCATATATTCTTTTTAACTTGTGTAGCATACTTCATCATTTCAGTTATACATAAATAGGTCTTACCAAATCTTCTACCTGATACTAATACTCTAAACCTTTTTTTTGACTGACTTACTTTATGTTGTGGGTTTGTTAGAGAGATCTTCATAGCAACCAAACTTTACAAATATCTTGTGTTTGTTAATTTCCTCTCTTCCAATCTCGATAATTTTTTCATGTGATTTTGTATAACCAGCTAACATACAATCATACCCATCTTTATACAATATATCAAATGTATGTGGTGGTAAGCAAGTTGTACCTTGTACTCCTACTGAACAAATAAACATTGTTAATAAATAATTCATTGTTCTTTGTTTTTGTTCTTATAGTATTTTCTGTGTGTTTGAACTCTCCAAGTCCAATGAAATATACTTCTAGATATTTTGCCAATCTTATAAATAAACCAATCAATCATAGTAATGCTCAATGTCATAAAATTATGGATATAATAACATATCCTTTGCTTCCTTTTTTAAATCAGTAATTTGTTTTGCTAATTTTTTATTATCTTCTTTTACTTCCTTAATTTCATCTTCATATTTTAAACACTTATTAATCATTAAATTATCAGCTTCCTTTTTAGCTTCTTCTACTGCTTTAATTTTAAATAGTCTTAATTCGTCATTTTCTTTTTTTAATTTTTTAACTTCTGCATACAAAGTGCTTTGAGTAGATTGATATGTAGCTATCTGTGCTTCTTTCATATCAATTATATTTTTTAACTGTATAGATTCTTGCGTTTCATTTTCGTAAGTTTTATCTTCAGCTTTAGTCTGCGTAATCTCCATATTTATCCTTAACAATTTTAACTACTCTCATTTTGTCGCTATACTCATCCTTTTCAATAATAGCATCTACTTCTCCACAGGCCATTCTAACATTTTCTGGATTAACTGATCTTTCAACTGTTCTTTTTGCTTTTAAACAACTACTCATTTTTTGATCTTGAATATAAGTGTGTTCTATAATTCCACCTTGATAGAACATACATAATACTATTACACCCTTAGTTATGATTCCCATTTTTCCTCACTTTGTCTTTTAATTTTTCTATTTCTTCTAATATTTTATCTACATCTTTTTGCAACCTTGAAATATTAACTGCATTATGTCTGCTTTCTTTAATTTCTTCTTGAATATCTTCGACATCAGTTAGAATTGACTCGATCAACAAAAATTGCTCAGAATCCGCAGGCAAACTTCCTAATTCTCCTCTAGGCCACTTTATTGAAAACTCAACTGCACTCTCTAAATCTTTTTTAATTAAATGGTTATCTGTTTCTAAAGTGTTAATTCTTTCTACAATACCAAAATAAGCCCACACAGAAATTGCAACTGCAATAATTATCGAGATTAAATTCTTAATACTTAAATCAATTCCTGAGTCCTCTCGAATCTTAGTTGCTTTCATTACACTTCTTCTTTCCCCATTTCCAAGTTTGAGTTATAGATTTCTTTTCTTGTAGCTTATCGTTCTTGCTATCTGTTTCTGTAACTCCTACTTCAACTGTTGTTTTATCTGGGCATACTGTATTACATCCAGATAATCCTAATCCTAATAATACAAAAAATAATAATGTTATAAACCATTTATCATTGAACATTTAACTTCTTCTTTTTCTTCTTTTTCTTTTTCTTATTCTTATTTGTATCAAGTGTATTCCAAACCGCTTCTTCCATATCCTTTTCTACTTTAGATACCTTTTCTTTTAATACTGCTACATCTGATTTTAAACCAACTGTCGTTGATAGACTCCAACCTGATAGTGCTATTAAGATAGCCAGAAGTGCAGTAATAATTTTATCGTTCATTATCGCCAACTCCTAATAGCCCAATAAGCTGGGCTTAACGATTTCTGGCCACGAACTTTTTTAAGCACTCCACCCATACGAGCCATAAATGATCTTTTTCTTGCTGGTATATGTTTTTTAATAGACATTGTCTTACTTCCAAAATTAACCTTTTTTATATTGCCTGTTCTTTTGTTTTTAACAAACACCTTAAATTTTTTAACATCGCCACGCATGATCTTGCCTAGCCTAACTGTTCTTCCTTTATATTTTGCCATAAATAGTAAATATCATAAATTATCTACACATACAACCAATCATAGCACCACTACCATCTTTCATAATATGTAAGTTAATTGAATTTGCATAGCCTGTTAATTTTATTCTCAATATGTCGCATAAATCAAAACAACTAATTTCATCAAACAACTCTATACTACTTAAGATTTCTTTGGTTACTGGAATTAATTGATACAGACCATCATTTAAAATTATTAAATCCATTATCTTTTAAAATGTCTTTTTCTCCACTTGTTACAAACATAGGTATCTTTGACTCCTTTTGTTCTATACACACCACAAAATCCATGCTTGTTTGAATATAACCCACAATTACCACAACTCCCTCTACCTTGCGATAGTCTAAAGTCTTGTGGCATTTGATATGGTATGAACTCTCCATTAGGATAAAAACTTGATCTCTTATTCATTTACCTTGACCTCTATAATTATGCTTACCTCTCATTCTGCGTTTGTTTTTATTCATTGATGAAGTTTTAGGTCTGCGTCCTATACTTGTACCATTTTCAGTACGAGTGTACTCAATAACCTTTCCATAAAGATTACCCTTTTTCTTTGCCATTTACCTTGCCATTAGACTTACCATTAAGAGTTGTAGATTCTCCCTCAATAATTAAAGGCAATGGTTCATTGAAATTTGTTTGTTCTATTTTATCTCTCTGATCTAAATGTTGTTTTCCTAACCATATTTGCATAACTACATTACCACCTAATGCCTTTTCAAATTGTGCTCTCCTTAAACTAATTCTGCCCATTTCACGACCCTTTTTTATAAGGTGGACATATCTCCTTTGTAAAGTCTTTGTTGACACATCACAAAACTCTGCAATTTCGTCAAAAGTGCAATGTAATTGTGCTAATTTTGTTATAGCTTGTGTATCTATTTTTTTAAGTGGTCTTGCCATTATGTCCTTTTTACTTATTACCTTTTAACCTTTTTTCTTTGGTCTTTCAATCTAACTTCAGGCCATTTGGACTTTTTATGCGTATTTACTACACAATACATTGGAAATGTTTTTAATAGCCAATCTACTGCTTTTTGCTCATATTCTACTGTTCGGTATGTTTGTATTCCACCATCTTCTGAATAATATTTTGTTTTAGGAGAAACATAGTTAAATCTTGTTAACCCACCATCTTCTATATAATATTTTATGCTTCTTTCATAATCTTCTTTACCATATTCTGGATTTGTTGATACATAAGCTTTAGATTGATGTGTATTTCTCCATCCATAAAAACAAGCCACAATATATTTTAAATTAAAGCTAATGTTATTTCGCATAAAATATGGATTTAATACTGCATTTACACCCCACATATCAAATTTATGTCCTAGTGAAATTTCAAATGCTTGATCTACAAATTCTGTTAAATTTAACAAGGGTATTGTTTTCTTTTCACTTACTCTCATTTCAATGCTTTGTATATCGTCATCTATGCCTAATACTAATTGTCCCTCTTTGTAATAATCTACTATAAAATTTCTTTGAGTATTTACATGCTTTTTATTAGTTACTATAAAATTTATAGGATATTCTTTTAATGATTCTTTATAAGCATCAAGCTCCTCTCCATCAGAAAGGAATAAATCCACCTCTTTAAAATCAATATCTGTTTTAGATAAATAATTTATTGTTTTCTTTTTAATTGTTTCTGCTCTTGCGATAGTAGGTATGGCTATTCTAAATTTCATTTGTTAAGGTTTGCTCTATTTTTAAGTCTTTTAGCTATTTCCATTTCTTCTAATGCAGATTTACAATAGACCATATTCTTTCTGTAATAGCACACAACAGATATTCTTTCAAATGTCCCTTTTCCTTTTATTTCAGTATTTCCATGAAATTCGTGAACATCAAAAAAACAAACATCGCCACTTCTTACATCAAATCCTATTTTGTATTTAGGCATTACTGTTATAGCACCCTCATAATTACCAGCCTCTAATACACCAAGATTTCCAAATCCCTCTGCTAAATCTCCTCTATCAGTATGTATTGCAGTTCTAAAATTTCTATTTATAGTAATAGTTGTAAATACTGTATTTTTAATAAAAAAATCGTTAGAGGTTTTATCAATCATATCTTTTTGATTTTGCCATCTTTTTGGACATACTTCTTTAAATAAATCTGAAATATATTTAATATAAGGATAACCTTTTCTAAACTTTTCAAAT
>VTLG01013776.1_pt1 | contig 11166 bp, 22 predicted proteins | sample 4694571 | NCBI WGS metagenome assembly VTLG01 (sample SAMN12604809, study PRJNA352737) | marine metagenome | biome: ENVO:00000447; feature: ENVO:00000209|ENVO:00000569|ENVO:01000036; material: ENVO:00002151; isolation source: viral sequences binned using virsorter ... | reverse complement strand
TTCAAGTTCAGCATAAATATTACCTACATTTATAATAAACACCATTGTTGGATTATCTCCACAATAATCATCCCATTGCCAACCATATAGATATTTTTCCTCACATTTAAAGAATAAATATCCATCCAACAATTTATAACGATGTAATTTATTAGGTGGTAATTCACCACCAGTTACCTCACTAATCCATAATGCAGCTTTATCTTTATCTATAAACCTGTTATCTATTTCCATTATTCTTCCCCTTCCTCTTTATTTATACATTCGTAGCAAGTTCTTTCTTCAGCAGACCCATCAACATCAGGAGAATATTTATTTTCACATTCTATACAAGTAAACATTTTATATCCTTTCATTATTTTCTATTGGTTCTGTTGGTCTTATTACATCAAATCCTATTTCGCCTAAACAATCCAAAATAGTTCTTAAATCTTGGTTATTTGCCCCTTCAATGCAGTCGTTTATTATTGTTATTATTTCATATCGTTCTATCTCATATTCATTCATTATTCTTCCCTTTCTGTAACTGATTTTATAACTTTATCTTGATTTATAATCACAACTGGTAGCCAATCCATTTCTTTCTGGATCAATTTCTCGTCAGTTATAATTATCCCTCTATTATCTAAGTAGTCTAATAACTGTATAATAGTCATTTATAACTCCTCATTTATAATGTTAAGGTATTCATCAATATAATAATTGAAGTCAAAATCAATTGCTCTCAACTTTACAATTTTATCTTCTGACAAATTCCCATTTATAAGATTTATAACATTATCAATGCAAAATCTATATAGTTCTTGTTCTTTCATTGTTTACCCTTTCTTGTTTTATGTAGTTACCCCATTGAATCGCCATTGCTTCTGCAATTCCTTCAAAAGTTTTACTTCTTAATTTCCATCTGTCAGGACTTGGACTTGCCAAGTGTATGTCATAAGTTATAAGGTTCTTAGGTATAATCTTTGTTGGTTGTATCTTTGGTAGATTCTTTAACCACAAGCAAGTTCTTTTACTGGTAGTATGTCCAAATTGATACGGTTGTATAGTCTGATCATATTTTTTACCTATAACTTCAATAGCATATTTATGCATAACTGGATTCTCGACAGCAATATAAGGAATATCAGCATATAATAATTTCTTAAAAAATTCAGCACTTTCTCTCATCTCTTCCCATAAATTTCTTTCATGTAACCATCTAACACCACTATTGGTTAACCTTGTGCAAGGTGGGTGAAAAATTGCAAGATCCCACCCATCATTTATAATATCCAGAACATCACATTTATAATGATTACCTTTAATTTCAGTATCTAAAAAGTCACAGCTCCAAGCATCGAAACCCTGATTTATAAAAGATTCTCTAACAATTCCTGAATATTCACAGCCAATTAATACCCTCATTTATAATCCCTTTCTTTATTTTATAGAGATATAACTTGCCACAATCTGGATCTTCGTCAATCTCTTGTTTTTTTAATTCTGGAAAATACTGAAGCAATTTATAAGGGAATTGATCCCAGTATTTATAACGGACAAAGTTAAGTGTCTCATTATAATATAAATCCTCGGCAGCTATCCCAAAGTTTATAAGTCTATTCTTTATATTCATTTTTATTTCCTTTCATCTATTTTATTTTTTTTGTGCATCATGTCTGATCTCCAAACATTCCCATTTTTTAAAATTATTTCTTTTCCACCATAATATTCCATAACATCATCTAAAGTATGAAATTCACCCTCTCTATTATAGAAACCTAATCTTGGAGAATATTTACCACCCCATTTTTTCCAACTATCTTTAAAGTGTTCTACGAATTTTTTCTCAAGATTCCAACTTGCATCCTCAAGAGTTTCTCCAACACTACTTATACAATATCCATAGTTATGAAAAATCCCATCTATAATAGTTATTATTGTATACACCTGATTTACTTTTTTCATTGTTTTATTTCCATTCATTTTATAACCTCCTATTTATAATATTATCAATTATAACACCAGAACAAAACAAGATCAATCCCATAACAGATAACCAAAGATTGTGATCTGCTGCAGAGATCCCTAACATTAACCCAAAGGATATAAGTATTTTAATCAGTATTTTCATTATTATCTCCTGTTTTATAATTTAATTTACCCTTACCTTCTAATTAAAGAAGGTTTCATGCCATCTCAGACAATCTTCAGAGGGCTATTTATAATCTAACTGGCATTATTACCCCAGAATATTTTGGATCTTCGCCAGTCTGAGAAAATTTAATTGCTCTCAGTGGGTTTTTCACATCAATTATTATTTTGATATGTTTATTATTATTGTCATCTTTAGGCGCTGCATCACATAGAGATTTTAATAAATCCAGGTTAATTCCTATTTCAGCATGATCATAATCACCTTCATCGGGTATCACATTTTCATAATCAGGATATTTTTGATCAATTAAATTATACTCTGACTTATTACCTTGTGATTCCCTCACTGCCATACCGTTAACTTTATAATCACATGAATCACTCAATTTGGTTTTGAATAAATCAGTTGGTATGATGGCACATGAATCACCATTGTCAGATTCCACATTGTAAGATATCAAAGCCTTACCATTGGTAGCAGTTAATCTATTTTTATCAGGTTCGTATAATAAACCCTTCAATGCTGGTTTCATGTCATCTTTACTGCATAGTGAATTAACTTGTTTTTTAGTTAGTGTAGTTTTCATTTTATTCCTTTCGTATTATTGTTTTTAATTTACCCTTATCCCCAAGACAAAGGGGATTTCATACCGTCACAGGTAATCTTCAGAGGGTTAAAATTGCTGTATTATGAAGCTTTCAGAATCTTCAATATTTATTACTTCTGTATCTTCTCTTATATCTTCAAGAGTTTTATATTCATTATTGTAATTATTCTGAAATTCTTCAAGGTTTTCATATTCCATAAATTCACAGCATAAAGAAATAACATCTAATTGTATTTCCTCGCCTGAATTCACCTCAATTTCCTCTATGTAATTAAATAAAGCATTTAATCCCTCATAGCTGAATTGTTCGCCTCTTCCCATTCTTTCGAATGCTCTATGGAATTGATAATTATTAATGTATTGTTTCATTGTTATTTCTCCTCTATTATTGTTCTATTGATTATTGTATAATTACAATCCTTTGAACCACATTCTTTACAGTTTACTGTATAATCCCACCCGTTAACATTCTTTAATTTAAAGGTATCAATTCCTGTAAATTCTTTGTGTATATTCCAGCGGCAGGTATACAAATTAATAGTGAATAATTCGCTATTATTACATTCATTACAACTTAGTTTACTTTCATATATGTTATACATTATTATTTCCTTCCTTTGTCTTTAATCCAGTTATTTTAACCTCAAGGTCATCTACATCACATTCAATGACCCATTCCATTACAGGATAATGCCCTTCAATAAGAAAAGCATATTTCTTTTCAATATATCCTGTTATTGAAATCATTTCTGTTTTGTCATTATCTTTTTTCTTCATTAAAAACCTGCTATTATCATTGGTAAAAAACAAATTGTAAGTAGTATTATTAATTCCATAGTTACGCTTCCATATCTTGTAATTGCTCTAGGCTTCTATATCCTGTGCGACTGTATAAAATGCTATTTAAAGCCTCTATATTATAGCCACAAATAGAAGTAACCAGTAATATTTCGTCACTGGTTGCTATTTCACACTCTAATATATAGTCGTATGTATTATCAATTTCCTCATCTATTTGCATATTATTTGTTGGTTCTGTAAAAGACATTGTTATTTCCTTTCTGTTATTGTTAATCATTAATAATATTTAATTCTTCCATTATACAATTGATATTAAATAGCATTCTTTTTTTGCTACTAAAATTATCTAATACTTCAAGGTCCATCCACGTAACATGTGTTTTAATTCCACCTATAATTATTCCATTTTTAGAATAGGTTTTAATCTCGAGTAATACATCACTAAAATTTGCACGTTCTCCAGTAATTGGATCGTATCCTTTATCATAATTTGAGAATTCAGTCATATTATCATATCTCCATCTAACAATACATTCACAACCATCATTATTTATTTTAAATTCTTGAGATTTAAAAATAAAGCCATGTTTTTCATCTTTTTTAAATTTTAATTTTAACATTATTTATTTTCCTTATTTTTATTGTTAATCATAATTAGTTACTAATAGAATCTATTACAGAATAGGTATGCTGTCAAGGGTTTATTTTGTTTATATTGTTTACTTTGTTTATATGTAATATATAGTGGTTAAAATCTCGCCATCTATAATTCAGCACTATATGTAGTATACCTAACTAATAAAGCCAATAACAGACAATTACAGCCAAGTTTAATTGATACCATAGCAATGCATAGGTAATTAATAAAACATAGTCTAATACAGTAAAATACACTTGAAACGGGAATATGTGACCGCTTCTCTGCTCGTTTGCTGACTGCTTAAGATCTCCGCAATTTTACAGGATTGATATGTCCGCCTCGGTAGGGGAGAGGAGGCGCGTCTAACAACTTTACATAATGTAAGTTATCGGTAATTATTACACTATGGCAAAATATCAAAACGGGGTGGGGCGGATTTTCACCGATTGCATAAGGGGGGACACCCTACCTCTCAAAACAGTGAAACCAAGTCAAAGGTGTGCTAAAAAAATAAAAAAAATGATATCAGTCAAAGGTTTCCTTATATTATGGTATGTCTAATATGATAAAATTCAAACCAAAGCAGTTGATGGCTATAGAGTTATTAGCAAGTCAACCTGATATGGATTTACGCACAATTGCACAGGAGAGTGGTGTATCTCACCCTACTTTATTAAGGTGGAGGCAGGATGTAGCTTTCTTGGAGGCTGTGTATGATCGTTATATGCAGTTATTTGGTGGTAAATTACCTAAGGTGTTAAATGCTATGATACGTGAGTCCAGGTTGGGTAATGTTCAGGCTGCAAGGTTAGTGATGGAGGCTGCTGGTAAGTTAGTTAAGCGTATATCTATTAAAGTAGAGAGTCCTTTTGAGAAGTTTATTAATATGGAGAGTATTCAGGATGCCGAGGTTGTGGATGTTGTAAGCAACCTGGGAATAACTGAAGTTCTGCCTGAAAGAGATCCTACCAACGATAAACCCAGAGCTAAGACGAATAAAGAGAAGAAAAAGGTTGCAAGGATAAAAAAATCAGGGTTAAACCCGAAGATCTCCCCTACCCAGAGAGCTATTAACAGAAAAAAGAGTTTAGATTCTTATTATAGGTGTCAGAGAGCTAAAAAAGTTGGTATGCCACCTTTGGGTAAGTTAAAAGGTGATAATAGACGTAAGTGGTTTGAAGAATTGGAGAGGAAAGAGGCTGAATTAAACTCTACTGACTGAATCGTCTATCTTTATTCCCTCTGGAACTATATCGCAGTAACAATTGCCCCCACATAGCGACCATCCTGAGCCTGGCATTCCTCTGGACATCCAACCCTCCCAGGTATCCACGCCTCCTGCCCTGCCAAGGCAATCTTCGCAAATTTTGTGTCCTTCGACATTTATCCATCTGAACTTTTCTACGCTATCGCCATAAACGGAAGCCTGTCCAAGTCTAGAGCTTTGCATAATGCCAAGTACAACTCCTCGCTTAACTGAATTTCGCAATTCTCCAAATATTCTTCCTCTGGTATTGTAATCTCGTTGAAGGATGTCGAGAATAGACGATTCCGTTGTACCTGTTGCTCTAAGGATTGCAATCTCTCGTTCAAGTCGTGTAGCAAAGATAGCAATATCATATCCAATTCCGAGGGCGATCCAGAGGAGGAGTTGTTCATCTTCTTCTGTCGCTTCATTCTCGAAGTTACCAAGGATTTCATCAATTTCTTCATCATTTAATATCTCAGCCATTTATCTTGTTAAAAATCTGTTTATTGCCTTATAAAAATCTTCTTCAACCTTTTTAAATCTCTTTTTTATCTTACCAGTTAGATTACCTTTTCCTGTTATCGGTAAAAAATTTCTAGCAGGAACAGTTGTGCCTACCATAAACATAGAATGTGCTTTTTCCATATAATCAGTAAAACCATTATCTACTATAACGTAATCTTCAAGATGATGCTTACCATAACTGGCGAATTGAACACCTTCTTCATTAGGCTTTATGGATGCCAATAAATTTCCAGTATGAATCAATGGTTTTGTGCTGGATGTTTTCCCTCTCTTCGGAGACAATCCATGCCTTCTTATATATAGAGTTCCAGGACTTAATTTTTTAAATCTTCCACCTTTGATAATCTCTTTCGCATTTTCAGAAAACATTCTCTTCCTTGCATCCATATTTTTATCAAATACTCTGTCAAGATTCCTTAAAAGTTTACCAAAGTCAAAAGTTGTGCTAATCTTCTCTATCAATTAACTGCCTCGCTAGTTTTTCGCCTTCAATTCTTGCTTTAATCATCTCAGGTATGAATTGGACTATCATTCTTTCAGCAAAGTCCTCGGCATACTCTTCTGGTGACTCCATTATTGTTTTTATATTCTCTTCTGTGAGTTCTATATCATCTACTTTAGATCTGAGTTCTTGGAGTAGCTTTGAGTGCTTTGCTAAATATTGTTCTTTCGTTGCCAATTCGTTTATTTACCTCTTTATTATCGTCTATTATTGTTTGTGCTTCCTTTAAGCTCAAATCTAAATTAACCTCGTTAAGTAATTTAGCCTGAGTCGTTAAATTGTTCTCTAATCTAAAATTGTTCCAGGATATTTGATCCGGTACGCTCTGAGGATATTCAGGTTCTACAAAATTCACACCAAATTTACTAGGAAGATTAATTCCATACGCCTGGGCTACTGCTTTTTCAACTAAATAGAGATCTTCTTCATACATCCGCCAAAGTTCGAGATCATCCTTATAATCCTCTGTTCTCTCTAAGTCTTTAATCATTAAACTAATGCCTGATGGCATTTCTCCACCTTGCTCTGCCCAATTAATCCATAAGTGGTTATTTTGAGCAACTAATTCAACTTGGAATTTGACATTCTCTATTACTGCACGAATATCACCTTGAGGTGCGACAATACTGAAACTTGCACCTTCAGGAAGCCCTAATATACTGTCAGAACCTGTCCTGGCAGTGTTTACATCTATATCTGCACCTACAGTTACTGGCTGCCCGAACATTTGAAAGCGTAATCCGAGCTGCATCTCAGTCATCGTGATGTTTACCTGCTCGTTAACACTGACAATATCATTTGCCCCCTCGACAAAATGAGAGTCTATTTGCTCTTCTCTGTGAGTGAATACAAATGGCAACCTGTTGAAGCCATGTTCATATTCCATTATTATATTGCCATCTTCGTCATAATGAGCATAATGAGTGTCATCCCAGTAGGCATATTGCAATTTATCAGTCCTGGATGGATCATTTACGGGGAGGAGGAGCGGATAAGTTATTGCTATAGGAATAAATGGGTCATCATCGAAAAATGCATTATAGTAATAGACTGGTCTATATTCAAAATAAAACCCATTATCATCTTCTTTCAACATAACCCTGTTGGCTATTGTACCGATAAGTCTCGTCATCCTTTCTACGTGCTTCATCCTTGCATTTTTCTTTCTGGTAAGTGCGATATATTCCTTATTGACATTCCTATCCGCCCCTAACGTATAAATCCTTGACATCTTATTAACAAATCTACGAGTGAAATTCACAGAGTAAGGTGGGATCTCCCTGAAAATCTTGGCATCAAAATGCTCTTTAATATATTTATTAGTCTCAGTATCGGTATAATAATCCACCATACGCCTAATATCATCTCTCCTGGCTTTACCTATACGAACTTTTTCATTCTTTACGGATTCTTGTATTAAATCTTGTGCAATCATCTTTTAAACATCCTCACTTCTCTGTTTTTGATTGGAAATCTATTCAAATAGAAATAACGAAGAGCATCTGATCCATGATCGTGATAACCATCTTTGACAGGATCAGGTTTTAAAGGAAAGCCCTCTTTTGGCTCTGGATAACGGTAACTTTCTAAATCTTCCGCAATACCCATACATTTTTCGTGAACATGAAGGAATCTCATTCCGTCGGCATTCTCAATAAATCCTCTGACGTGAGAAATACCTGCTTCTACCTTTCTTGAGACTTTATCCCTTATTGTTTTCACATTAATTCCATTCCTTTTAAATATCTCTATATCTCCTAAACCACTCTGTCCCTGGGCTTGACTACCAGCAGGATCGCCAAAATATTCAACAACTCGATAAGGCTTGGCTTTAATCCTATTTGAAAGTTCATCTGTCTTAATATTTGGTTCATGTATAATTTCATCTATTATTTTTGTATGCCAAAGTCCACCTTCTCTATAATTCTGCATCCAAAGAACTGCTGGAAGCCTGTATCCAAAATCTATCGAGACATAAGTCGGTAGCCCTGGATCATAAGGAAACTTACCCATATCAAGATTCCTGTCAAAAGGGTAAACCCTACCAGCAAAAGAGGTAAATAACGAACCATATTCTTGGTCAAAAACTTCTTTTGCCAGATTCCTTCTAGCTTCAAGTAAATCTGAATCATTGTAACCGTCAGGATAAGCAAAATGATTCTCCCAGCTTGGGCTATTGAACGAATGCCACATCTCATCTTTCTGACCAAGTAAGTAGAGGTCGTAAACCCAATTAAATCCAGCCGGTGTTGTAATGAAAATAGCAGATCCTTTGCGATCAGAAAGAGTTGGTCGTAAATACATCTCCCAGGTTTTCTTTTTAATCTTGGCTGCTTCATCGAGTATAAGTAAGTCCAAACCCTCGCCAACCAAGCTCTCAGGCTTGTCTGCACTTTTACCTTCCACGAAACTACCCCACTCAAATTCGATATACTGGTCTTTGTAAGAAGCTCTTTTCGTATTGAAGCTCTTTTTGACAACCATCGCATCCCAGATCTCTCTAAAAATCTTTTCCGAACCGTCATAAGTCGGTGCGACACACCAAACTCTTTTGTTAGGCTGTGCAAGTACAACTTGAGCTTCAACAGAAGCTGAAACCGATTTTCCCCACCGTCTCCCACAGACTGCGACACAAAATCTCCAATCCTTATCTGGAAAGTGTAATTTCTTTTGACCACCATGTGGCTTATAGTCTATAAACTTGAACCATTTTTCCTTAAATTCTTGGTTTTTTAACATCATAAGCCAAACCAATCTAAGATAATTTTTGACTTATACCACTATATATAGTGGTGTCTAGTCAAAATAGTATTAAAATAACACGATATACAATTTACTTATTAATTAAATAGGAGGGCAGAATGTCCGAAGAAACAAAAGTAGCAACCGAAACAGTTAGTGAGGAAACTACACAGTCAAAACCTACAGAAACTCCAGATGCAGGAGCTTTGATTGCAGAAAGCAAAAAATACAGACTAAGGAGTCAAGATGCTGAAGCAAAACTTGCTGAACTTCAGACGAAGTTAGAACAGCAGGATAATGCTAAACTAAAGGAAAAAGAAGAATTTAAAACATTAGCAGAGAAATTTGAACTTCAAGTTAATGAATTAAGTCCTTTTAAAGAAAAATACGAAGCTCTTCTGAATAATAGGAAAGAGCAATTACTGCAACAGATTCCTGAAGATCAGCGTGATAATTTTAAAGATAAGGACATAGATGTCCTTGAGTTTATGATTGACAATATGTCAAAACCAACAAATAATGAACCTTCCGCAAGAGGCTCTATACAACCTAAAGTTATGGATTGGAGTTCTATGTCAGAAGATGAAAAGAGATCAAATTGGTCGGATATTGTCAAAGGTTATAAATAAAACTAACCCTACTTGAAGGCTTCGGCAGTTGATAGAGGGTAAAATATTAGGAGAATAAAATGGCTTTTAGCGGCGATCCGTCAACTGTAAACGTACATTCGGGTGGTACTGGGAAAAATACTTATCCCATAGCTGACCAGTTTGTTCCTGAAGTTTGGGGACAGGCTATTTTGGATGTATTTCAACAAGAAATAATGATGAATAACTTTGGGGTAAATTTATCCCCAGATGTAGCAAGTGCTGGTGATGTAATTCATCTACCACATATTGGTACTCCTGCCTTACAAGCAGTTACTCATGGTGAAGAAATAGCAGTTGATATTTCAGGAAGCGGTACTGAAACACAAACCGACCTAACTATTGACCAATACAATGTTTCTTCTGTATATGTTCCTGACATCACAAATGTTCAATCAAGTTATGATTTGTTGAGTATTTATGCGAAACAGTTAGCGTATGCAAATGCAAGGGGTTTTGATAACTTTATGCATTATCAGGTAGCAAATAACTTTAAAGGGTTATTCCGTAGTGCAACTGGTGCTATTGGTGGTGATGTAAATACTTCAATGCACGTTGTTACAACTGGCTCTGTATTAGGTCAAGGCAATGTAACATCGCTATATGCATTGATACTTGGTGAAACAGGTTCAACCGAAGGTTGGAACTTGGTTCTTTCACCTGATATGTATTCATCCCTCAATACCCTAACTGATTATGCACAGGGAACACAAGCTACTCTTGGTGCAGAGTTTGGTAGAACAGGAAATGCTGGTTCATTACTTGGTATGCCTGTATGGGTGGCTCAATCACCTTATATGGGTTCAGCCGGTGGTGGCACAGATGTTGCTGCGGTTGAAGGTAAGGGCATCTTATCACTCCAAGCTCTTGATTCAGATGGTTCAGGTCATAATGATATTGTATATGGATATGCTATACATGATAGTGCTTTGTATTATGCTTTCTCAAGTCAAGCTAAAATAACAGCTTCTTATAGGCATTCCTACTTATCAACACTTATTACTTGCGAATCTGCTTATGGTGGAGCGTTTAGAAATACCGATGCTGATGGTAATCGTAGGTGCTTTGCACTTATTGATTATAAGACTTAATCAATAGCTGATTAAATAATCAAAAAAAAAGGGGGGGGTGTTAATCCGCCCCCCCTTAAATAAGGAGAACACATGGCAAAGGACAAGTATAGATATTACATGAATAGAAAAAAAGTAGTCCATAGGAGAGCTGAATCCTGGTTTGATACACACGCAGATGGTGAAAGAGTTTACTCTGAATCATATACAAGAGTTAGTGGAATGGATGATTTAACACCTTATAAG
>VTLG01010804.1_pt1 | contig 11166 bp, 10 predicted proteins | sample 4694571 | NCBI WGS metagenome assembly VTLG01 (sample SAMN12604809, study PRJNA352737) | marine metagenome | biome: ENVO:00000447; feature: ENVO:00000209|ENVO:00000569|ENVO:01000036; material: ENVO:00002151; isolation source: viral sequences binned using virsorter ... | reverse complement strand
TAACACAATTTTTATAACTCATTGACAATCCTTTAATCTTTCAAGCGTTTCATCTAATTTTTTTTCTTCATTTAATAAATCTTTTTTAGTTTTAGTTTCTATAATCTCTTCTCCTGTATTTTCATCTATTCTCACTCCTACAGGAATTTCAGTATTATCAGATAAAGTTTCTGTAACTGTTTCGTCTATATTTTTAACTTCTTCGTCAAAAATTTTAGTATCGTTGTGTGGGTCTTCAAATCTTTGTGGAACTCTTATGTCTTCTGGTTCAGCTTGTTGTTTTGATATTGTTGGTGTCTCAATCTCAGCATTGTTAGATGCGATTGGTCTGCTAAGGCTAATCCCATCAAAATCGCCTCGTTGATTTGCTCTTTCGATAGCTTCGAGAAAAGTTTTTTGTCCTTCTGATTTGTTTCCTTGTTTGACGAGTTTTGCTGAGTTGTTGAGGTCGTCTGAGAGAGTTCCGACCCTGTTTGCGATTGTGTTGATTTTGTCGATAATTTTGCCACTTTCGATGACCTCCTTTTCATTTCTAGCTTTGTCTAAAACATTACCAGCCTTTTGTAGTGTTGTATCACCTTCTGATGCTGTTTTAAATATTGATTTTATTTTTTTTAAATTTCTTGATGCATAATCTAGTAAAGATGCACGCTCTAAAATTAATGTTTCTTCTAATTCTTCTGTACCAAATAAACTGTCAGTTGTTGTTTTTACAGTAGGTAAATTATTTATTTGTTCCAATGCAGATTGCATTTCACCTTTTGTATTGAATTTTCTTTGATACAAAGCACCCATAACATCTTTATGAATAGTTTTGTTTGTTATTACTTCTCCAATTGCAGCCGCAAGGTCTTCATCTACTTTGCCTGATAAAAAAAATCCCCAAGCATCATCACTTAAATTTTTCAAACCTACAGCATTTTGAAATAATTTTAATCTTGTAGGAATGCTTTTTTTAATATTTTCAACAAAATTAGGGTTTAAATTTTTTCTTAAAACTCTTGCTGCATCTGTAGCTGAACCAGTATTATTTCTTAAATTAATTAATAAACCAGATAACAAAGCGTCTTCTGGCGTATGACCGTCTGCTTCATTAAAAACATGCGCAAGTATTTTTGGTTTTTGACCTTTTTTTTTAAGTCTTTTTGCTAGTCCTAATCGCTGGTGTCCATCAACAATTGCTTTTCGTCCATCTCTAAATTGAAAAACTAAAACAGTTCCCGCTGAAGGTTGGTCCCACTCAGTAACATTTTTTAATTTATCTGAAACTCCTTGAACATCACCATCTGTTTTGTATTGAAAAGTTTTTGCATCAAACTCTATTTCTTCAGGGTCAAAAGTTTTTATAAATATATTGTTAGATTTATATAATTCATCAGTTTTGTTAGGATTGACTGGTTTTTCATTTAAAAATTTTGGTGGATTGTCTTCTGTAATATTTCTTAATGCTGCATCAATTCTTTTTTTATGTTCTTGTCTTGCAGGCTGAGTATCTACTAAAGGGTTATCATCTGTTAATAATTCTTTAGTATCTGCTTCAGGAATTTTTTCATTTTTAAATTCAGGATTATCTTTTACAGCTTTAGCATAAATATCATCAATAGCTTTGTTTGGTAATTGATGAAGTTTTTGAGATAAAAATTTTGTACCTCTTGCTGTTAATTTTACACCTTCAATTGCAGTTTTACCTACACCTAAAAATGCAGGACCTAATAAAGCTCCACCAGTAGTTGCTAAAGCAACATTTTTTGCACCAGTAACAAAACCAGCATCATCAAAACCAAGTTCTTTTCTATATTTTTGTGATATGACTTGTACGCCAGTTTCACTAGCAGCTGCCAAAATACCTTCAATTTTTGCAATCTTCCAGGCAGCACCTAAAAAAGTTTTAGGTGTAGAATACATAAAACCAACTGGCAACGTTCCTAAAACTAAAGGGTCAGACATAGCGCTTCCTGCTATTCCAGTAAATCCTCCAATTTTTCCTTTTGTTGTTGCTCTTGAATTTATCTCCTGGAATTTTGCCAAAGCATCTTTAGCATCTATAGAAATTTTTTTTGCAATTTGGTCAGGTGTTCTTAAAGAGTTTGCATCTAATTTTTCTTTTATATCAGGATTTATACTTACAAGCTCCTCTACTTTTTTATGAAAATCAGAAATTCTATCTTCTTGTGGAATACGTTCATCTAAATTTGTTTCAGCAAAAGTTGTTAGAGTATCTTCTTCTAATGGATTTTGAAAATTTGTATGTCCTTCGTCTGCTAATAATGAAACTACCTCACCATAAGCATCGTATAAATTATTTCTTTTAGATGTTGATAGTTCAGATTTAGACATAAAATTCCAAGCAGCTTTCGCATTTTCAACAAAAGATGTCCTTCTGCCTCTAGCCCAGTTCTGCTCGTTAGCAGGATTTCTGCTTTCGTTTTCGTCTAAAAAAATTGTCATTATTTTTTAAGTTTTAAAATTAAATCGTCTTTAATTAAATTTAGATTTATTTTAAAATAATCTAATCCTTGAACGGACCCGTCAGCTGCACCGTTTAGTACAGGCTCTAAATTTGGGTCTTCATCTGTTGGATGGTCGCCTAAAAAAATTATATACTTGCCATATCCAACACTTACAAAATGTGGATTTTCATTTGCAAATATATCAAGTTTATTTCCATCAACATCTATTGGAATATTATCTCCTGCTGCTTTTTGTAATAAATTTTCATCTAATTTTAATATTTCTTCTACTTTTGCAAAATCGTCTTGTTTTATAAAATTAGGAATATGAACTAACTTGTTTCTTGATGTTTCTGTAGTACCACCGTATTTTTTTCCATCTGGTCCTCTTACTTCACCAATTGCTTCTTTAAGACTGTCTTCAAAAAGGTCAGCGTTAAAATTAGTATTACCCACTTTTTTACCTGCATCAGAAAATATTTTGTTTGTATAAATATAATCTGCAACTTTGATTGCACTTGTAAAAGTATTTGGATTGTCAGGAAAAGCACTTTTATATTCTGATATGATAGTTGTATATTGTTGGTTTTGTTTTGGTATGTTTGCAACAAAACCATCATCTATTAATTTTTTACCTTTTATTGCATTTCTTACTACATCGCTTTCATCTGTTATTAAACTAAGTCCACCAAGATATGCAAAAATTTGTCCATTTGTTGTTTGACCTATTTCTTGAAACGCCTCGTCAGCCTCAGAACCAAAAGCAAGTGACATAGATTGTAAAGTACGTTCTATTGTTGCTGTATCATTTGTATTCTCAATAAAATTAGTTAATTGTTTACGTTCATCATTTGTAAAAAATCTTTTTGGAGCATTGTTTTCTGCTGCAATCAAAGCTCCTATAGTTTTTCTTTTTTTTGCTATCGTAACAAATTCTGAAATATCACCACCTAAAGTTAAATCATTGATAGGCAAACTGTCAGTATCATAAAAACTTGTTTTTGCAGCCGTCCCTATTGGGTCTTTGTCCATTTGTTCTGTAAAATTTGCAGCAAAACTTTTTATAAAATCTGTTGCAACTCTTTTATCTCTATCTGTATTTACGCCTTCAATTCTATCTAATTGAGTAATGCTGTCAGCTGTAGAGGCTAAGTCGTTAAGTTGTTGTCTATTTTGTGTTTGTAAAAATTCTAATAAACCTCTTTTAATTGCTACATCGTTTAATCTTTGTTGAATATTAGGGTCATCTGTGTTTTGTCCCAATAACACCATAGATGCATATTCTTCATCTGTAACATCTGTAAATTTTTTAAGATTATTTTCTACTTCTTTAATTTGATTTTTAAGTATTTGTGTATTTTCTTTTGCTACAGATTTCCTGGTATTTTCAACTAAACTAACATCTTTTGCATCTAAATATTTTGACTTTTTTGCAAAAGCTAATCCTGCATCTTTGTCTTCAACAACTAATCTTTTTGCATAAGTTAAATCACGTTCTTTAAACCAAGCGTTTTTTCTAGCAACGGTTTCAGCACCATACAAATCTTTAATAGCATCAGAATTCCAATAGCTGTTTGCATCTGCATTTGCAATGTCTTGTAAATTTGTTGTTTCAGCAAAAGCAAAGTCTTTAGATAATTTATTTTGTTTTTCTATTTCTAAATTTTTTGAATGTATTGCAAATTTTTTGTTAGCTGCATTTGTAACGGCTATGCTCCCTTTTAAAAAATGTTTGTCAGCTGTAGATTTAAATAAGTCTTTTGTAAAATTATGATTATAATTATTTGTTAAAGAGTTTACTATTTTGTTATAACCATCTTTGTAAAATTTTTTAGCAGCGTCAGGGTCGGTCATGTTTGATGCTTCTTGTTGTAGTTCTGATAAACCTTGAATATTATTTGTTCCCTCTATTAGTTGTCGTTCCTTTTCTAATGCCTCGTTTTGTGATTTTCTAATTTCATAAGTTCTAAAAAGTTGTGTGCCTGATTTTCCTAAATTACTTAATGAACTACCCACAGCACCAGCTGTTGCCATAGATATTCTCATATTAGGATTTGTTTTTACATCAGAAGTTTCAGCTGTGGGTCTTACTTGCGATTGATAAATTTTTATTGCCATTTTTATATTGCTCCTATTGTTGACGCGTCTGTTAATAAACTTGATGCTGCTCTAAAATAGCTTGCTCTTTTAGCAACACGACCTCTAAATCTTTCAACATTTGCGGAGGCTCTTGACATAACAGCTTCATTTAGTTTTCTGTCTTTTGCTATCTCAGCATTGTAAGCCATCATATCTCTATCATTATCAATCATGTTTTGATTTTCGATAACAATATCTAATGCTGTACCACTTCCAATTTCTACACCTGAACCAGCTAATTGATTTTTTATTGTACTTTGTTGTCTGTTTGCAAAATAATTAAATCTAGGTAAATCGTATTGTTCATAAATTTGATACTCACGTTCTGCTTGTTGCTCTTCTAGTTTTGCATTACGTTCTAATAATGATGCATTATAGTTGGAAGCCTTTTTTTGTGCGCTGCCTGACATTAAATCACCGAAAAAACTCATAATATTATCCTTGCATATCTTATGTAATCAGAACCATCTGGTCCGTAATTTTTCATTAGACCTTCGCTCTTCATACCTAGCCATTGTGCAAATCTATGTCCTAATTTAAAATCTGCTTTGACTGTTGTTTGTAATCTTTTTATTTTTTGTGTTTCAATAAGAACATCAGTTTTAGTTTTAAAATGTCTGGCAAAACTGATGCTATATTGCCAAACATCATTCGTTGCGATAACCCAACCCTCAGCAACATTATCCCACAGCATAAAAATGCCGCCAGCCGCAATAGGTTTGTTATTGACTATACCCGTAAACGACGTCCCAACTTGTTCTAAATACAAAGCATATTGTCTATGCTCTGGTTTTAAGTAGAGTTCTTTTGCATTAAGTTCTTGACTTAATATGAATTCTGCATGTTCGTTTTTAAATGGAACAATGTTTACTTTAGGTTTCGTATAATTCGAGCCTTGCATAAATCGCTAGTATGGTCATAGGTAAAGCCTGGTCTTGTTTAACTAAAACAAAACCATCAGTCCCATAATCACTAGGAAACTCAGTCTCCTTATCTCCTGTAAATAAAGGTACGGGAGCTGTCATTGACGCTGAACTATCTCTAAATGGAATTTCTTCTAAATTAGTTTCGTCAGGTCCAACTTTTGCACCAACTGTTTCAAAAAATCTTACTGTCACGTCGTAAACTCTTTTTGTTTTTGTTTGGTCTGTACTACCAGTACCTTCGTCTAATCTCATTGTTTGCAAAGTTGATGTATAGCCTAAACCAACTTTTGCATTTGTTGTACTTCTATCTAATGAAATCTGTCCACCACTTACAACTCTATCTGGGTGTGTAGCTCCTTCAAGAATTACTTTTACAGTTTCGCCTTCTAAATGTGATAACCCTGATAAAGTTGTTGTTGATGAACCTGAATATCCTAAGCCACTATCAACATAATGAAATGTTGTTAGTGAAGAATTGAAATCATAAGGTGTTAAATATTCTACATATTTTTTTGTAGCACCGTTAATAGTTCTTTCAACAATAACGTAAACTTGGTCCTCGCTAGTATCTATATCTATTACAGCAACAGATTTACATTTTGGATTTGTACCGCCAAATTCATGTGAATGCCAAGCAACAACATCTTGCAATCTGTTATAAGTCATACCGACTAATTTTCCATCTTCTCTTACACACCAAACAACACTAAATGGTTCTTGTTGATAATCCATTTGTATAATACCACTAGCTGTTATGTGTTCAGATAATATTGTTAAATCTGGCGCTAAATAACCATCTGCATCAAAATTATATGCAAGTTCTCTTACTTTTCTTTTTGCTCTTTGTAAAAATACTGTTGTGTTGCCAATTGATAAACCATCTACACCCGCTGAACCATAGTTAGATTGTTTTCTAATATTTAAGTTTGTTGGCGTTACGGGACTGTCAGCTGCACCCGAGCTAACTGTAAACTCCCCCCCAGTTGTCATAACTATAAGTGTTCTTGTTGATTTGATACTTTCAATTGCGTTTACCTGGTTTGATGCAATTGTATAAATCATAGCATCTGCATCTGCGGTCCCTGTTGTAAAATTTTCATAGTCACCTGATTTTGAAAACCATAAAGATTGTGGATTATTGTTTGTACCAGCAAAAACTAATCTTTGTTCAAAGAAACTAACGCATTTTGGATAATTTCCTGTACCATTTAATCTATGTGTTGATGATGTTTGAGTAAAATTAACTGTTGCTAAATTCCAGTTTGTGTGTCCGGTTCTAGTAAGTTTTCTTGTAGGGTGATTTGGATGACATATATACATAGTGTCGGCAGATTGCGCGAACTTAATATCAAATACTTCTGTATGTAAATAAGGTGAGGAAATTTCATAAGCAGCTCCGCTAGAAATAATCTGTCCGCTATCTTTATAAAATCTTATATATTGGTCGCCAAACTCTAAAATATAAGTTTGTGTGGTTGAAAAACTAAAAGGTATTAGTCTTGTATTGTGTGCTGAATTTTTAACTTCAGATATAAAATGGCTGCCAGGTCTTCTAGTAACTGGACCATGTGGTTGTACTACAAAATTATTTATTATTGTCCCCGCTGAAAAGTATTTGTTAAAATCAGTCCGTCCTTCCATACGAGGTGATAATTCACCAGCTGTAAAACTAGGGACACTTAATAATGCTTTTGCCATATTATAATCTACTATTTATAAAATCGTCTGCTGAAATATTGTCTGTTGGTCCTAAAGTTGCATCTGTATTATATCCTTCTCCTGCATCAGCGTGTCTTGCTTCAGAAATTTTGAATTGATATTTTTCTTCCATACGTCCGGCAAGTCCAGCATTTGCAGTTACAGCATAAGCTAAGTCAGCTGCTAAAGCTGCGGATATTGTTTCTCTTAACAATACATCCATTTGGTTTGGGTCTGTAACTACTGAAACATAAACTAATTGAATACTATCGTCGTTACTTAAAATTTTTCTGCCTTCAATTTTATAGTTACTACTAAAATTTTTTATTTGTAAAACTCTTAAACAGTCAGCTGGTAAAGTATATTGTTTTGCAAAACCCCAATCAGGTATTGCAGTATCAGCTGCCAAAGATTGCCTTTTTATTGCTGCATTCCATGGGTGTGAACGTAAAACGCTATCTCTTATAGTTTCATATCTAGCGTTACACAATCTACCGTTTTTAGAATTTTCTGTTAATGATAATATTGTACTTGCTCCCAATTGATTGAGCGCTGAATTGCAAATCTCGACCACACTAGCCATTTTGTTTTTTCTCCTTAATTAAATAATTTCTTCTAAGTTTTCTTGGTGTTGTTAATTGTAAAATTTCTTTTTCAGTTAATTCTAATTTTAAATCAAACCCATAATGATATTTAGGACCATGCTTGAACCTATCAACAAGAACATAGCGATATACATGGTTGTTTTTTTTAAAATGTAAAACTGTTGTTACTTTGTCTAATTTTTTCATAAAGAAGGAGGCGGTTGCCCGCCTCCTCTAATTAGTGACTATTACTCGTCACAAGGTACTTGTACTACCCCTGTTTCATTCATTCTAGTTGCACCGATAGACATGCAGTAGTAAACCTGAGTTGCATAAGATTTGTCTGCTCTTTCGTCTATTCTAGCAGATACATCTTTACCAATTGCAAGTTTAATTGCATCTTCTGTGAAACCAAAACACAATCTGTCGTCTGTGTTTGTAGCGTCAAGCGGTAATCTAGTTGACATAATGAATTCAAAACCGAGAAAAGTATTTAAATCACCCTGGGCTAAAGCTTTGACGGTATTAAAGTCAGAACTTTTTACTTCAGTTGTGTTTAACAAATCCTGGATTTGTTTTGGACCACACACAAAATATCTTTTTAGTGAAGGGTCTACATCATTATTATCAAGGATGAATTTAGCTTGTAACAATTTTGCAATTGTCAAACCGTCTGTTTGTTGTGCAGTTGATGTTTTTTGTGATGATGGTAACGCAGTTGTTGTACCACCAGCAACACCAGTTGCAGCATCAGCATTCATCGCTGCGATTATAACATCGTCCATACTTCTACCCATAGCAGCAGCAGCCGCTTTAGCGTATGAAGATGTTGGGTCTATAAGCATTCTGATTTTGTCTTGGTCGTCCACTAAATCAGCCCACTCGTAATCCGCAAGTGATACTCTACGTCTTGAGTGTGGAGTATTTATCTGCGGTGTATTACCGTGTCTTGAAGACCTAACAGACGCACTTGTAGAACCAATTTGGTCAAAAAATGCGTTTTTTCCTCTGATAGATTCAACATCAACGGCTTTTCTTAACTTGCTTCCCATTTGCTGTGAAAGCATAGTTACATTTGCAGAATATTGTTCTACAAATGCTGTAGTAATTTGAGTTGACATAAGCCTACTCTCCTTTTGTTGTTAGTGTTAATGTTAAAAAAACGGAAGATTATCCTTACGGGTCTTGCCTAGATTTAACAACTCTCGTTGCTTTGTCTTTACCAAAGGGTCAGATAGGTCTTTCGATTATCTATCGCTCATACTTAACTTTGCATTTTCAGCTTCATTAAGTCTTGAACTTCTTGAACAGCTGCATCATGGTTCGGATGGTTTTTCTTCCAATAAGCTGAACCTTCTGCCTGTAATTCTCTTAACTGTTTATCAATTTCTTTAGGCGTCATATATTGTGGTCCTGTAGAAGTAACCAATTTATCTTCGCCTAAATCACTTGCTATATTTGCAAACGCTCTAATAAAATCAGGATGGTCCCCTACTTTAGTTCCATCAGATAATGTCATGTGTGCAAAATCATCATTTAAGTATTTTGTAACAACACCTCCTACAGATTTTACTTTACTGTCGTATGCTGGTCCCCATTCTTCTTTTAAAGATTTTTCTGCATGCATTCTACCTTGTTCTGCTTTTGCATCTAAATCTCTCATGTAGTTTTGTGTCATATCATCATAAAAATTAATTATACCTTCTGCTTGTTTTGGTAATAATCCATATTTATGTGCAGCTTCTTTAAAACCATTTAATGCATCAGTATCTACAGAACTATTAGAATTTATTTGTATTTGATAATCTTCAGGTTTTGATGGTCTACCTAATTTAGAATATACATCGTTCCAATCATCGTCTGTTGCATGCTTGTTAGGAATTGAAATTTTATCAGTTCCCACCATTTTTTGTGCATGTATAAAAGACTTTGCTAGTCCTGGAATATCTTGAATACTCTCTAATGCTTTTTCATTTTTTAAATCTTCTGGCAAACTGTCTTTCCAGTTTACCTCTTTTGTTTCGATAGTTGGTTGTTCAGACGCAACAGTTTGTTGTTCTTGCTCCGCTACCTGATTTTCACTACTCATCTAGTCCTCCTGGTTTTTTGTTGAGTGTTGATTTAATGAAAAGGACAACAGAACGTTGACCTTCTCTAAACGATGTTTCGTGTGCATCTGTTGAAAAAGATGTATTGTGAACGTTACATCGCTTTTCTAAATCTGATAATATTTTTTTTCCATCATCAGACTTAAAAATTCTTTTATAAATTTCTATAGTCTCTTCTATGTCTTTTTTATTCATTCAATGCTTTTACTAAAGGAGCTGATTTATTTGCTATCTCGGCTGTTTGCATATCTTCTTGCATTGCAGCTTCCTGTTGTTGCTGCACTTGTCTCTCTTCTCTCATTTGTGCAACTTCACCTTTAGATTTCATTATTTTTGCTGGAATTCCTAAAACATCTTTAATGTATGCAACTAAGTTATCTGTATCTAAATAATCAAATACAGGAGCAACATTCTGTAAAGTACCCATCAACTCTAATCCTCTCATTAATGATTGTACTTCACCCGTTTTTTGTGCTTTTGCTAACGGTGATACATATTCAATTTCTATATTTTGGTTTCCTATAAATTGTGGAACTGGATTAAATTTATTATTTCTTAGTAATAAACTGAAACATCTTGTTATTAATGGTTGTAACAGTTCAGATTGCAGCCTTCCAAGTACAGGACCTAATATTCTCATCTTCTCTTCGTTTCTTTGTAAAACTTCTGTTGCTGTCATTTGTGTTCCTTGTGTAGATAACAATTGGTCCACAAAAAAGTTTTGTCTTATTGCATCCCTTCTTTGCTCTTCCATTTGAATACCAACAGGATTTGCAGCGCCTATTTGTAATGGTTCAATTCTATCTCTTGTTCCTGCTCTATAATAGTTAAGACCACCTGGTACAGTTCTTATAGGTAACATAAAACCATCATCAGGAACTAATAACGGCGGGTCTATTTGTTTTTGTGCAGCTTTGATAGATGTTTTTGCCATAAGATTTAACATCTTTACATCTGGTAAAGCATTCATGGCTGGTGAACGTCCATATATCTCGTTAGAAGATTTTAAATATCTTGGAACTGCAAAAGGAAACTCATTAAAACCACCTTCTGATAACAACGCTCCGCTATCTTCATGTATATAACAAGATATATATTTTTTATTAGATAGAGTTTCATTCGGGTACACAGAATGAATTATATTTAAATCTTCGTATGGTGATTTTTGTATAGCTTTTTTTAACTCTTCAGTTAGTTCTGCTTTTGGAAAAGCATTAACTAAGTTTTTACCTTTTAAATGGAATTTTCTTGTTAAGCTATC
>VTLG01008707.1_pt1 | contig 11166 bp, 29 predicted proteins | sample 4694571 | NCBI WGS metagenome assembly VTLG01 (sample SAMN12604809, study PRJNA352737) | marine metagenome | biome: ENVO:00000447; feature: ENVO:00000209|ENVO:00000569|ENVO:01000036; material: ENVO:00002151; isolation source: viral sequences binned using virsorter ... | reverse complement strand
ATTAACGAAATTTAGCTAGAAGCTTTTTCTTTTCTAGCAGCGCCATCGTAATCAGCACAAGTTAACCCTCTACGAGTTAGCATTGTTTTAACGCCTCTTACAGTTTTGCCGATTTCATCAGCGATAGCTTCAACAGTCATGTCTCCGATATCACCATTTAATTCAGACAAAGGGTCGGCTTTAGAAGAGCCTTTTGTAACCTTTTGTCTAGGTATAGCGCCAATGTCGCCAGACCTAAGTAAGCTAAGAGCCTTTCCTCTTATTGAATTAACAGTCTTGCCAAGTGCATCTGCGATTTCTTCTACAAATGCTCCGTCATTTACCATTGAAGTAAATGTGGCTTCTTCTTCGGGAGAGTAAGTTCTGACTGATTCAGGCTTCTCAGCTGGTTTTACATGGGAAGTTAATTCCATTGAAAGAATTTTCCCTTGTATTGATTTTGCAGAGAATTGTCCGCCTTCGAAAGAAGACGCAATGTCTGCGTAAGTGTACTGACCGCTGTTGTCAGTAACGAATTGTGAGAGAGTAGCTTCTTGCTCATCAGAAAAAGTTCTGTGAGATACTGAAGATGCTAGCTCTACATCAAATCCCATTTTTCTCAATTTGCTAGAAACACTTCTTGTAGAAGTTTCTAGGTGCTCAGCTGCAGCGGCAACTGTTGCTTGAGAGATTGGGCTTTCTGAACCCACGAAGTCTGTGAGACTTTGAGTTCTTTCATCTGTCCATTTAGGTAATGCCATTTTTTTCTCCGTAATTTTTAAAAAATTGTTTTTAGGTTTGTTATTATTTGAACACCCCGTTCTCGGGCTGCTTGCGTTTTTGCGGATTCGACTCCGCCTTCGTTTACTAAAATAGTTACATCTTTTGTTAAACTATTTTTGACAAGGTAGCCCTTTTTTTCTAATACTTGTTTTGCGGCTGCCTTTGTTCTATAGCTTTTTAGTTTTCCTGTAATACAGACGATACCTTTATTAGTGCTTTTAGGCTCAATCTTTGTAAGTTGTTGCCATCTAAAAGGTAGTCGATCATACCCGTCTGTCCATTCTTCGTAAAACCAATCTAGTAAGTTTTCTGTTGCTTTAGGGCCTAATCCTGCTTCACTACATACTTTCTCGTTCAAATCTAAAAGCGATTTAATCTTTTCACATACTTTTTGAGAAGCCGTAGTCCCAATCAACTTAATTGAGAAAGCAGGTAATAAGTCTACTAAATCGGTATTCTTACTATTCTGAATTTCTCTGTGCAGTTTAACTGCAAGTTTCTCGGATTGAAGTGCGTCTATCATCATATCCAGAGGCAATTCGTATAGATCGAAGAATGTTTGTATCTTCAGTTTCTCTACAGTTTTGGGGCCGAGTCCCTTTATTTTGAGTGTTTTTGCAAAATGCTCAATTCTTTTTGTTGTCTTACCACTACAACTAGGGTTAAGACAATAAAGCTGATCTTTTTCCCACTCTAAAACTGTACTACATATAGGACAATTTGTAGGCGGTATAATCTTTTGCAATTCTTTTCTCATTTATATATATTATATCAAAATTCAGTTGCCATGTCAAGAACTATTTTTTGGAAAGTCCTGCAGAATCAACGAATCAATTTTGAAACACTCTGTATGACCTCCAAACTTAATTTTTGGTTCATATTTATCGTGTTCATAAAGTTCATGTAGGTACTGTTCTTGTATCCACACATGATAAAGAGTATCAGTCCAAGTTCTTTGAATACGGATATCGTATCCCTTAAAACCTCTGCTACGCTTTACAATGTGTCTCCAGTCCTTCCCTGAAGCGATTCCTACTTTAATACACTCTCTTTCAAATGTTTTTCTGTTTACTAGGACAATTCCGTATAAGACACCCTCTTTTTCCATCTCTGCGGGGTGATTACGAAAGTAAGTTTCGTTATATACACCTGCCACTATGCATAGTATCCCATAAGGAACCCTATGAATAAAACAAGAAATGTATAAGCTACTAATTGATAACTATTCATTCTTTTCTCCATATACTTTTTAAACATTATTTGTCTTCCTATCACGATGTGCCTTCCAATCAATCTACTCTCCTAACTATACGAGGTATTATTTCTCCACTTCTTATAACTTCTACTTGACAACCTATTTCTAGTCCCATGCCTTCTATATGTGCCATATTATGTAGAGTTGCTCTACTTATTCTTGCATCATCAATCTCTACAGGCTCTAGAATAGCTACTGGAGCGACTACTCCTGATTTTCCTACATTCCATATAACATCTACTAGAGTTGTTATAACTCCCTCTTGTCTCCTTTTAAGAGCATAAGCTCCTCTGGGGTGGCGTGAAGTATGTCCAAGTGCATCATAATCTTTGTAGTCATCTAGTCTAAATACTAATCCATCTTGTGGATAGTCATTCCAATCTGAGTCTAGTACTGTACTAAATCCCAGACTGTTTCTTAGTATTGCCATAGAATTTGTAAAACTTTCAGCTAGATAAGGCTCTGCTTGATAAGCAATAAAGTAAAGTTCTCTAGTTTGAAATTCTTCTATATCTTTCAGATTAAGTGCTCCAGCAGCATAGTTTCTTGAGTTCTTAATAGTTTTTGGAGCGACTATTTCCCCAGTTACTTGTAATAAAGATTTGGATAGACCTACTGTTATTTTATTTGGTACTAAGTGTTTTACCAAATGTGTAACATCTAATCCTTTTTTTCCATCTCCTCTTGTTAAAACTTTATGTAACTCCCCGTTCAAATAAGTCAAAGCCACAGCTGCTCCGTCCAATTTAGGACTAACAATGACTGGCTTTTTGTAAGTTTGAAAAGGGTTTTTATCGTTTACTTCGGTATCGAAGATTTTCTGTAATGAATACATACGATATGTGTGGGGAAATCTGCCATCAGCACTTCCGACTTCTTCAAAGTTATGTAACTCTGCAAGTCGATCAAATTCTTCATCTGACATAAATGGTTTACCATTATAATATGCCATTGCTGCTCGCCTTAAAAGTGCTTTTACATTTTCCATTTGTATATTATAACAAATTTGGAAAGTAAAGTCAAGAAATAAATTTAACTGAGGTAAATTTTATCTAAAATATCTTTGAAGTGAGTTTCTAGGATACCCTTACTTTCTGCTAGAGATAAAATTTCTACTAATCCCTCGAACAATGCTCTAGAGTTTTCAAAATCAATAGGCACAGCTACTCCGTCCTTAGTAGGCTTAAAATCTCCATCAAAGTCTAAGTAATACTTTCTAAGATGTAAGTACTCTGTATCTCGAAATTCATTTATAGTTAGTCTAACCTGCTCTGTACCCTCAGCATTTTCGTGTATTAACTTTGTATAAACCTCTGGGGCTTCGTATATCTTCATTTGTTTTTAAGTATTGAACTTAAAGGTACAATACTTGTAACATTCGATGGTTTTAATAACCTGTACGAATCGGTATCCCAACAAAATAAAAGAACTGTATCATTAGCCTCTCTGGCTCTATTCTTCTTATTCTGTATGTATTTATTATCAAAGTCTAGGGTACAGACATTATATTTGATTTTTCGAGAGTTGGTACTCCTGTATGTTATTACTGCGTCACCACAGTTTTTAACTGAGTCTTTAAACTCGTCTTTTTTCACTAATATACTCCATTACTATTAAGAAAACTCTTTCTTCGTAATAATGGTAGTATGATTAGTTGTTTAGTGCGTTGACAACACCTGCAAAATAAACAGCAGCTTTACCAGTCAATTTATCAATGATGTCCTCATCAATATCTTGTCCAGCATCACTCAGAGCATCTTTTAAAGTTTGCTGTGAGTCTGCTTTGCTTACTCTACCCCCGCCACCTGTTGAGGATTTAGCGGAACTAGTTGCAGGAGCTTTCTTAACATATACACCAGCTTTAGTTAAAATCATTCTAACACCATTAGGACTTTCTCCTAATTGGTCAGCTATATCTTTAACAATCTCCATACTTGTTTCTGGAGTTGGGTCAGCGTCTGTGTATAAGTTCACGGCTTCGGCCTTGCTTTCGTCAGTCCATGCCATTGTTCTTCTCCTTTTTTGTTTTTGTTGAAAATAAAATCTATCACTCATTAATATATTATACTAAATTTTGAGTGCTGAGTCAAGAACTATTTTTTGGAGTTGAACTCCGCCTCTATCTCAGTAATAAATTGATTACATTGGTCAATTTTATCTTGAGTTAGGGGTTGTCCAAAATTCATTTTTAAATAAGTTCTTAACCCATCTAGTTTGTTCTTTACTTGTTCTTTTGAATGTATCATATTATCATTCTAGGTTAGCAACATACTCTAGTTTTTCTTGAGCATGTGCAGCTTTCTCTATTTCAGAGTCTATTGCAGCTAGTATATCTGGGTGTTCTCCTATACCTACAGGCTTTCTCATATATACTTCTATATTCGCGTTAGCTCTAGCTATTTCACCTTGATAACCCATTATTAGGGCATCTTTTATTTGTTCTTTCATTTTTCTTCCTTTGTTACTGCGTTTACATATGCTATACAGAAATTCTTTCTAGCTTTATTACTTACTGCTACATGAGGTATGAATGGTACTAATGGTATCATACAAAATATATAAGTAAGAAAAGCTAGATTTCTATACTTTATCATTAAATTTTCTGGTTGCTTCTTTTTTATCATATACATACTAAGTGACCATGTACGAAAAATCATCATAATCCAAGTAGTAACATATGCAGAAACTATGACTGTCCATAGTCCCATAACTTCTCCTTTATTAGAGTTTAACGCCGTATTCTTTTAAATGCTTTAAACTTCCTAAGTCGTAGGCTAATTGATGTGCGTTAAATCCTCCTGTCATATAACCAAAGTGGTCACTCCATTCGGTATCACCTTCAATTACCCAAATACTATATAAGCTACAACCATATTTTTCTTCATAATTTATATACCTAATACCTGCATTTGCGTCTTGGTACTCTTTAGTATATTCTTGTTTAATTATAGCTGGAGCGTGATAACTTGCTGACCAGACTTTTTCTCCTTCTTCAAAACTTTCACTTACACACTCATCTGGTAAGTAGGCTGGGCCTTTTCGTTTTGTTTTAGGTAATTTCTCTGGTACTCCTACTCTGTCTAATATATTCTTAACAAAAGTAGTGCTTCTAAATAATCTTTTTGATATATCCGATACTGTTTCACCATTTAAATAAGACTCAATAGCTTCTTTAATCTCTAAAGTTGTGGCTTTTTTACCTCTATTTTGAGATTTTCGTACTTCTCGAAAAGATACTACTTCATTATGTTCATCTAATATTCTACTCAATCTTGTAGTATTATAACTTATATTTAACATTTCACAGGCTTCTTTTTTAGTTATCGGATTATCTTGATTAAGTAATGCTGATACCCTATTTAAGTTTGCCTCGTCTAGTTTCTCTCCTGCTTTTTTTCTTATTCCTCTAATTGCCATCAGTCTGCGTCATAATTCATTTGTCGATCATATTCTAGTGCTTCTTCGTCTTCTTTTATTTTTTGTCCTATTAAAATAATTGCATAATGCATTATCTTATATAAGTCTTTTTCATCATAGCCATTTTTCTTTCCGTATCTTTGTGCGTACTTCATTATGTTCCCTATACAGAAACCTTCTCCATGATCTGCGTCAAAGATAACTTCAGTTGCCTGAAATTTACCTGAGCCATAATGCTTCTCATAGGTACTATCTATGTATTTTTTTAAGGACTGTATTACCTTATCCTCTTTAAATTCGTAGTTCATTTTTTTCTATTTCTTAAATCTCGGTATCTTTCTGATATAGTCTGGCTTACTTCAAAGTACCAGTCTGTCATCATTACCCAAGACACTAGAAATAACCATGCCATGAGTGAGAATAAATACTCAAACATAGTAAATGGAAATAAAAATATGTCTAAAAATGTCATATATCTCCTTCTGCTCTAATTTCACTTCTAACGACTTCGAAACCATTAGGATATCTACTTTCTAGCTTTCTAATGTTTTCTTCCATTACTTGCTGTGGAGTATATCCTAAAGCTGTGCAGCCTTGAACCCAATACCAAAGTACATCTCCAAGCTCTCGCATGAGATGAAATTTTGCTTCTTCGGTAAATTCTTTTCCTTGAAAAACTATCTTCTTGATAACTTCGGAAAATTCTCCAGATTCGGCTTGCATGCCGATAGATGCTGTTAGGAGCTGTGAAAATTCTGCTTGAGTGTGTACATGTAACTCCATTAATCTTTCCACTAACATAAGTGTACTTAAACTTTCTAATGATGTTGTAGATTTTACAAATCTTCCGTACTCATTTAATTTTGCTTTTTCGTCTGTTGTCACAGAGCCTCCTAATGTAATTTATTGTTATATTTCTTCCATTTGGCTACCCAAATGTCCATTTCTTCTTCCGACCAATGTGGTGGAAAAGTTACTGTTAAATCGTCTCGCAATCTAAATCTAACTTTTTTCATTATTATATTATACTAAAAAATAAGTGCCGTGTCAAGAACTATTTTTTGCTTCTTCAATGAAGTTCCTATCTCTAAAAAACATTGAGAGCGTAAATCTATAACTAGGCGCTATATGTGAAGCTGGTCTGATTGAGTGTGGAATAACTCCGTCAAAAAGAATACCTCTATTTGGTTTGTATAAAATTGATTTGATACTTTCTGTTAATGTAGAGTTATAGAATATAGTTTCCCCATAAAATTCATTTTTCCACTCTGGATTTATGTAGTATGTAAAAACTATAGTGTTTCCGTGCGTATGAGGAAACTGCATTGATGAAGGTGTAGCAAGATTAATAGTAGCTTCCTTAAACAATAAATCATTTAATTTAGTTTTAAGACTAATATCTTGCAACCCTTCTAGTATACTTAGGTCGTCCCATTCCTTAGAACTTAAAGTATGATGTAAACAAGGGTATTGTCTATGTTCAAATGTAGCAGTATCGTCCCAACCTATTTTATAATTAGTTGTTATACTAAACATATAAAGTTGCTCTCTATGGCTTTCAATTAAGACGCTATCATAGATTTCTATCATGGTGTTTTAGGGTAATAATATGGTTGTGGTGGTGAATGAAATTCGTGATAATGTGGATTTGGAAACATTAATGGTAATGCTACTAGTCCCGATATTGCTATAATTACTAATATCCATAATATCTTTGCCTTCATTGTAACTTTGGTATTTTAAAAGTTTCTGCAATAAGTCCTATAAAGCTATCTAATGTATCATTTTGGTACTGAGGATCAAATGCAATTTGATCGTAGTCATCTGTAAATTTTACACATTTATCATACCAACTTTCATTTTTGTACTTATCTCTTAAGTCTCTAGGCTTCCCTTGATAATGATAATAATGTTTGCCTTGAAAATCTTGGTGGTATTTTAAAATGTTATAAGTATCCTCGCTGACATAAGGTTTAACAATCTCTGCTGCTATCTCTCCATGTCCAAGAACACTTATTACTTTTCCTATATCATGTATTAGACATAGTAATACCATTTCATCGTCTGCGTTGTCCCTTCTAGCTAGAGTGGCGGTTTGCAGACAATGTTCTAGTTGATTTACTGCAAAGCCTCCTTTTATGTATTTTAACTCCTCTAACATCTTTATAACGCGACGAGGCATGTCAAGAATGTGGGGCATATGTTCTTGTGATATATGCTCCCAATCTTCTTTTGTACTTTGATCCATGCGTGTAAACATTATTTTTTATCTTGTTGTCCTGCTGTTGGAGCTTTATGTGTTCCAGCATATAGTCCGAACCAAGCTGCGCCTGCTCCTACTAATACCGAAATTAAGCCCGATTGTTCTAAACTTGGTTCTGGTAAATCCATGAACCAAAATGTTGCAAAATATAATAAAAACATATAAATACTTAGAAATATTCTAGGGAATATTCTCCAACTGTCAATTGATTGTGCTAGAAATATCCATTTTTGGAATGGATTTACATTACTAACATCTTCTAGTTCTCGTATTCTGTCTTTTAACTCTGCTTTCTCTTGTAGCAAAGCCATGAATTTACTAAGGTCAATTTCAACCTCATTTCTATCCATGTCTCCGCTGAATTGGCCTGGTGGCATTGACATTTCTTTTTTCTCCCAGTCTAAAATGGTAATTTCTTGATACCAAATTAGCCTCTTCCTCACTCATTCTGTAATATGCTATTAGAACCTGTACTGCTTGTGAGGGGTTCATTTCTTGTTCTAATAGTAGTGTTTTGTATAATTGACTCGGTTCGCCGTCGTCCATTCTTCTCCTGTTGTCTTAGTCCTGATCCATATCGTTTAGATACTTATAATCAGGTTCACCTCTGTCTATTGGCTCAATTTCTGTACTATATACTTTTAATAGTCTATAGTGAAAGTTGCCCTCATTTAAAGCTGCTGGTAACCATTCTTTTACCGCTCTATCTGTGACATCGGCTTTTACTGTTATTGTTATTTTGTAGTCTTGTGTTTTCATATAAAAGTGCTGTCTACTGTTTGTTTAATTTTAAATTGTTTTACTAACCAAGTTTCATATTTATCTATGTATTCATCTTTTGACAATCTATTACCTGCAGCTGGAATTGTGAGATTTTCATCTTCATTATCCAACCACATTCTATTGCAGAAAGATTCAAAATCTGCTTCCCATTTTAGTAAGGTGTTCCATCTTTGAAACTCTTTCAAGCGTCTATTCCAAAACTTTCCTTTGTAAGCGTTATGTGATTTTTCTACTATGTCGTTAATCGTCTTTTCCATCTTTGATATGTACTGGTTTATTCTCTAACATTGAAAATGCTTCTGCTATGTACTCCTCTAGAGTCATTCCTCTTTGAGCTGCGTGCATACCACAATCATTTATAAAACTGTTAGATACTTCTATTTCTTTGCCTTTGAATTTAAGTATCATTAAATAATTCGGCCTCTGCTTCCCTTCGTTTCACTAAACCAGCCAGTACTTTTCCGCCTGCTTTATTCCATCTAGTTATTTCTTGTCCTGCTGCGTTATAATTCCCAGCGTTTAGTTCTTTCAGTAAGGTACTGTTTTTGAAATTAGTCGGCCCTAGATTATATACCCATACTACTAAAGCGTCAAATTGATTTTGTGTAAGTGGTACTGTTACCATATTTTCTATATAGCCTTCGTACTCTTCAAGCTCACTCAGTAACATTTGTTCTGCTTGGTCTTGAGTTATAGTCATGCCATCATAGACACCTTTGGTGTGTCCATAGCCTATAGTCCATACTCCTACACTATCTTGATATGCTGTAAGTTTACAACCCTCAAAGTATTTGAGTATTTCTGTTCCTCTTTCTCCTAATTTCATTAAAATTCCTATTGTTATTGCGAGTAGTATTATTGCTACCCATTGTAAAACATTGTTCATGACATCTCCTAAAAGAGAATGCCCCGAGTCGGCTGTAGTTGCTCTCTTATTACTGAGACTTAATCTACAGACTTAGAATTTATCGAGCTGCGGGGTCATTCTTAAACTTCTACCAGTAGAGTATTGGGTACAAAAGTATAAATACATTTGCCAATATCAATACTGTAAAAAAGCTCCATTCGACTACTTCTTCAGTAGCCTTTTGTGTTTTAAAGATTCCGTGAATCGCTCGCAAAATAGCATAACGATTCAAGAATCGCAGTGCTTTTTGCATGTCTTTTCTCCTAACCTATCTCTATTGATTTAGGTTTCTCTGCTTCTGGGGTATTTACCTCTAGATTTATTACTAACAATCCGTCCTTAAAGCCAGCGTCCTGAACTTCAACCCAATCGCCAAGAGTGAAAACTCTCTTAAATACTTTTCCGCTAAGTCCCTTATAGATGTAGCGCTCTTCATTTGAGTCCAACTCTTGTTTTTCCTTACCTTCTATGGTAAGCTCATTTTTATGTTGTTTAATTTCTATGTCCTGTTTCTTCCAACCTGGCAATGCCAATTCAATTCGGTAAGCCTCCTCTCCTATGGCAACTAGATTGTATCTAGGATAATTAGTAATTGGGTAATCTGTAACCCTATTCGCTAGCTGATTGTGCAAGCGATCAAAACCGACAAATAATTTGTCGAAATCGTTAAAATTTAATGCAGTACTTAGTCCTGTCATTCGTTTCTCCTGTTAGCCCCTTTCGGCGGCTGATGTGAGTTCCTTTCGGCAACTCGGTTATTAAATAAGTCTGTACACAAAATCCCGACCACTGGTGGAAGTGGTACTCCTGTCCTCGCCCTCGGAAAGCTTTGTTTCCTACTCGTGCCAGACATAAGCGTAGGTTTTGTTTAGGCAGTCCTACAACTGCGTATTCGTTATGTGAAATAATTGAAATTTCACTCTATTATTATATCAAATTTAAACCAGCATGTCAAGAACTATTTTTCAGTCCTCATCTAGTTCAAGTAGACCTTCTTTTTGTAAGTAGTCTATCGTTGAAGCTATTCCATGTCTTTTTGCTAGAATCCATGTCATATTTACTGAAAACAGTAAAAATGCAATATAAATAATAGTCCATTGCGTTTCCAAATCCATAAGCTCTCCTTTTAATCCTTATTCTGGTTAGCCCTTTCCAATGAATTTTTTCAATATATACATTATATCAAAAATAAAGCGCCAAGTCAACATTTATTTTCTACTTACCTAAAAATAGTTCTTGACTTTCTTCCCTTAATTTGTTATAATATAAGTATGAAAAAATCTCAATCAAGTAGATGGAGCGATAAAGAAATTCGCCTACTGAATCAATGGTATGGCGATATTAGTATAGAAGAAATGAGTGTTCTGGTAGGTAAAACTCCTAGCGCCATTCGTTCTAAAGTCCACTACTTAAGGAAGCGCGGTTGGGCATTTGATTCCACGCGCAGATAGGAGAATATCATGAACGGAAAGGTTATACCTTTTCCCAAACCTTATATGACGACTAAAGATAAGTCGGATATAATCGTGAACGACATCTCTCTAGCACTACTTAGATTGCTGGAGAACAATGGCATTAATACTACAAGTCAAGATTTTATACTTGACATGGCGTGGGTTGTTAAATTTTTAGAGGTAACAGTCGACAACTCACTTGGAGTGGAAAATCCACTCTCGAAACACATTAGACAGTTTATACCTACGGATTTATATGAGAAAACGCAAAAATGATAACTACAACTTCGACAGAATGCTTCGACAATTCAAACGAAAAATGCAG
>VTLG01015471.1_pt1 | contig 11168 bp, 8 predicted proteins | sample 4694571 | NCBI WGS metagenome assembly VTLG01 (sample SAMN12604809, study PRJNA352737) | marine metagenome | biome: ENVO:00000447; feature: ENVO:00000209|ENVO:00000569|ENVO:01000036; material: ENVO:00002151; isolation source: viral sequences binned using virsorter ... | reverse complement strand
CTCCGTAATAAGGCTGTTTGTTAATATCTATTCTGGTTGAGGAAAGCTCTAGTACTTTATCGCCAACAACACCAGTGTCTTTATCCTTATGTCTTATTACCTTTGTTCCGGTGAATTCTTCTTGAGTCCAGCCGTTAATGTCTTGCTTGACCATTGCGGGATAATACAGGCGGTTATCATCTCCGTACAGGCCGTTATAGGCAACACTTAATGAGCTGAATTGCCCCTCGTAAACATCTGACGCCGCTGTACCATCGTCGACACGCTCCCAGAATACATCTGCAACAGTATCTTTTTGTGCTGAAGTTACGCGCCAAAGCTCGCCGACTCTTAATGTTTTGCGACCTGATACGCGTCCAGTGCTATCTTTTACCTCAACACCTTTTGATGTGTTATTTCCTGCGTACACTCTCACATAGGTTGTATATCCGTAGTTTTGATGTGTAATCTCATTAATATAACCGCCGTTACATTCCATTTCTAAAAACTGTATTGGCTTATCTTGAATGTAAGTGCTTGTTGGTCCGTTGTCGTAAAACTCATTAACACCGAATCGCATCTCTAAGTCTTCAGGTAATTGAGGTATATCTTTCTCAAGTGCTAACTTGTCATCATTAAAGTAAGGTTGTTTTTTGTGTGTAACCTTTGATGATGAAAGCTCTAGAATCTTGTCGCCGACTACACCCGTATCTTTGTTTTTATGGCGAATTACTTTAGTACCTGTAAATTCCTCTTGCACCCATCCGTTACTGTCTTGTTTTACTAAAGCGGGGTAAAAATCCCTGTCATCGCCGTACTTGCCTTGATAAGCTAAGCTTACATTGTCAAACTCTGCTTTGCTGTATTTCTCTACATAGTTCCCACCGTCAATCTCTGTTAGCAACTTATCATTGCCGTAAAAAGGCTGTACTAAAAATTGAGCTTGGGTTTCATCAATGCCGAGTACAGGCGTTAAAGTGCCATCGCCAATATTTTTAATGTTAACCCTAAAGTCTCGCGTTGCATCAATTAGAGTGTGAAGTTCGGCGTCTTGATGTATCAGTGATGTGAAGTTTGGATTTCCGCTGCTAAATGTATCTATAGCGACAGTTTTAAAAATAGGATCTTCTGGCGTTATGTCGTAAAAATCAAAGCTTATTACCGTATTCCCTTGGTCATCATCTTGATAATTAATTGCTGGATGTTCCGAGAATACAAAGCCTCTAACTGGCCTTACATAGTCGCCATCCTCAGCAAAAGGCAAATGCAACTCATCTCGTGGCCTTATTGCTGTACGTGTAAGTGGGCCGTCTTGTTGGATAACGTCCCAATTGGTATCCGTTCTAACTAGAGTAATATTGTCATTTGGGTAACGAACATCTGCCGCGCCCTCTGAGGAGTAGAAATACACACCAAAGTAATAATTTTTATATGCTGGACGGCTAGCTACAATGTGTATTTTGTCGCCAGTTTGAAAAAGGCTGTGGTCATCTATGTAAAACAGCATCGGTATTGATGTGTCACTTGTTTGTGTGATGCTTACAAGCTTACCAACTGATGATTTACTAAGGTTTACCGTAGAGTCATCATCGACGTTATATTCTACTATTTCCTCAGTACCCGTTAACCCTATGATAACCCCTGTATCATCACCGGAAGATTCAAGGCCGCTACCAGTAAATATATTACTTGTCTCAACACCGTCAACGTTAACACCGCCACCAGCAACAGTTATACCAACACTAGAGCTTAACTCTTCACCATCTTCTAGCGTGATTTTTGTTGTTAATACGCTGCTCTCGTACTCAGTTTCAAGCGTTTTAACGTCCTGCTCATGCAAGCCTGTTAGTTTGTAATCCCAGCATATAAGTGTGACACGTTGCCATATTACACCAGTGTCTGCATCGCCCTTTAATATTACGTCACCATCATCTGAGGTAATTATTGCTCTAAATGTATCACCAACATCTATATCAATTGGGTTATCGTATGTTATGCGGCGTATCCCTGCTTCAACTTCTGGTGGCTCTGGAAAGAAATTCTCAACAAATAAAACATCATTGATAAATACCTTTACTCTAATATTTGTTATAGCGCTACCTTCAGAGAACTTTAAATCTGCATAAGTAACAGTTTGTCCATCTTCTGCTGGGTCGAGAAATGGCGGTGTAACATATTGGAAATCAGGGTTTACAATATCATCTGTATCTATTGGTGTTGGAATTATCTCACCTGTTGATAGTCGGTTAACTATCATTTTAGGGTTACCAATCTCAGTGAAATCATGAGCAACGACTCTGAAGTTCTCACCTTTTGGTATATTGGTTACACATACAGATTCGCCGCCGGACGCTATAGAGTAAGCGCCGCCAAGATTTAGCGTGCTTGTTGATACAGTCATCTCGCCGTCTTTAGCGAATACGCCTGTTCCAACAAGTGTACCTGTTGCGGCATCAAAGCTTAATACTTCGTTTTCTTGTGCTTCGGATGTGATAGGCAATGAGCCTAAATTGATTACTGTGCCATCTTCTTTAGTGATAATCAGCTCGCCGTTGATGATTTCAACATCGATGACTGTATCGCCTTGGAAATAGTCTCTTATGGATTCTGCTCGAATAGAGCGCGTTCTTTCGTTTGTACTGTCCCAAATGACAAATAAATCTATATCATTAAGGCCTGTGTTTTGGGTGAGTTTGTTTATACGAGTCATATCGTTCTAGCCTTTTAATTAAATACCGTGGGCGTACCCATCATGATATAAGCGTCCATGCTTCTGTTCGTTCTTGGCTAGAACTGTCTCGGCTAGGTGCGAGGCTCCAAATCAATGTGAGAGCCCCGCGTGTCTAGCCAAGACCAGAAAAGTATAACACATAAAAAATTACGTGCATAAAAAAACCCGTAGTTACGGGTTAATCATAAAAATCTAAATCACTTGCTTTTTCTATTTCTATATCATCGACTGGTCTTGGTTTATAAATCAAATCAGACTGTCTTGTCCTATTACCTTGACCAAGCGGTATTTGTGCCATTCGCCTTTGCTCTGGGATCAGTTCAGGAAGTATATAAGTCATTGCCAGTCTATAAGCTTCATCCTGTTTTGGTGTGGTGACCTCGTTATATTCATTGAGAAACTTGTAAACCATTATGTCTTTAACATACAAAACTAAATGATCTACTATTCCGCTTGGCTCGTCTGGCTCAACGTAATCAGGGTTAGTGCTTTTGATATAGCCAATCTTAACGCCTTGGTTTCCACCTAAAGCTAGCATGGTATCTTCCATCAATTCTAGTAAGTCGTTAAACTCTCTTGATGATGAGGAATTAGTTATAGTATCAAAACCAGCAGCCTTTAAAACTCTATTAGCTATTTGTCTTTTAGTCTGTGTTTGAGTTGTCATTTTTTGGCTTTCTCCTGCGCTTTTTGGGCTCTGGCTCTGCCTCTGGTTTTTTAGTCGACCAGCCGTCATCTAGCTTATCTTGCAAGTTTTTATATAAGACTGTATCCCACTGCTTACCCTTGTAAATCCAAATCATAATAACCTCATAGAAAAAGGGCTAAATTAATAGCCCTGTATTTTGATTAGCTTCTTATTACTCGCCGAAGATCTTACAAGCTGCAAAGCCGTTAAGACATGCGAAAGTAGGTAGGATATCTAAACGTAAACGATGCTTGTTCGCTGTAGAGTCGCCATCTTCAGTAACACGAATTGACATGCCGTCCTGAGTTTCAAAGCGCGAATCAGTTGCTTTAATCTTTCTAAGCTGCACTGATCCCATGCCATAGTAAGATTGATGATAAGCAAGTGCGCCTTGTATGATACTATCTTTAGGTGTCTTGATAGTTACAGCAGAACCCGCCTCGATCTCTGCGTCAACAGTGTTAAATGCAGCGTTAACATCAGTACCAAATACTGACTGACCAGAAACAGTAACCGTCGCATCGCCTGACGCATCAAGAGTAACATCTTCAACAACTGACATCGTTAACGGCACAGCAATACCACCTTCACCAATAATGGGCAAGCGGTTACGGAAATGAACCATGTTTGTCTCAAAGATTAAAGGTGTACCTGCTTTTATTACCTTGCCGCTTTCACCAGCGCCAGCAGTAATAACAACAGTCATGCGAGTTTCGTCTTTAAGGTTATCATAAGTTTGTACTGGTTTTGTTTTAACAGTGATACCCGCATTGATGTCACCAGTACCAAACACATGACAAGAATCAGACTGGTACACACTCTCAATCCCAGCAAATTTACTTGCGATAGTCGCATCAGCCCAAGCGCTACCCACCTGCGGATTAACTGCCAAGCCTTTTTGCTCTGAAGCCAAAGCGGTTGCTTGATGGTTTGATATTTGTGCAAAATGATTGCCAGCAGGTAAACCAATAGACTTAAGTAAAGTACCAGCAGCCGCAACGGCATTCCAAGTGTTTAAAGGGTTAGCTGGATCACCAACAGATAAAGCAGCATCATTGTACATACGAGAAGCTAACTCAAGCTCAAGCGTATTTACAATATCGATAGCAGCGTTAGTTACTAACTCTTCTAATTGAACACCACCAGCCTCTAAAGCTGTTTCAACGTCGGTATACTCTAAGAATACTGTACAGTACTGGCCAACTTCACCGGGTACAGATCCAACCTTTACTGGGTTTTTATCTTTACCTGTGAAATCACCATCATCTGTGCGTTGTGGTACGAATTGAGGTGGGCGACGCTGACGAACAGCCCCACGAATACCGCCAGTAGTATCGTCATAACCTGTTACAAGGTTACGTAAACTAGTCGTTATTGTTTTAGATAAAAGGCGTTGTGACTCAAACGCAGGTACAAAAGCTCGAATGAGCTTATCATTAATATTACTTTCTAAATTATTAGCCATTGTTATTTACTCTTTATGAAAATGAACCGTATTTTTCGATCCCACTATCAGTAGTAGAACCGCCGTTAGTTTTTACATTTGGTAGCGGCGTTGTGTTGTTGCCCGCTCGTTTTTTCAGTGGTTTGTCGAAGTAATCACTCTGTAACCCTTGAAAAAACCTTGCTTTGTCATATGGGCTTGTAAGTTTATTGTCTTTTATTGCTTGCAAAAACCTTTCTTGTGCGCCCTTGACAGACAGAGAAGCTTTTATTTTAGCGTAATTTAGCCCCATTCCATCATGCATTTGTACAACTTCAGCAATAGCATTATTAAGAGTTTCTGCATTCATACCCTCAATAAGCGAGCCTAAAAAATTGTCAGAAGAAGAAATGACATTGTTGTAATTAGGTATAACCTCTTTTACTTCTTTGTCATCATGCTTAATAACATGTAGCTTGGCTTCGTACTGCATTTGCTGGTCATCTTTAGCCTTGTACTCTTGATTATCAGTACTTTTTGGTAGCTGGCTGTTATATGCTAATAAGTCCTCAGAGAACTTATCAGTATCAATTTCACCATCTTCCGTTAAATACTTCTCATCATTAACATCAGGCTTAGGACCAAGCTTTTGAGTTTGATAATAAGCATACATTTCGCTTTCGCGCTTATTTCTCTCAGCCTTATCTCTTGCTTCGTCATCTTGTCTTTTTAGCTCAGCTATTTTGTCAGCCTCCAAGCGTTTTTGCTCTCTGCGCTTAAAAGCCTCTGCCGCTTGATTTTTTTTAGTGTTATCTTCACTGTTAGAATTGTCATCAGCTTCGTTGAATTCTAATTCTTGAGACTGTTCACTTTCCGCTTCGGCCTGTGGCTGGCTTTCCGATTCTTGTTTAACCTCTGCTTCTGACGCCACATCATCCGCAGGTTGCCCAATATTAAAAACCAATTCTTCTGTTGCTTTTTCATCTGTTTCAGACATATAAATTCCTAAAGGTACAGTTAACCATCATTTTAGCCTGTCGGCATCTCGAAACATTCGAGTTCATACATATTTTATGCAATTTTTATCTATTGTGCAAATAACCTAGTTTAACGGGCTTGCTGCCTTGATCATGCTATCAATTTTAGTACTTATAGCTTGCTCGTTTTTAAGGTTTATGTTTGCGCCTGATTCCTGCGCCTGTATTTGCAACCTGAATTTTTCGTTTTCCAATTCTTGAGCTTTAAGCATTGCGTCAACCTGTTGCTTTATTTCATCAAGTTGTACTTTTTTCATTTCAGCTTGAGCACTTGTCTCTTCTGCTCTCGCTAATACCATTGCCGGATCTTCAGGCGGGTTCTGTTGAGCCATTGCCATTTGCTGCTTGAACTGCTCTATGGACTCAGCTTCTTTATCATCTCGCGGCTCGACTTCTATACCATTTGATAAAGCAATCTGTATTTCTTGGTTTCTTGCAATCTTTCTTGATAACTCTGTCGCTTCGCCTGAACCTGTTTGTATTAGTGCTAGTTGAAGTATCTTATATTCTGCCGACTGTGGGTCACCAATAGCTTGCATTTTCTCGATGATGTTTCTCTCTTGCTGCTCTTGGTTTGACTTGTAACCTTCATCAACTTTTATTTCTACCGCATAACTACCGGCTGCTGTATTTTCATAACCCAAGCCAGCACCTACTTTCTGCTGCGTCATGGTCATGAGTTCACCCCTTGAGCCATCAATCATAGTAACAGTTAAGCTTGTAGGGTTAGAGAAGTATAGCTTTTGCGCTGCTGGTATATAAGTCTCAACGGCGTTTGTCATAGCTTGCATATAGCTTGCTGTTAGCGGGTAAAATACGTCGTCTTGCCTGTCATTAATCATTCTAACAGCTTCGCCGCTTGTGTTTGCTGGCAGTGTTGTTTGACCTGAGCCGCCAAGTATATCCACTGCACCATCCATAGCCTCAAGCGACTTGATTAATGGCCCGCTAAGCTGTGGCGGCTGTAAATATTGTATAGGCTGTGTTGGTATACTAATTCCGTTAGCGTCTTTTTGTGTATCTATTGGTAATACTGAGTATCGGTTTTCTTTTCTGCCATGCCAGTATTTCGCTGTTGTTTCTAGTTGCTCTTTCGTTAATATCGGCGTAGCGTCTTGCGGTTGATCTAACAACTCCATGAGTCCAGAGTAAACATAATTTAAGTATCTCTGCGGGTCTTTCATGTACTGAACTATACCGAAGAAGTTCTCAACACCCTCTTGGCGATAGTAATAACCGTATACCGGGATAATAGGCTGGCGCTTAAATGGCATTCTATGATTTTTTATTAGGAATGCATCACCACTTAGCAACGAGTAACTAACATAGCAAACTTTTCTGTCTGGTAGTATTTCGAACAGATATATAGAATCTGTCTCCACTTGGTTTTCCATGTTATCACGGATAGTATTTATTTCTGCTTGCGTATACTTAACATCACTATCTGCTGATTCGTAATATTTCTTACCGCCTTGACGGATAAACTCAACACCATTGATAACAACTGTTTTAATCTTCTCTTCCATCACTTCATAATAATGAGCCAAGATAACATCTTTTACAGTCTCGTCATTGTTGCGCGTTGTGTTGGTGTTTATTGAATCATCGCGGTATGAGCCAAAAGAGCTAATTTTATCTAATCCGAACTCATCCATTAAAGCAATTGAGTTACCGCTATCTAATTGCCATACCTGCTTGCAGTCGCTTTTATCTTTTCGTGTTCCCTCTTTACCAAACACAACAGATTCACAAGCCATGTATATTGGTGTTAACTCTGCTGTCTGGTCATCTTTATCGGGATTTTCTTCGCTTGCAAACTTGGTAACTAGTTTCATTGCACCAAAACCACCAGCGATAGCTTCACCTCTAGCATTGTTTTGCGCCTCTAATCCTTGGCCTTTTGTGCTATCTGTTCGCCATAGGTTTTGCAAGTTTTGCGCGTCTTTCTTTGTTGCATCGTTTGAGCTTGGAAATATCTCAGCGCCGAAGTTAAGCCTAGACATTTGACCAACAAGCCGTTGAACTTTCATTCCGACTTTGTTTATTTCAGGCTTTAAAGTGTCAGACTTTGGAGCACCATCCCACTGTGCTCCGTATTGGTTAGCAAAGCGTATGCTCTCCTTACACATTTGCATTGCGTCTTTAGAGTAATCGTAAGACTCGCCAAAGTCTTTTCTTAACTCTTTTATTGTTTTCTTAGTCATATATCACCCATGTCTAGGCGTGTAATGCGCCATAATATCATCTGCTGTTGTTTCTTGTTGCAATATAGCATGTTCGCGTTCACTCATCATAACCGCGTCTGCACAGTTAGGTGAGCGCACCTTGAACTTTTCTCTCATTTCTTTTTTTGTATAAAGTTCAAACAAGCCGCTTGAGTTTGGCTTTATAGGCATTCTACATAATTCAGACCGTAAAGTCTTTAAGCTCTGACACTTAGAGCTAAAGCTAATTAGTTTATCCGGGTCGGTCATCACATTTTCAGTGACCGCCTTGTATGTTCTGAATACTCTATCTCTTAGCTTTAAATAACATTGAGCGCGTAAGTTTTTACATACTTGATCCCAAGTTAATTGCTTGGTTATGTTTGCTGCACCTGACGCCTCGTAAATCATACCTTTATCGTCGACACCTGAAGCACCATTAAATTGATGAGCTTTTATGTTTTTATTTGCTAGTGCGTCATTAACATCTCGCTTCAATGTCACACCCATGCCGCCTACATCCCACTCGTAATGGTCTGCGTTTTCATTTATTGCTAAACCTAGCGCCCAGTCGTTGCCCTCGTTAACATCTAAATCACTGCGCTGTATTACGTCAGTTATTATGTTTGCTTTTCTAATTACAACAGCTTTAGGGTCTGGCCCTAAATCAGACGGGTCATGTGTAACCTTAGTGACGCCTAATTCCTTTAAGCCTAGCTTTTCGTGTGCATCTACGCAAGCATCGAACCATTCAGGCTTTATTAATCCGTTTTCAATATCATCATTAAAACCACCTAACCACACCCAATCATAAGTGCTTCTAGGTAGGTTTTTAAAATCGAATAGTCTCTCTTCCTCAAGTCCTGAGTCATCAAACCATGGGTTATTGTCATAGTTCATTTTTATAATGAGGTGCATATCATCTTCATAGATTCCATGGCTATCAATTTCTGATTGAAAAGGAACTATAAACCGTTGACTAAATGGATCTTCACTTGAGGCGGGGTTAGCGCAAAAAACCATTTGCACTTCGTTAAGGTCAACATCATCTGTGTCAATTTCTTTTTGTTTACCGGGCAATCCTTTGACTGGCTTTTTACGTGCTGTCGGAGTTAGTGTTCTAAGTGACTTTTCACTAAGGAATTGCGCCTCTTCTATCCACCAATCAAGAAAACCAAAAGCAGACTTAACTGATTCAGGGTTACGGCTTAAACCTTGAAAGCGAGCCATAGAATTGTTGTGTAAAAATTTAATTGTTCTTTCTGTCACTTCGCTGCTTTCTAGCTCAAGCCTTGCGACCTCTGAAGATAATACAGCGTGAACACTATCGGTTATTGATGATTGGAATTCACGTATACACATTAGGTTTCGCCCTAAGTCGTGCATGTTAATTAAACCATGACCAGCTTTTGCAACTGTCTTACCTGAACCCCTGCCGCCAATCAATACAGTAAACCTTTTAGGATTAAGAAACATAGGTTTTAATATTTCAGCAAAAAAGACGTTTGGCATTTTTACTGTATCCGTCCATTTACCCTTAACTAAATGATAGCTACTTGTTAAGCCTTTTGTTTTAGGGCAAACGAATCCGATTACAGTTTCTTGATATGAGTTACCAGAAAATAACATTCTATCTTGTATGGCCTTTAGCCTTTCTGCTTTACTTGGCACTATCTTTCTCTTTTATCATAGCCTCTAGAGCTTGCAGTTGTTCTTCAAAATCTGATAGGTCTTTGACTTTGTAACCAACCTGCATAGAAGCCATTAATTGATGACCCATATCTGGAGGTAATTCTCCATTGGCTATGGCTTCAAGTATATCGTCAATCTTTTCGCTTACTGTGCCATCTTTTCTCAATGAAAATTTTATTAGCGGTGCGACTGCTTTAGGGATTGGTGAAAGCCTGCTTAGTAATTCTTTGAAACTAAATTGATCTTTAGGGTTGAAAGCTTTTTCCGTTAGTAAGTCGTAGAATCCTTCCTCTGTCTTACCAAGGCGCTTAAAAGATTCTAGTATCTTTGTGCGTTCGCTTTTACCTCTTGGCTTTCTTTGCTTAGGTTGATTGTCTTTATCAAAAGATGTTTTAGTTTTAGCCATAATTCGCCGTTACTTTGCCGTCATTTAATTATTAATAACCTAAAAAAACATCCTTTAAGATGCTTTATATTAGTAGTGAGAGAGGTTAACTAAGTGCTTGTTTTTATTACTTTAGTGAAAAACCAACTAAACCAAGAAAAGCAAACATAACAGCGGTATAAAAAGCCGTTTTAACTTTTCCTGCTGTTGACTTGTGCTCTCTTACATAATCTAAAAGAGGTGCGCTTTCTTTCATGTGCGCTCTAACCTCTTTTTTAAATTCTTCGTCGTGCTTTTTATCTTCCAAACTAATAACCATATGACTAGTTAACTGCTCAAGTTTGTCCATAACATTAACAAGTTTTTTCTGTGTGTGTTGGTCGCGCTCGTTTATCAGTGTCAGTAATTGCGAAAGCGTTATATTCTCACTCATTGCTTAAATCTTGTCGTATGTTTTTTAACTAGTTTATCACATAACCACAAAATTAACACTATTAGCCGAAAAACCACGAATAACACTAATGAAACTTCGTAAATTGTTTTTAATTCTTTTGATATCAATAAGTGAACAGATAAGGATGCTATGAGCGTATAAAGCAAGATATTCGATATTTTGGTAAACATATGTTTCGCTTGCTCCATAGTATCCATTCAACCCATAAAAATAAGCATCGTAAGCTAACGTCATTGACAGAGTTAACATAATAGCACAAGCAATAGTAACAGCCTTATTACATGGCATTACAAATATTACGTAAGAATATATTGCAAAGGTGATTAAATATAAGCTAGCCTCACTTAATGGGTCGAAAAATCTCATCTCAAACAACATACAGCTCATAAAAAAAGCCGCCAGATAGGCAGCTCTTTTAATTATGACAGACACAAGAAAGTAAGCTAAAAGCAAATAGCTACTTGGATTTTGGCTGTGGTTTAGGTTTTGTGCTAGTGCGCTTTCGTTTAGTAGGGGAAACCATTCTAATATACTCATAGTGTTTAAAGGGCCTTTAGTTTATCACTTATTTATAT
>VTLG01008521.1_pt1 | contig 11169 bp, 12 predicted proteins | sample 4694571 | NCBI WGS metagenome assembly VTLG01 (sample SAMN12604809, study PRJNA352737) | marine metagenome | biome: ENVO:00000447; feature: ENVO:00000209|ENVO:00000569|ENVO:01000036; material: ENVO:00002151; isolation source: viral sequences binned using virsorter ... | reverse complement strand
ATCAAGCTAATGGCAATGTTCGCTTTTAGGCGAATGAGAGAACAAAATGAGGCTGCTCAAAAGGCAGCTTCACTTGTTCAAACTCTTGAAAAGCCAAAATCAAAATCTAAGCCCAAAAAAGTAAAACTCAATGGCGATAACTCTTGATGCTACTGTTGGCGGTGCTAACGCAAACACTTATATAACTCTTGCTGATGCAAACTCATTTATTGAGGGTTTAGTCCTCAGTGATGACGCTGCGGCATGGGATGGGTCAAGCAATGATAATAAAAACAGAGCTTTGTTTACAGCAGCCCAAAGAATAGATAGAGAGAAGTTTTTAGGAGCTAGAGTTGCTGATACTCAGGCTTTGGAGTGGCCTAGATCAGGAGTAAGGAAACCTGACACATACACTAACTTGTATGGTTTAAGTTTTCCAAATAGATTAGTTGCTGATTATTACCTTGATACTGAAATCCCAGACAGGGTAAAACACGCACAGGTCATCTTGGCTGTATATCTTAACAACAATAGGAACGGGTTAGAACTTAGCGGCCTAGAAGATTTTGCTGCTGTAAGTATTGGTAATATAAATGTGACTCCAAGATTTTTTGGGGCTGTAGGTATTGATCGTATTCCACCGATAGTTGATCATTACTTGATGGGTATTAGAATAGGTGGAAGAGCAAACTTATCAATCAAGAGGTCTTAAAGTGAACTACGGCTACCAATACCCAGCAGGGTTAATCATTACAAATACTGCAACCCATACAGGCAGATTTGGTAAGGTGCATTGTTTAGCAGATGCTGAAGCAACTTTTGTGGCTGAGAACTTAACAGAGAATGGTTCATCAACTATTAATGGCATCACAATGAAGGCATCAACAGAAGTCGAAGGTGTAATTACAAGTATCACTCTTGCGAGTGGTCAAGTTATTGCTTATTCATTATGAGTCTTGCTAATGCACTAAAAAAAGCGGCATCAAAAACTTTGGGTAAACTTGGAGGTGATGTGACTATCAGACAGGTGACGGCAGGGGCATACAATACCACTACTGGGGCTATTACAGAATCTACATCTGATACAACTATTAAAGGTGCATTGAGTAATGTTTCAAGAAATCAAGTAAATGATTTGATTGAATCACAAGATAAGTTACTTACTATATCTGCTGGTGATCTTACATTTGTTCCTACAACAAAAGACAGAGTTGTTATAAGTAGTGTTGAATTTAAAATTGTTCAAGTAATAACGAATGAGCAAAATAATACACCAGTAAGTTTTGATCTTATCTTGAGGTAAAGATGGCAAGACAAATAAAATTAACTGAGATTGATGATTTTTTTGAAGAATTAGTTATTGATCTTGTACAGGCAACTACTCTCGAATGGGAAGGAAGAGTAAAAAAAGCAACACCTGTTGATACTGGAAGATTGAGAGCTGCTTGGCAGTCAGATATCAAGCCATTTGAAGGCACAGTGACAAACAATGTTGTTTATGCAGAACCTGTATGTTTTGGAACAAACTTACCACCATCATGGGGTGGCAGATACAGAACAAGACAAAAAACTGTTGCTGGTTTTCCAGAACTTATAGGAAAAGAGCTTGAACAATATGTTGTCAAGCAACTTAGGAGGGGTATTTGATGGCTGCTGTTGATTTAAACACTGTAAGATCAACAATAGAGGCTAGGTTAGCTACAGAGCTTGCTTCAAGTCCAGTGATCCCTGTTGTATTTAATAATATGACCTTTGACTCTACTGCTGAAGATACTTTTGTACAATGTATTACAAGCTTTGGTGCTGGTGAATATTTAACAATGGGAGGGACATCTGATTCAGATAATAATGTTGTTGGTTTGGTTCTTTTAAATGTTTTTACTGAGGAAGGCTTAGGGGCAGGGTCAAACTTTACAATTTGCAAAAGGCTTAGAGACTTATACAATAGAGTGACTGTATCTAATGTAATTTTTGATTCACCTGTAGGGCCTGAAATACTTACATCAAGTCCAGAAGGTAAGTTTCAAACCCAAATTAGAATTACTTTTAACATTTACGAGGATCTTTAATTATGCCAAAACTTGTAATAACTGAAGAAATGCTTGACGCTATTGAAGCCGTTAAAGGTGTTAGAGATTCAAGATTGTGGGATCCTAACTGCAAAAGATATATGGAGAATCAACTAAATTCAAAAAAAGATGTAAAAAAGTCTGAAAAGAGTTAATATATTTATAAATATTTCTTTTTTTTGTTATGGCTGCTGTAAAAGGTGATGTCGGTAAACTTATGTTTCACAATGCTGCTGGAACAGAAGCTGATGTATCAGGTCTTAGAAACTGGTCTTTATCTATAACTAAAGACACTCAAGAAACAACAGTTCAAGGTGATACCTCTAAAACTTTTGTTGGTGGTCTTATTTCTGGTGAGGGTTCAGCGACTTTAATTTATGACAACGCTGGAAACTCAGATTATCTAGCATTTGTTGAAGATGTATTGACCACAGGTGATGCGGCTGACGCATTGTTTGAATTGTTTCCAGATAGTTCAGCAAGTGCTAAGAAATTTGGCTTTTCTGGAATAATTACTAATGCAGAATATGGAGCAACACTTGGCGAAATTCAAGAAATAAACATTACCTTCCAAACTTCAGGTGCAATTACTTCAGATATATAGTAAATTAAAAATACTTCGCACTTAATTTATGCCAAACAAAAGAACTATTGATCTCATTACTGAGTCCTATGGGGATCAAATGTCCACTAGGAGAAAGTATGAGTTTAAAAATGCTAAAGGCGAAAAAGTAGTTGACTTATATTTCAAGCCATTAACAAGATTTGATAGACAAAAAGCGCAAAGTGTGGCTGGTACTGATGAAGCACTTGCGGTATCAACTCAACTTCTATGCCAAATGGCAGAGCTAGAAGATGGCACAAAAGCTTTTGCTCTTGCAGATGCACCAAATTTACAAAGAGAGCTTCCAGAGAATGTTTTGAATGATATAGAGTTATTCTTATTCGATATAAAGCTTGACGTAGATACAGCAAAAAACGATTAAGGCGAGATAACTGGTTAAATTTTGAGTTTTTTCTCGCAACAGAATTAGGAAAAACAATACAAGAGCTAAGAAAATCAATTACTCAGGAAGAATTGATATATTGGGCTGGATATTATGAAAATAAATTTGACGAAGAAAAAAAAGCAGCACAACGACAAAAACACAATTCAAGGTAATATATAATAAAGGCTTTTTTTATCTGTGGCAGAGGCAGTAGTAAGACTAAGAGTTGATGCCAGTGGTGCTACTAGGGCATTAAATGGAGTACAGGCTCAAACAAATAAACTACAGTCTGCTTTTGGTGGTCTTAGGACTGCACTTGGTGGAATAGGTCTTACTGTCTTAGCTAGAAATGCAATAAGAACATCAACTAATTTTGAAAAACTTAATGTTAGATTAGGACTTTTGACAAAAGCATCTGGTACTTTTGCTAGATCACAACAAATAGCTGCCGATGCTCAGAAAGCATTTGGACTAAGTGCAACTGAAGCTCTTGAAGGAATTACAGATATAACAGCGAGATTAGCTCCTTTAAATGTTGGAGTTGAAGACATTAAAAGTACTTTCTTTGGATTTAATACTGCTGCCAAATTAGCTGGTGCATCAACTATAGAAGCTTCAAATGCTTTTAGACAGTTAGCACAGGCTCTTGGATCAGGAAGGCTCGCTGGTGATGAATTTAGAAGTATATCTGAACAAATACCAACATTGCTTGCACCTATAGCAGATGAATTAGATGTTAATGTTGGACAACTTAAAAAATTTGCTGCCGAAGGCAAATTGACAAGTGAGGTTGTTTTAAGAGCATTACGAAAAATTGAGTCTGATGGTGGAGCTTCATTAAGAGCTTTAATTGAAAACGATCCGACACAAGTATTTAAAAATCTTTCTAATGAAACAGAAAATTTATCAAGAGCATTTGGTGATTTACTGCAACCAGCAGTTCTTCCAGTAATCAAAGGTTTGACAGAACTAACCATTGCAGCTACTAATTTTGCAAATTCTCCAATAGCTAAAACTGCGGCCATATTTACTGCTATTGCTTTGGCAGCAAAAAGTGTTGCTGTACTTTCACCAATAGTAGCAGCAGGTTTAATCAAAGTAGCAGCCGCAGGTGGAGTTCTTACAATAGCTCTCAATGCAATTCCGTTTGTTGCTGTTGCAACGGGAATCGGAGCTATAGTTACACAATTAATTAAACAAAGAGAAGAACAAAATAAAGTAACTGAAGCAATAAAAAACGGTGAAAAAGCACAGCTTGAAGCACTAGAGGCTGATCTTGGAATAAAAATGGCAAAAGAAATTGCCGTCATAAATAGGTCTAATGATAAAAGAACTATTGCAGCAGCAGAGAGAAGACTTGCTTTATTGCGAGAGCAAATGATACCTATTAAAGAAAGATTAGATACTGTTATTCAAGAAAATGCAGAACTTGAAAAAACAAATAAATTAAAACAAGAGGCTATTGATAAAGACAAAAAACAAAAAGAACAAGCAGATAAATTAAGAGAAAAATATATGCAAATTGGAAAAAGTATTGAAGAGGGTATAGTTTCAAATCTTACAGATGCTGTGATGGGAACCAAAACATTAGCTGAAGCTGCGATCAGTGTCTTGAATGACCTTAAAAGAAAAATTATTGAGGTAGCAATACAAAGGGCTATTTCTGGAATAGGAGAAAAGATTGGGGGATTTTTGGGTGATATTTTTGTTGGTAAAAGAGCAAATGGTGGGCCTGTATCTGCTGGTGGTGCATTTCTGGTGGGTGAAAGAGGCCCTGAAATTTTGCAGATGGGTTCAAGAGGTGGCACTATTATTCCTAACAATGCAATTGGTGGAGGAGCCACGACTAACAACATGATTACTGTGAACGTAGACGCTGCTGGAACCTCAATTCAAGGAAATGGATCTGATGCAGATCAATTAGGGGGTCTAATTGCCAGTATTGTTCAAGCAACTATAATAGATGAATCAAGGGCTGGGGGTTTATTAAATAGATAATGGCTACATTTCCATCAATAACTCCCACTTATGGGATGAGAAAAACAAGCAAACCTAAAGTAAGAGTTTCTACGCTGGGTGATGGATATGAATTTAGGGCTTTATATGGCCTTCCCTTATCTCAAGATCCAAAAGTATATGATCTTACTTTCAATGTGTCTGAAGCGGATGCAGATGTCATAGAAGCTTTTTTAAGGAGTAGAGTAAACGATCAGGCAAGTTTTACATTTACACCACCTGCTGAAGGCTTTAGCGCAAAAACAGGCACTTTTGTACAGTCAAATGGGTCTGGCGGTGCTGGCACAATTATTACTGTCACTTTTTCAAATCATGGAGTTGGTATTGGTGATGTATTAACAGTTGATTTTAGTTCAGGCCCTACTGATGGATCTTATGTTGTTACTTCTTCTGTTGATGCCAATACTTTTACACTTACTTCCACATCTGCTGATAGTGCTTTAGTTACAGTTGCAACAAATGTTGATTTTACTCTTTCTGGAGCTGGACAATATGTTTGTGATACATGGATAAAAACAATACCTTATAACAACAGAGCAATAATAAACACAACTTTTAGGGAGGTCTTTGAACCATAAATGTCTACACCAACCGCTGAACTACAAGAACTTACTAATAAATCAATTATTGAGTTATATTCTGTTGAATTAAAAGCTGATGTTCATTACACAAAATCTGCTAAATCAGCTACATATTCGCAGTCAGCCACTACAATTACAATCACACTTAGTTCACATGGTTTTTCTGCTGGTTTAATTTTAAGTCTTGATTTTACTTCTGGTAACGGAATAGATGGTGTTTACACTATTCAAACAGTCGCTACAAATACTTTTACTGTTACTGGCACGACTTCACAGTCTACAAGTGGAAATGTATCTTTTAATGTTAATACAACGATAACAACTCCAACTGTTTACTTATTTCATGCTGGCAATAATATGAAAGATAGCCTTGATATTGTATGGCAATCAAATACATACACAAGAATCCCTGTTCAAGCAAATGGTTTCAAATATACTGGCAAAGGTAAGCTGCCAAGACCGACACTAACTTTTTCAAATTTACTTGGAACTATTACAGCCATTTTGCAACTTACAAATAAAACAACACCTTTTTCTGATCTTGCAGGGGCGAAAGTCACTAGAAGGCGAACTTTATCAAGGTTTCTTGATGCAACAAATTTCCCTAGTAGTATAAACCCCTTTGGAAGTCCAGATGCTTCAGCAGAATTGCCAAGAGAAATTTATTTTATCGAAAGAAAAACTACTGAAAATAGAAATGTTGTAAGCTTTGAAATGGTAGGATCTTTTGATTTGTTTGGCGTTACCGCACCAAAAAAACTTGTTACCAGAGCAGATTTTGCTGGTGTTGGTACTTTTGTAAATGCTTAAAATGTCTTGGAAAGAATCTTTTGAAAAATATGCAAAAAAACAAGCACCTGAGGAAGCGTGTGGCTTGTTGGCAATTATTGATGGAAAAGAAACTTTTTGGCCTTGTAAAAACCTCGCAGAAGGTAAACTTGAATTTTTTGTTATTGATCCTGATGATTGGGCGGAATGTGAAGATACAGGGCAAGTTATTGGTGTAATACATAGTCACCCGAAAGGAGAATCAACACCATCAGAACTTGATGAAAAAGCTTGTGAACAACTTGGATTTCCTTATTTTATTTACAGTCTTTTAGATGATGATTGGCAAATTTTTAAGCCTACAGATTGGAATGGTTGTCTTATTTTTGATGATAATAAAATTGAAGAATCAGAAGAAACTAACTTAAAAACTATAAAAGTATATGGAAAACTAAGACAATTTTTAGGTAAATCATATTTTAAAGCGGCTGTAAAATCTCCACAACAAGCACTGAGTTTTTTATTTGCAAATTTCGAGGGTTTACAAAAACACATGAATGATCAAGTATATAAAATAAAAATGGGTGGAAAAGAAATATCAGAAGATTACCTTTCAATGTCAGGTCAGGGAGATATTCAAATTATTCCTATTGCTCATGGTGGGTTTTTCAGTTTCGTAGTTGGGTTACTCTTTACTGCTGGCGGTGCAAGTGCTGCTGTATCGGCTGCACTTACTGGTTTTTTAGGAAGTGCTGTTGCAGGAATTATTACAACTGGTTTAACAACAATAGGTACTTCAATGCTTATTGGAGGAATAACAGAACTAATTTCTCCACAAAATTCACCTCAAAATGCATCATCTGTAAGTGATATCGACCCAAGAATGAGGGGTTCGTATTCTTTTAGTGGCATACAAAACGTCAGTTCTAGTGGTGTTCCAGTTCCTATAATTTATGGGCTTGTTTTTTCTGGTTCAATTATAATAAGTTCGGGTACTGACACCGCCCAAATAAGAAAAACTGTTTAAAAATGGTAAAACAAGTTGAGGGAGGCGATCAATTATTTGGTAGAAGGCCAGATGGTAGAGTTGTTGACCCTGATTTAATAGATGGCGGTCTTAGATCCAAGCAATTTGCAACGGTTCTTGATTTACTAGGATATGGTGAAATTGATTCAATATTTGATGAAGGTGGGGCTGGTACAGATACTTTTAGAAAAAATGTTTTTTTAGACAATACGCCATTACAAAATTCATTAGGAAATGAAAATTTTACAAATGTAGAGGTATTTTTTAAAAATGGTTCAAGTAGTCAAGCGCCATTAAAAGAAATAAACGCAATTGAAAATACAATTCCTGTTGGAGTTGCTCTTACAAATTCACCATTTGCAACAACAAAAACAGGTACTTATACACTTGCTGGCAGTGGTGGACAAACAACGAGTATTGGTGGCGTTACTGTAAATTTAGGTGCAAATCAAATGCTTGTTGGATTAACAGGTGGTGCGCATGGTTATTCACTGGGAGAGGTTATCCAATGGACAAATACAACAGCTTCAGCAACCATTCAAACTGAAAATCCACAGACACAAGTAATTCTTTCTACTCCTACATCAAGTTCATTTGTAGTTAATACAACTTTTGAAAATACTGCTTTTGCTGGTGATTGCACTGTTAAAACTTCAACAGGATTATCTCGAACAATAAGCAATACAGATGTAGATAAAGTTAGAGTATCAATTCAATTTCCCTCTTTACAAGAGTTTAAAGACGATGGTGATGTTGGTGGTGCTTCAGTAAAAATTTCAGTAAGAATTACAGAAAATAATGGAACTGTACATAATCCTGTTCAATTGGATGTAACAAATGGAAAAGCTACAAGCCCTTACGTTAAAGATTATGAAATAGATTTTGAAACCTCATTGGATTTTCCTTTGACATTAAGTGTATTTAGAAATACAGATGATGGTACAGATCCAAAACTACAAAATGCTACAAACTGGCTTTCTTACACAGAAATAAATACAGATACAAGTGCATATCAAGGTTTTGCATATGTCGCAGTTAGATTTAATGCACAGGAGTTTAGGAGCTATCCAAGACGAATGTACCGCATCAAAGGAACAAAGATCAAAGTTCCACATGATACAACAGTAGATAGCACAAATGGGAGGGTTATATATCCTGATGGCTATACATTTAATGGAACATTTAAAACAGATAAAGAATGGTGTTCAGATCCAGCTTGGGTTTTATTTGACATTTTGACAACTGATAAAGGTTTTGGAGGTGATGATGGGATAGTACAAGAAGAAAACCTTGATGTTTTTAGTTTTTATTCTGCGAGTGCTTATGCGAGTGCTTTAGTAACTGACCCCATAACAAATACAACAGAGCCAAGATTTAGTTGCAATGTAATTTTAAACCAAAGAAATGATGCATATAGTTTGATAAATGATCTTTGTTCTGTAATGAACGCTATTCCTTTTTATAGCAATGGCACATTACAAATATCGCAAGACAGACCCACTAACGTTTCTACAAACACATCTGATGCTCAATACATTTTTAATAATTCAAACGTAACAGAGGAAGGATTTACTTATCAAAATCAAGGAGCAAGGCTTAAATATACAGAAGTAGAAGTTCAATATTTTGATAATCAAACTCAATCAATGGAGTTTGAACTGATAACTGCTGATCAAATTTCCGCTTTAAGTGGTTTAACTGCAAAATTTGGTAGAACAAGAAAAACGTTAAAATCTTTTGCTTGCACTTCTATTGGTCAGGCAAATCGTCTCGGAAGGTGGTTTTTATATTCAAATTTATTAGAAAATGAGTTAGTCACCTTTACAACAACATTAGAAGCTGGGGTGATTGTAAGACCAGCAACAATTATTGGAATTGCAGATTCTATGAGAGCAGGGGTACGAAGAGGTGGAAGGATAAAAACAGGTGTTTCAACTACACAAATTGTTGTAGATGATGCAACAAATACTGATTTAACAAGTTCAAATTCAGCAACATTATCGGTTGTTTTATCAGATGGATCAACTGAAAGCAGATCTATTAGTTCTATATCTGGCACAACTATTACAGTTTCTTCAGCATTTTCATCAACACCACAGTCAAACAGTGTTTGGGCAATAGAAAATACAACTACTGAATTTCAAATTTTTAAAGTTGTCTCGATAGAAGAAAAAAATAGTTCTGAATATACAATTACTGCTGTTATACATGATCCGAATAAATATGCACAAGTTGAGGATGTAACAGTTCTATTTAATCCAAGAACAATAACAACTTTGATAGCTGAAGTTGCAGCACCAATTAATCTTTCTGCAACAGAACAAATTGTTGTTCTAAACAATAGAGCTGTATCAAAAATATTTGTAACATGGGAGCCAGTAAAAGGTGTAAAAGAATATTTATTAGAATTTCAATTTGAAAATGATAATCCGGAAAGAATTAGGGTTGCTAGACCAGATTTTGAACTATTTGAGTCAAGATTAGGATCATATAAATTTGCAATAAAATCTTTTAACACATTAGGAGTTTTAAGTTCAGATACTGCAACATTAACTTTTTCTGCTGTTGGTAAAACTGCTTTACCAGCAGATCCAAGCGGATTGACAATAGAACCAGTATCGGATCAGTTTGTAAGACTACGTTTTAACCCATCAACCGATGTTGACGTTTTGCATGGCGGCACAATTTCCGTGAGGCATACACCTTCTGTTGATAGAACAACAGCTACATTTGAAAATTCATCAGAAATTATACAAAGACTTTCAGGAAGTGTGACGGAGACACTTGTCCCAGCTTTAACAGGGACATATTCAATAAAATTTATTGATGATGGTGGCCGTAAATCTGAAAATGCCGCAAGAGTAATTGTTACAGAACCAGATCCACAACCAAATCAAATAATTTTAACTGAAAGAGAGGACACTGATTCGCCACCATTTCAAGGAACTAAAGTAAATACATTTTTTGATGCCGATTTAGATGGTTTACTACTAGATGGAACATTACTTATAGATGATGTTTTACAAAATATTGATGATTTATCTAACATTGATTTTGCAGGCCCAATAAATACAAGTGGATCTTATGAATTTCAAAATGTACTTGATTGTGCAGCAATATTTAATTTAACTCTAAAAAGAAGATTTCTTACTTTTGGAATTTTACCAAATGATCTTATAGATTCAAGAACTGCAAATATTGATACTTGGACTGAGTTTGATGGAACAAAAGCAGAAGATGTTAATGCAAAATTATTAGTTGCAACAACTGATATAGACCCTGCAACTTCTGTCTCAGCTACCTACGAACAAAGTGCTACTACAATTACTATCACCAAGACCTCGCATGGATATTCTGTAGGTGATTTTGTTGTAATAGATTTCACTGCTGGAAGTGCAACAGATGGTAATTATGAAATACAAACAGTTCCTGATGCAAACTCTTTTACTGTTACTTCAGCTACAAGTGCAACAATTTCAAGCGGAACATCTTGTACTTATGGAGCAAATTTTACACAATTCAATACCTTTGCAAACGGAGAATATAAGGGTAGAGGTTTTAAATTTAGGGCAGAACTTTCATCAAATGACCCCGCACAAAACATAAAAATAGAAGAGTTAGGATACGAAGCAAGTGCTAAACGTAGAACAGAAACAATTAATACAGCCATTGCTAGTGCTTGTGCAACAAATAGTTCAGCTAAAACAGTAACATTTGGTAATGCGTTTTTTACAGGCACT
>VTLG01015470.1_pt1 | contig 11171 bp, 12 predicted proteins | sample 4694571 | NCBI WGS metagenome assembly VTLG01 (sample SAMN12604809, study PRJNA352737) | marine metagenome | biome: ENVO:00000447; feature: ENVO:00000209|ENVO:00000569|ENVO:01000036; material: ENVO:00002151; isolation source: viral sequences binned using virsorter ... | reverse complement strand
GCTAAACCATCTAGGTGTCCTTCCTGTGATACACAAGGTTATCATTTTATTCCTACAAATGAACAGGCAGGATTAAAGTTTAATGCGCCTAAATCTAAATGGGTAAGCGCACATGGTTTTAGTACATCTAAGGCTAACTTAGAGGTATTAGAAAAAGCTGCAAAGCAAAGGGGATTGAAGATAGCAGAAGAGTTCTTATATAAAGTAAGAAGACTAAGTGCAGTAGACACATACTTATCTTCCTTTGTAGAGGGTATTAAAACACATATAAAACCTGATGGTAAGTTGCATGTAAGATTATTGCAACATAGAACATCTACAGGTAGATTAAGTGGAGCAGACCCTAACATGCAGAACATGCCTAGAGGTGGTACATTCCCTGTAAAAAGAGTATTTAAGTCGCAGTGGAGTAAAGGCATGATATTAGAAGCTGACTTTGCTCAATTAGAGTTTAGAGCTGCAGCTTTTCTATCACAAGATAAAACAGCAATAAAGGAGATTGAAGATGGTTTCGATGTTCACGCATATACCGCGAAAGTTATTTCGGATAATGGGCAGGCTACCACTCGTCAGGAAGGAAAGGCTCATACGTTCGCACCACTCTACGGAGCTACAGGGTTTGGGAGGACAACTGCTGAAGCAGCATATTATGAACAGTTCACGGACAAGTACAAGGGTATCTCGCTTTGGCATAATAAATTGGCTAAGGAGGCTTTAAACACAGGTAAAATTACCACACCGTCAGGTAGGCAGTTTGCTTTCCCTGATGTAGAAAGAAGAATGCGAGGTGGAGTATCTCACTTTACACAGATAAAAAACTACCCTGTGCAGTCTTTTGCTACGGCTGATATTGTACCAGTCGCTTTGCTTTATATAGAGAAAAGACTTACAGATATGAAATCTTGTATTGTCAATACTGTACACGACAGTATAGTTATTGATGTACATCCACAAGAGGAAAACCAAGTTATTTATATAATTGACTCAACAAATAAAATACTTACAGACTTAATACAAAATAAGTGGAATATAGTATTTAATGTGCCTTTAGCACTAGAAGCAAAAATAGGTAAAAATTGGCTTGACACAGTGGATGTTTTGTGATATAACAAAAAAACTTATTAAAGGAGATATTATATATGAATGATATAATGAATATTAATACTGATAATTACGCAGTAATGGCAAAAGCTATGGGCTTTGCTAGCGAAAACAAAAAATCTTCTGCGAAAGCAGTTATACTTCCTAGATTTAGGATATGGCATCAACCTATTATGGGGCAAGCCAAAGTTAATGGTAAGACTGCTAATGTAGAAGTTGTTGAAGGTGGTTCATACAGACTGGAAATACCTTCAAAAGAAGAGGGTGGTGATTCGACTTTTATATTTTCTAAGTCGGCAACCTTTAGAGTTTTTGCACAAAGATTTATGTGGCGAAGATTTGTTGCTAATAAAAACCCTAAACCTAATGAGCCAAAAGGTTCTTTTCATAGAACATTAATGGCAGATAGTTTATCTTTTGATTTAAAGGATAATATGGGTGGTTTTAATTGTGGCAAACCTTCAGGTTATGTAAAAGACTTTAAGGCACTTCCTCAAAACATGCAAGACTTACTTAGACAAATAAGAAAAGTAAGAGTCTTGTTTGGATATGCAACTCTAGTAGACCCTGTTGATGCAGATGGTAAACCTACTAAACTTGATACTACACCTGTAATATGGGAGATAGATAATAGAAACGCTGTTGCTCATTTAGGAGAAGTATTGTCTGAAGTTGAAAAGAAAAAGAGATTGCCTATTCAACACAATATAAATTTAGTAACTGAAAAGAATGAACTGCCTAATGGCACTAGTTACTATACACCAGTCGCCACTGTCGATATGAAAAACTCTATTGATATTGTAGAATCTGACCAAGAAGTGTTTAAAGACTTTATGGAATATATTAAAAACTATAATGATTATGTCAACACACAATGGTCTGAAAAGTCTGCAGATGCAGAGCCATCAAAAAACGACATGAAAACTGTAGAGTCTTTCGTAGACATTGACGACACTGAGGTAGCGTAAATTAATGTTAAAAAATAACCCTTTTGAGGTGCATAACATTAACTACCTATCACCTAGCAGTATAAATACCTACATAAGCGATATGCCTATGTGGGTAGCTAGGTATCTATTTGGTATTAAATCAGGTAGTGGAGCAGGTGCTATCAGAGGTACTGTACAAGAAGCTGTACTAGCTAATAAGTATACTACAGGAAAGTTTGATTTTAATTTATTAGAAATACAATTTATGGATATGTGTGCAGAATCTAATATTAATTTAAACAATCCTAAAGTAGCTAAAGAAAAAAGTTTACTTAGAAAGTTTGGTGACATTCTTGATAATAATTTTAATTATAAAAACTTAGAAGAGTATCAAGAAAAAGTTAAAGTACAGTTTGATGATATGCCTGTTCCTGTAATTGGGTACATTGACTTTAGATTTAAAGATAAGATTGTTGATTTAAAAACATCTACAAGAATGCCAAGTCAACCTACTGAAGCACAGAAAAGACAAATGGCATTGTATTCTATGGCATACCCAAACAATACTGTAGATTTATTTTTTGCTACACCAAAAGATTATAAAAAGTTTACGCTTAAAAATTTATCTGTATATAAAGAACAACTTAAAAAGGTAGCTTTTAGTATACAGAAGTTTTTGTCTATTAGTAATGACAAACATGAGCTAGCTTCTTTAATTTATCCAAACTATGATTCATGGACTTGGAGTGATTTTTTAAAGAAAGAAGCAAAGAAAATATGGGGAGATAAATAATGTCAGATTTTAAAACAGATGATATGGCAGAAATGATTAAGGAAAAAGAAAAAGAACTCTTGGAACTTAAAAAAGAATATCGCGAACGTAGAACCGAAGGCTTACGTCATGCACTAGAACAGAAAAAAGAAGCTGAAAAACTAGTGCGTGATGAAATGAAAGCTCTAGGTTATGACACCACAACCTATCGTTATTGGTTATAGATGTCAGCGTATAGTGCTACCCAAATGGCACGTAAACATGGGTATAGGAGTGGTTTAGAGGATAAAGTTGCTACTTATCTTATTAAACAAAACGTCAATTTCCTATATGAAAAAATTAAGATTGAGTGGGAAGACCTCGCATATCGCACCTATACCCCTGATTTTATATTAGATAATGGAATAATAATAGAAACAAAAGGAAGGTTTATCGCATTAGATAGGAGAAAACATCTCGCTATCAAAAGACAACATCCTGAATTAGACATAAGATTTATCTTTACAAATAGTAGAAATAAATTACGTAAAGGAGCTAAGTCTTCATATGCAGAATGGTGTATTAAACATGGTTTTAGGTACTTTGATAGAATAATACCTGAGGACTGGTTAAAGGAAAAGGGTAAAAATAAGTATCCTAAATTTATAAAATATAAAAATAAAAAGATAAGGAGATAGCATGCGAATAAACAATGAAGATTTTTATATACAGCTCGTACCTGACTTAGATAAAGATAAAAATTGGTTAGGTACATTACAAGTTAATATTGTAACATCAAATACAAATCCTATAGATGATGATGGGTATAATCAGATATTTCACTTATGCCAACTAATATCCTCTGTAGTTCCTTATATGGATGATAATCCTGATATAATAACTGAGTTAGAAAAGTATATGAAGGTAGAACAAAAAAGTAACAAGCCTAATAAAAAAGTTATAAGTAAACAAGGCAATGTAATAAACTTAAATTTTAAATCTAAAACTAATGGGAGTGCTTAATGGCTACTATAAAAGAAATGATAGACTTTGAAAAAGGTTTAGGCGACATGGTTAATCATCCACCACACTATAATCAAAAAGGTATAGAGTGTATTGATGCCATAGAAGCTGCTACAGACAAAGGTTTTGAATATTATTTACAAGGTAATATAATTAAATACCTTTGGAGATACAGATATAAAAACGGTGTAGAAGACTTAAAAAAAGCACAATGGTATCTAAATAAATTAATAAGGATTAAAAATGGCAGTCAGAGTTAAAGTATTAATGACAATTAATATTGACGAATCTGAATACCCAATGCCAGTCGACGAAAGAGTTGACGAAGAAGTAGAAGATGCTCTACGAGAGTATTTTCATGATATAGATGGAATGAGCATCAAAAATATTAAAACAATTATGGAGAATGTATGAGTAGAAATGACATAGTTTTACCCACGGACTATCAAAACTTTATAGCGTTATCTCGCTATGCAAGATGGATACCTGAGGAAAATAGAAGAGAGAATTGGTCTGAGACTGTAGAAAGGTATTTAAACTTTATGCAAGACCATATGGTTAAAAATTATAATTTTGATGAAGTAATTTTTTATGAATTAAAAGATAGACTATTTAATGCCATAGTAAATTTAGATGTTATGCCATCTATGAGAGCATTGATGACTGCAGGTAAAGCATTAGATAGATGTAACGTAGCAGGATATAATTGTTCATATTTACCTGTAGATAGCCCAAGAGCATTTGATGAAACCATGTATATTCTTATGTGTGGTACAGGTGTAGGATTTTCTGTAGAAAGAGAAAGTGTAGATAAACTACCTGTAGTAAATGAACACTTTGAAAATAGCACTACAGTTATTAAAGTAGGTGACTCTCGTTCAGGTTGGGCTAGAGCATTACGTGAGTTAATAGCTATGCTATACGTGGGACAAATCCCACAGTGGGACGTATCTGATGTACGACCTGCAGGAGCAAGGTTAAAAACATTTGGTGGCAGAGCATCAGGTCCTGCACCATTAGTAGATTTATTTGAATTTTGTATCGAGATATTTAAAAATGCAGCAGGTAGAAGACTGTATCCTATTGAATGTCACGATATAATGTGTAAGATTGGTGAAGTTGTTGTAGTCGGTGGGGTAAGACGTAGCGCACTTATCAGTCTTTCCAATCTTGGTGATGACCAAATGCGTCATGCCAAGTCTGGACAATGGTGGGAAACTGAAGGGCAACGTGCGCTAGCTAATAACAGCGTTGCCTACCGATTTAAAATACAAATGGAAACTTTTATGCGAGAGTGGTTATCTCTTGTAGAAAGTAAATCAGGAGAGCGTGGTATCTTTAATCGTAAGTCTGCAAAAGAACAGGCTATGAGAAATGGTAGACGTAAGACTAACTATGAGTTTGGATGTAATCCGTGTAGTGAGATTATACTTAGACCATATCAATTCTGTAATTTATCTGAAGTAGTTATTAGAGCAGAAGATACCGAAGAAACTCTATTAGAAAAAGTAGAAATGGCTACGATACTAGGTACATTTCAAGCTACTCTTACAGACTTTAGATATTTACGTAAAGTATGGAAAGATAATACTGAAGAAGAAAGATTACTTGGTGTATCTCTTACTGGTATTATGGATAATAAATTATTTAATGACTATAATACAATCTTTTTTGAAGACGGTCACAGAGTATTTGATGGCTCAAGAGTTGGTAGTATATTAACTAGACTAAAAGAAAAAGCTATCGAAGTAAATAAGAAATATTCAGAAATGCTTAACATACCACAGTCAACTGCAATAACTTGTGTTAAACCTAGTGGTACAGTTTCACAGCTTGTAGATAGTGCAAGTGGAATACATACTAGACATAGTGACTATTATATTCGTACTGTTCGTGGAGATAATAAAGACCCACTAACACAGTTTATGATTGATAGTGGTATTCCTAATGAACCTGATGTTATGAAGCCTGACAGTGTTACGGTATTTAGTTTTCCTATGAAGTCACCTGAAGGAGCTGTAACTAGAAATAGTTTATCTGCTATTGACCAGTTGCACATGTGGCAAACCTATCAACAATATTGGTGTGAACATAAACCATCTGTAACAATCTCTGTTAAAGAAGAAGAATGGATGGAAGTAGGTTCATGGGTATATAGAAACTTTGATGAAATATCAGGTATTAGTTTCTTACCACATAGTGACCATACTTATGCACAAGCACCTTACCAAGAAATTAACAAAGAGGAGTATAAAAAGCTACTAAAAAAGATGCCTAAGCAAATTAATTGGAATAACTTGACAAAATATGAAAAAGATGATACAACAGCAGGGTCAAAAGAGTTAGCTTGCACTGCTGGCGTTTGCGAGGTCGTAGACATAGGCAATACATAATTCAGGTATATTACCCTTCGGAGGGTGCATTCCACCCCTCTGAGGGTCTTTATATCAAGACTTTTTTTTTAAACATTAACTATTTTGGAGCATTTTATGCAGCATTTAGAACCTAACAAGAAAAATCAAAAGAAATTTGACTTAGACCTGCAATATGGCAAAGTTAGAGAAAAAAAGATAGCAGAGATGCTAGAAAATAAAAAAATAGAGGTAAAAAGTGAAAGAGACATATGGCAAAAAACAGGCAATATCGCGATTGAATACGAGTGCTATGGAAAACCTAGTGGTATCTGTAGTACGGAAGCGGATTATTGGTTTCATAATTTATGTATCGGTGAAGACACATTTGCTACTATTGTCTTTGAAACGAAAAGTTTAAAACGTATAATCGATAAACTAGATTATAAGAGAACAGTATCAGGTGGAGATAATATGGCATCACGTATGTATTTATTAAATTTACAGAAACTGTTTTCATCTGATGTAATAAAAGCATTTAAATCAAAGGAGAACTAAATGAGAGAAATGTTAATAGGTGCTGCTCGCACATACTATATGGGCATGATTAATAGACACATAGCTAATGTAGAAGTGTTACTTACAAATCCAGTTGGTATTGGTGAAGATTCTCACCAAGATATACAAGCAGTTATTGAAGTAGAATTAGGTAAGATAGCTGACTACCATGATAAATTAGAAGTATTACAAAAGTTTTTCGCAAAATCACAGCAACAAGAACAACCAAAAGCTGAGGAGAAAAAGAAAGATGATAAATCGTAGACACGGTTTAAGTAAATATGATGCCCCTTTAAGAATACAATTTCAAAAGGGGTACGATAGTTTTAAAAGAGGTAGAATTAGAAATCCTTTCAATCCTAACTCTATGCAATATAGAGAGTGGGAAAGAGGATTTAACCTCGCCTTCTCTCAAAATTTAAAGAGAGTAAAAAATTATGAACTTAGAAATAGAAGCAAAAGAGTTTCTTAGAAAGAAGAATATGAGTAATATAACTGCTACTGAGTATCAGAAAAAAGCTAAAGAAACTGCTATTTTTCCTGCTGATAAAGCCTTAGAGTATTTATCTCTAGGGCTAGTAGGAGAAGCAGGTGAAGTAGCTAATAAAGTTAAAAAGTTAATTAGGGATAAAAAAGTATTACTAGATACAACTGTAATATCTAGTGAGATAGGAGATGTATTGTGGTATTGTGCTATGTTAGCAGATTACCTAGATGTTAATTTAGGAAAGATTATGGATGATAACTTGGATAAGTTAAAGTCTAGAAAGCAACGTGGTACTTTAGGCGGTACTGGAGATAATCGTTAGTCTACACTAGGATAACTTTTTGAAGGAGTTAGTGGTTCAAATCCGTTTTCAAAACTTTCGGCAAAAGCTCTAATAATATCCCAATCATAACTATCTGTATTTCTAAATTTAGAAAATGTACCTCTTTTACTACTTGGAAATTGTCTTTCATATGCTTCTATAGCAGCATTTAAAAATTGTTTTTTATTACCACTATACTCTTTTAATACTTTTGCTTTTTTAAGTGGATTAAAACCATATTTTTCTACGGAAACTTCTACATTATTTTCGTTAAGTAATTTTTGTTCATTAAACACTATATCTTTTATATCTTGTTTCCATTTAGCTACTTCTGTTTTTATAAGTAATTTTTTTAAATCATTATCGGCTTCTTTGTATTCTTTACTTTGTTCTAGTAAGGGAGATAAATAAGTGCTTGTCCATTCACCTAACAAAGCATTAATTAAAGTGTCAGCTTCAGGAACTCCTGTATTTTGATTTATAAAACTTTTTCTAAGTTTCATTCTAGCTAATTCTTTTTCAACATAATTTTTTTCTTGGCTTTGTAAGATACCTGCAAATTGTCTAGTAAATGTTTGGTATCTTCTAATACGCTCACCTTTAAGAGGAGTTTCATATTCATCTGATGCTCTAGTTCCTAATGCTTCAGAAAGTATTTCTTCTATTCTATAATTAGCAGGTAATCTTGATAAAGACCTATTTACAAATAGACTTAGCATATCTGAAGATTTAGTTTCTCTAACTATTCTAGCATCATCAGAAGCTATCCAAGTATCATATATATCTTTTACAGGAGTTATCGGTATAGTATATGTATTCATAATATTTCCTATAACTCTAGCACTTAATTTTCCTACAGCTTCCATCTTATCAAAGTCTTTATCTGTACTACCAAATATATCGTTTACACCATCATCAAATAAATCAATATTTAAACCTGCTCTAAACTGAGTACCTGATAGTGCTTGTAATGATTCTCTAGTTAGACTTAAATAATCACCTCTTAGTGGGTCTTCTCTTTTACTACGAACTGCTAAGTCTGCTAAAAATAAATAAGGCGCTGCAGGAAAGAAGGGTCTTAAGTCAAAAGATTTACCGTTGGGTAATTTACCTTCCCACCAGTTTTCTCCTGCAAATTCACTTTGTCTAAATGCATATGCTCCTGCAAACCCTGCCATACCTGTTAAAGACTTACCTATCTCTTGAAAATTTTTAGTTCCTGTTGCTCTAGTTTGTGATATAGCTCCTTTTCCAAATACATCCATTAACAAATAAGCAGGAGAATATTCATATGTAAATCTTAAAGCATTCATTATAAATCTAGGAAATGGCACAAGAGAAGATGTTAAAAATGGGGCATTATGTGCAAGTTTTAGTAAACCTCTAGCAAACGGAGAATCAGGAGTTTTTTGATATGTTGTATATAAAGCGTCTTCTGTAGCTTGTTGTATAACTTTTCCACCTTGTTTGCCACCTAAATACTTACCAAACCTATCAGTTTTTATCATATCGATAATATCATATTCTTTTCTTAGTGCTGTCTTAAAGGTTTTAATGGACTCATTATATTTATTTTTAAAGTCAAGATTAAGTAGAGCATCTTTTACAGATTTAGTATAATTAGATTTTTTAATTGTTGCTTCAAATTTACGTTTAGGTGTATTATTTTTTAATGGTATAATTGTAGATTCAAATTCGTTTAATGCTCTAGCATATCCTTCATTTAACTGTCTTTTTAATGAACCTACAAACGCTATTCTCTTAAAAAAATTATCGGATACTGTATTTAAAGCATTTAACTGTTTACCTATAGCTCTTGCTTTACTTAATTTTTTACTTTTACTTCCTGTAGCTAAATCTATATCTCTTAACTCTCTGTATAGAGAAGATGCCTGTTTATGAAAATTTGCTTTAAATAAATTATCTATAGCTCTAGTTTCTTTTCCATTAGCCAAACCCATAATTAAAGAAAAAATATCATCATTAGGTTTATCAAAACCAAATCCTACAACATCTTTTTTGCCTAATCCTCTAGCTGCCGTACCTATAGCTCTATCAAATGTATTAACTAATGTATCAGCCCCTAATCTTACATATCCTGAAACCGTGTTTCTAACTGTTGTACCTGTCTGAGATGTCATAGCTGCTAAACGTAAATCATCAGCAGAACGAGCTAATCCTCTAAAGTAACCAAACTCGCTAGCTTCTCCTACAGCTTTTGTAAATTCTCTTATGTTTTCCTTGCCTGCTGCATCTTTTAAATTTTTAATTATAGACTTAGTTTCTAAATCCATACCAAGTAAATCTGTTACATCATCAGATAATGTATTCATAAATTTTTTAAATTGACTAGCTTGTTTTAATTGTCTACCTGCTTGAGAAAATTGTGCTACAAATAGGTTTGCAAAATCATCACCTGTAATATTATACTTACTAAATATGTCTTCTACAAAAGCCTCTCTGCTTTTCTTACCAACTTTAGGCTCTTTTAATACTAAAGATACAGCTTCTATAGCTCTTATTTTCCAAGTTCCAGTAGTTTTATCAAATGAGTTTCTTAAAAATTTATTTCTTAATTTTGAATCAGAAGATATTATTTCAGTTACGGCAGCTAATACTCTTTTAGTTCTAGTAGGGTCTATATTTAAAACAAAATCAGGAGTAATGTTTTCTACTTCTTCTATTTCTCCAAATTTAGCCTGTCCCTTTGCAACTTTTTCAGGGTCAAGCGCAGGAAGAGTATCGGTAATTTTACTTGATAAAACATTTTGTTCAGTGTTTTTTAATAAATTTTCAGCTTTTTTATTTGCAGCTGCATTTTTCTTTAATATATTTTTATCTATATTACTAAGTAAATTATCATCTACAACACGTCCTTGTCCTAAACTACCTATAGCTTTACTAGCAGCCATTTTAGCTCCTACATAGCCTAAGAAAGCAGGAGCAGCCATACCTGCACCAACTCCTATTGCTGTATCTGTTGGGCTATACTCGTCTCTAAAACCTAATTCCATTTCTACATTTTGTCTAGATACATCTAATAAACCACCTGCAGTACCTTCTATAGCCATAGCAGTTTTTATTGGATTAGCAGCTATGGTATTAACTATATTAGTTGGCAAGAAATTTTTACCTAGTTTTTTAGCAAGAGAATCTTTAGTTGCTTTTTTAACTGCTTGACCTACTGCAGCTTTAGCAGCTTGCGTAGTAGCTAATGCACCACCCTTTACACCCCAACCAAACATAGGTATTAATCCCACTAAAGTAGAAGGAGCTAATGCTATACCCTCTGCATAATCTCCTAATGTAGAACCTACACCACCATGCCAATTAGGTAAAGAACTAAATTTTCTATATAATAATGCGTAGTCACTTAACTTTTGTTTATTTTGTTCAGTAAAATTATTTATCTTACTTGCATCGGCAGAAACACCTGATATATAATTCCAATCTCCTGCAGCAGTTAGTTCATTTACATTAAAAGAACGAAAGTGTTCTATAAAATTATCAATAGCATCATCTTCAGATATATCTGTTATGCCATGTTTATCTCTTGCAAATCTTACAGCTGCCTGTCTTACAAGTTTATCATTTTTAAGTGTTTCAGGAGTTATTGTTTCAGGAAGGAGTATATTGTTATTAGGATTAT
>VTLG01005568.1_pt1 | contig 11172 bp, 9 predicted proteins | sample 4694571 | NCBI WGS metagenome assembly VTLG01 (sample SAMN12604809, study PRJNA352737) | marine metagenome | biome: ENVO:00000447; feature: ENVO:00000209|ENVO:00000569|ENVO:01000036; material: ENVO:00002151; isolation source: viral sequences binned using virsorter ... | reverse complement strand
TTAGACTAATCAATCATAGGTTGTGGCGCTAACGCGCCACATCTCGCGCATACTAGGGATAGTGTGTCAAGAACTATTATAGGATATTATGGGAGCATAATGTCGCAGGCACATTATCTGGTATGTTGCATAAATACACACACATGTGACAAATATGTCACACGCCGGGATCAACCACAGGTTGTGCGGCGGCACAATCACAGGTTGTGTGGCAAAAAAATTTTGCCCCCCTTCGGGGGGCAATAGAGGTACCAGGTCCGATCCTAAAAAAGTAAATCTAGCACAGGTTGAATTTCTTTTTTTAAAAAGGGGTCCCACTACTTTTTGCTTTATTCCTTGATTTAGACAGTTATCCACGTTAAAAAACGTTTTGGTACCATAAGAGTCACTTATGCTTGATATAAAAAATATTATAAAAAAATTACAGGTTGAAAACCTGCCCCCAGACACTAGACGCGAGTTGAAACGCTATTTGGTTCAATTGAACCGAAAACAAAAGCATAGTAAGATTTGCAGCGACTTTCTAACGTTTGTAAAACACATGTGGCCCGATTTCATAGAAGGGTACCATCATAAAATTATTGCAGAAAAATTTAATAAATTAAAAGCTAGAAAAATTAAGAGACTCATTGTTAACATGCCACCCAGGCATACTAAATCTGAGTTTGCCTCTTTTTTACTTCCTGCATGGATGATTGGGAACAATCCAAAATTAAAAATTATTCAAGCAACCCACACTGCTGAACTTGCTGTAAGGTTTGGTCGTAAGGCTAAACACTTAATGGACAGTGAAGAGTATAAAGAAGTCTTTCCAACTAGACTCATGGAAGATAGCAAAGCCGCTGGTCGCTGGGAAACAGCACAGGGCGGAGAGTACTTCGCAGTGGGTGTTGAAGGTGCTGTAACCGGAAGAGGTGCGGATCTACTTATTATTGATGACCCTCACTCTGAGCAAGATGCGATGTCTAAAAAAGCATTGGACCGGGCGTATGAATGGTACACCACAGGACCACGACAAAGACTTCAGCCTAATGGAGTAATCGTTCTAGTTATGACTCGTTGGAATAAAGGAGATCTAACAGGACTTTTACAAAGTGCACAAAAAGAACCTAAAGCCGATCAGTGGGAAGTTGTGGAGTTTCCAGCCATCATGCCATCGGGTGAACCCGTGTGGCCAGAATATTGGGACAAGGAACAGCTCCTTTCAGTTAAAGCATCTGTTGCGCTTCCTAAATGGAACGCTCAGTATATGCAGAATCCAACTTCTGAAGAAGGAGCTTTGATTAAAAGGGAGTGGTGGAAGAAGTGGCCAGAAGATCGAGGAATTCCTAAATGTGATTATGTCATACAGAGCTATGACACCGCTTATCTTAAAAAAGAAACCGCTGACTTTTCAGCCATTACCACCTGGGGGGTCTTTAGAGAAAATGAAGATACTAAACCTAATTTACTTTTACTCGATTCAGTTAAAGAACGATTCGAGTTTCCAGATTTAAGACGCGAGGCTCTGAAATTATATAAATATTGGGAACCGGAAATAGTTTTAATCGAGGCTAAAGCTGCTGGACTCCCTCTCACCTACGAATTGAGAAATATGGGAATCCCAGTTATTAACTTTACGCCGAGCCGAGGAAATGATAAACATAGTAGAGTTAATTCAGTTTCGCCGCTATTTGAAGCTGGCCAGATTTGGGCTCCAACCCATCTGCAATTTGCACAAGAAGTTATGGAGGAATGTGCATCATTCCCCTATGGCGAACATGATGACCTTGTGGATAGTACAACACAAGCTGTCATGAGATTTAGACAAGGTGGATTTTTGGGTCACCCTGAAGATTACAAAGAAACACCTAGACCAATGGATTTTAAGGAGTATTATTAGATATGTACGTAAAAGGATTATTCGAAGTTTGGAAAATACTCGGTAGATTAGGAATTAAGAACAAAGATATCCTTGGAATGGGTGCAGATGTCGTAAAAATGGGAAAAAGTCTGTTTAATACGCGTGTAAATCCAAAATTATTGCAATTTATCGAAAAAACTGGAAAAATTCCGCCTAAAATCCTTGAAAATATCAAACTTCACGCCAGAACGCTAAAAAACGTGTCTGAAAACCAAAAAAACCTGTTTTTAGAGAATATTAAGAGTATTCAGAAGGCAAAAACGCCTATAATACCTAAATCCTCGTCGCCAGTCACTGGAGTCCGGCAACCAGGAGCAAGTGTCAAGGAACTTCCAGAATGGACTCAAGGATGGAAACCGACAGTTATCAAAGGTGGTAAAGATAAACTAGCTGATGGCGGTATAACAAGAATTCCATTTGAAGATGGTACGGAGCCGGAAGGTCCACAACTACCGGAGAACAATAAAAAAAGTTTAGACGAGATTGTTGCAAGCATCATTGGTAAAAGAGAAGATCGACCTGATTCGGATGGTATTGCTGGGTTACGCGGAGGACCTAAGGCAGGATTACCTCGAAGTAGAATAGAGGATAACGCTGACACTGTTCTTAAAACTATGTTATATGTTGCAAAAAATTCGGATAAAGAAACTAGTAATACTCTCTACAGCGCCTTGGATGGTATGATTGATTTTAAGATCACGAATGAAGCAACTGGAATTGAACAAGATCTTGCAGAAAAATTGGTTGCAGGAACAGTTGACATTAAGGAAGGCGTGCCTACTCGAATTGATGAAAATACTGTTTTTGATATTGCGTTGAAGACTTTCAATAAATTACCTAACGATCTTCAAGCTAAAATTACAGCTTCAACGAATTTAGCTAAAGATCAAAGTTGGAGTGCTCTGTTAGAAGGAAATAATCTGGGTCTGGAGTACAACAGCGATAATCAAAACATTGAAGGGTATTATAACATAGAAATCGATTCAGAAACTTTAAAACCAACAATCATTAGACCGATGTTTGAGAAAGATAATATGAATGATGAGATTAAAAAAAGTTTATTTATTGGCCATGGAGATTTTCCACCGACCCCACCTAACAGGAATGATTTTCCAGACGGACAAATGGGGAATAAGGTATTTCAACAAGCTATGGGTCATTATCAAATGGCTTACGATGCGTGGGCAGCAAATAAAAATAAAGAATATTTTGCAATAGATTTAGTTTCAAAACCGGAATCTGATTACACAGGAGCACTAGGTACTTTTACTACAAAAAATGTAAGCGGTTGGGCAGCAGTAGAAACTTCTCCTGATCTTAATTTCGCTGAAACAGAAATTACAGGAACTATTCCAAATTATCTTTTAAAAGATAGCCCAATTGAATTAAGTGGTTCTTATTATCAAGATTTAGATACAGACGATAAAGAAACCAGGCTCAGAGCCGATATTCCTGTTTCAGAAAGTATTACTCCTTATGTTGAGAAAAAAACCGGAGACGGGAGTGATGAGCTACAATATGGAATAGATTTCAACAAAACAGGAAACATTGGAGATTTTGATTATCAATTACAAGCAGATATTGATCAGGATAAAGATTATAGACTACAAGCTGATATGGGAACTGATAATGTTAAAGTTGGCGGCTGGTACGATGACGATGGTAACTGGCACGCTGGAGTTCAAGCAAAATGGCAATGGGGTGAACGAGAAAAGAAAAAACATACATATACTACTTCAGATCCAGAAGAAGCTTGGGATTTTTCAAAGAAAAAATTATTCGCAACCGGCGGAATCGCAAACCACTTTAGAAAGAGATAATGGCTGGTATAGAAGATTTTGTTGAAATTTTTAGAGGGGAAAACGTTAGGCTAAATCCTTTTAGGGAACGAAGCTCTTCCTCTAGAGATTCCAAGAACCTATGGAAGGCTGGTAAATTTATAACAGACAAGGCCGGGGAAGCGGCCTCTTATGCACGTAAATTTCCTGCCATAATTAAATCTGCAAAAGTACCGAAAAGTACGTGGACTGCGGCTAAGACTCTTTTTGATAAAACTCATTTTGTCCAACCTACTACCAGTAGGCAAGCCTATGGTCTTCTCAACCACGCAGATAAAAATAAGTTGAAAGTGAATATATTAAAAACAATAGGGGTTAATCTGAAAAATCTTTCTCCCTTAGCGGTACAAGGATTAAATGTTTTAACGAGTTTACCCGTAGCCACAATAGCAATGGTCTTAAAGTCGACTCCGGCTAATGCAGACGAAGCCACTATGAAACTAGAAGACTTTGCTAAATTAGCAGAAGAAGCTCAACCTAAAGAAAAAGAAATGATGGCTGCAGGCGGCAACGTTCCTAGCACGGATATAAAAGATTATTACAGAAGAGCCTGGGGACTTGGAGATAGAGTTCCTTTTAAATACGGTGGAACCTGGGCAGACTGGATGACAAATTTTTCAGACCAGATGACGTTTGAAGAATACCTTCGAATGGATCTTAAAGAAAAAAAACTACACATCTTAGATAGAAAAGCTGAGGGGGGAAGGATTGGTCAGTTAGTCCAACCCAATGTTGATGGATCTAGACCTGGGTATAGTGGAGATTATACCGAAGCAGAAAAATTAAAACAAAACAGAATATACACTATTCATGAAGGTAAACGAACTTTAGACTTAACTACAGAACAAAAACGATGGTTTAACAAAACTCATAAAAATAATCCTGAGTCTAGATTTTACAAAAAAGAGTGGCATGATCTAGGAGGAAAAAAAGCAGATCTATTAGATTCATATTACAATCAATTAAATATGCCTAAGCCCCCTAAAAATTATATTACTACTAAAGAATTTTCTAAAAAATACAATTTTCCTATTTATGAAAAATCAGGTCTAAAAGCAGAAAGTAGCTTTATTGGTAACGCCCTAAAGAAAACTCTTACTTCTGGAGACCTAGAAAGAGGTAGAAAAAATTTATTAACTAAAAAGTTTTTAACAGAAACATTACAACCAAAATCCTTTCAAGTTTTAAAAGATTTAGGTGATGGTAAAAAAACAGTTCACAAAACATGGTATGTTAAAGATAGCCCTATATTAGCTAAAAAGGTTAAAGTATATTTAGAGTCTCCCTACGTTAGACCAGAAACTAGGGCTAACATGACTAAAATATTAAAGAATCAAAAAATAGCCGATTTATTTAAGATAGGCGATTATAAAGGTTTGGTTGAAGCATTAAAGGACGTTAAAGGTTTAACTAATGCTCAAAGAGCAAATGCATTATTAAGAATTGCCCAAGCAATGGAAGGAGTTACTTTTAGAGATTTTGATCACGGTCTTAGACTTAATAAAATTTCTGCAAATAAAATATTTGCAGGATTAGAAAAAGCAAAATGGGGAAACCCATATGGAGATGCTTACAAAAAGTTAAAATATACAACAATTAAAGATGCGATAGGTGAGGGATATTTTACCAAAAGTTATCGTGGATTTTTAGATGATGCAAAACTAGCGTTGAATAAGGCTGGTATTAATACTAAAGCATTAAATTTAGATTTGAATGAAATAACTGGATTAACTTCAGCATATAAAAATAAAACTTTTAGTTCTAGTCAGTTTATAAATTTTATGGATTCAAACTTTAATAGTCAAGCTCATGCAAGTATGATTAAAGAATATGGGGCTCAGGAAAAGAAATTACAAAAAATTATAAAAGATAAAAAACCTGGTTGGACAAAGAATGCAAAGAAACTTATTACAGATTGGGAGAGCTGGAGAAACGCTTGGTATAATAGATTAGATGATAAATTTAAAACTAAGGCTATTAGAGATATTCTTCCAACATTTAAATTAGGAAAAGACCCTTACTCACAAGTAATATCCAAAAAAAGATTGAATGAATTAGCTAAATTAAATTTTCACATTCGTGATGAAGGAATTAAATCCGGTTACGCAAAAACATTTAAGAATATTAGTGATCAACCTATTGTAAAAGAAATTGCATTAAGTGAAGAAAAAGCTCTTAACAAAATTAAAGATCAACTTAAAAATCATTTAGAGAAAAATCCACAAATTAAAAATAATCTATTAAACAAAGTCAACTCAGGAATCCCTGTTGATGACATTACTAGAATGATAGCTCAAGATTTAAAAGTTCCAGCACAAGCTGTGGGACGAGTTTTAGGAAAAGTTTTAAAAGTACTGGGTCCTGTTGGTTGGGCAGCTGAACCAGTTTTTGCTGCAATTAATTTTTCTGAGGCTATTGATGAAGGACTTTCTGGAAAGCAGGCAGGGGCCTACACACTTGGTAAAGCTGCAGAAGATATTTGGAATCTCCCGGGAATGGTAATAGGTGGTATAGACTATGGAATAAAGAAATTAAAAGGTGAGGGGAAAAAAGCTGGCCCTTTTGAATACTTACCAACAAAACCAGAATATGAAGCGCCTTATGAAGCTACTTTTGCACGAGATTATAAGACAAGAACTGCAGATGCTATTCCTGAAAATGTTAAACTAAGAAGAAAATTTGATAGAGAATTTGATAACACTATTGGTTGGAATATGACGATGGTGGATTATACAGATATGCCTGCATCACGAAATGAGGTAGCAATGGCTAGAGATACTTTTTTAAAAGAGAAATTAGGGGAAAACTATCAAGTGACACATCCTAAAGACGTTGAAAAAGAAAAATTAGAAATTAAAGAAACAGATAATATCTTCGGAACCGAGGTTCCCACTAAAAACCTTACTGGTGTAGATATATATAAATTTAATCGAGGGATATGAAAAACTCCACATTGACCAAAAACATGAAACACGTAAAATGGAAATCAATCCCGCCTGTAAAGGGACCAGATCCTAGAGGCTTGATTAAAGCAACAAAACAATATAAACCAGAAAGATTGGAGAAACCACATGGCAGAAATTGATAAGGGCTTACCTAACGTAAGACGAAACATAACCCTACCCGCTCAAGAAGAACTAACAGAAGTTCAAACAGCAGTACAACAAACAACACCTTCGCACGAGAATACTGAAATAACTGAAAACGAAGATGGTTCGGTAGATATTAATTTTGAACCTGGTGCAGTTGCGCCAGATACAAGTGACAATCACTACATGAATCTAGCAGACTTGCTGCCAGATTCTATTTTAGATCCGATTGGTTCCGAGCTGTATGCGAATTACACAGATTACAAAGAATCTCGTAGAGAATGGTCTAGATCTTATACGAAAGGATTAGAGTTACTCGGTTTTAAAATGGAGCAGAGAACAGAACCTTTCCAAGGAGCAAGCAATGCGACTCACCCTGTTTTAGCAGAAGCCATTACCCAATTTCAAGCGCAAGCTTATAAAGAATTATTACCAGCCGATGGTCCGGTTCGATGTCAGGTTTTAGGAAGACCGACAAGAGAAAAACAAGACCAATCGGTTAGAGTTAAAAATTTCATGAACTATCAATTGATGGACGTCATGAAAGAATTTGAACCAGAGTTTGATCAAATGTTATTTTATTTACCATTATCCGGTTCAACATTTAAAAAAGTTTATTATGACGATTTACTGGGCCGAGCTGTATCAAAGTTCGTTCCCGCAGATGACTTAGTGGTTCCGTATTCGGCTACCTCATTAGAAGATACGGAAGCCATTTGTCATGTTTTAAAAATTTCAGCAAATGATTTACGTAAGCAACAAGTTTCTGGATTCTATAGAGATATAGAATTAGGAACACCTTACTACGAAGAAACTGAATTGAAGAAAAAAGAACGATCAATAGAAGGAACCACAGCAACAGGTTATCAAAGAAATAATCCAATTTATACTTTGATAGAATGTCATGTTGATTTAGAGATTGAAGGTTTCGAAGATCGGGGCGAAGACGGAATGCCCACAGGTATTAAAGTTCCCTACATTGTTACAATCGACAATGGTACGCGAAAAGTATTATCTATTAGAAGAAACTACAGATTAGACGATCCCAAAAAAGAAAAGATCCAATATTTTGTCCACTTTAAATTTCTGCCTGGACTAGGATTTTACGGCTTTGGATTAATCCATATGATTGGCGGTCTAACAAAAGCAGCAACGTCTGCTCTTCGCCAACTCATAGATGCAGGTACACTTTCCAATTTACCTTCTGGATTTAAACAGAGAGGCATCAGAGTTAGAGATGATGCCAAATCTCTTCAACCAGGTGAATGGCGTGATGTAGACGCTCCTGGTGGAAATCTAAAAGATGCTTTTATGAATTTGCCATACAAAGAACCTTCAGCTACTTTATTACAGTTGATGGGAATTTGTGTTGATGCAGGTCAAAGATTCGCGTCCATTGCTGACATGCAAGTCGGGGACGGGAACCAACAGGCCGCTGTTGGTACGACGGTAGCCCTATTAGAGCGAGGCTCTAGGGTAATGTCAGCAATCCATAAGCGATTGTATGCAGCTATGAAACAAGAGTTTGTTTTATTGTCTGATGTTTTTTCAACTTACTTGCCGCCGGTTTATCCGTACGATGTCGTAGGTGGAGAACGTGAGATTAAACAAACAGACTTCGATGACAAAATTGACATACTACCAGTTGCTGATCCTAATATTTTTTCAATGACACAAAGGATTGCAACCGCACAAACAGAATTACAACTAGCTCAGTCTAATCCTCAAATGCATAATATGTATGAGGCTTATAGAGATATGTATTCAGCAATGGGCGTTAAGAATATTGACCAAATTTTACCACCTCCTCCACCACCGGCTCCTAAAAATCCGGCGTTAGAACATATTGATTCTATGGCAGGGAAACCTTTCCAAGCGTTTACGGGACAAGATCACCAAGCGCATATCACCGCTCACGTTGCTTTTATGGCAACGGCGATGGCAAAAAATAATCCACAGATTACAGCATCATTAGAAAAAAATATTTTTGAACATATTTCTCTAATGGCTGATGAACAGGTTCAAATGGAAATGAGAGATAAAATAGTTAAAATACAAGAACTACAACAACTGATGCAAACGAATCCACAAGTTGCGCAGAATCCAGAAGTTAAAGGCGAGTTAGATAGATTAATGTTAGACTTAGAAGCTAGAAAAGCAATTCTAATTGCTGAAATGATGGAAGAATTCTTAAAAGAAGAAAAACAAGTAAGTGGAGACTTTGGTAATGATCCAATTGCTAAACTTAGAGCAAGAGAGCTAGATCTTAAAGCACAAGACAATATGAGAAAACAACAAGAAGACGAAGCTCGAATTAATTTAGATAAATCTAAAATGTTCATGAACAGAGATATCCAAGAAGATAAACTGGAGCAAAACGAAGATCTTGCGATCCTTCGTGCCAAAACTTCTATTGAAAAACAACAAATGTCTAATCGTGCAAAAGCTAGATCCGATATCATGAAACGAAAGGACGTTAAAACACTTAAAGGTCCTAGAAGCTAATGCCTTTTCAATCTGAAAAGCAGAGAAGATACTTACACGCTAACCATCCAGAAATTGCAAAGCGATGGGAAAAAGAATACTCGCATGGCGGAATTTTAGATATTAACGAAAGCGAAGAAATTATTGACGCTGATGGCAACGATATTGAATTAACAGATTACAATGCTGCCTTTGATGATCCCAACGATCTTTCAACTGGAGTAAAAAGTTTATTCCAAGCTAAAGATGGTGGAAGAATAGGTTTGTATCAAGGTGGTGGTCCTCATGCTGGAGGATATGGTACAACTTCTTCTAGTAGTAATACAGGTGGTGGAGGTCATCCACATGGTGGAGTTGCTTCCCAGTATTCAGGTTCAACAAGTACAGGTAGTGGTAGAACAAGAATTCAAGAGGATAGAGCGGAAGATGAGAGAAAAAAAGCTGCAGATTTAGCTTTTTCAAGAAGTCCAGCAGCTGATGAAGAAAAATACGATAGTTGGGAACAGATGCTCCAAGATAAATATCCTGGTCAAGGTGTGGATGCAAAAGAACTTCATTACAATAAACAAAAAAATGAAGTTATTTTAAATAAGGCTCGTCAAGACTGGTTCGCAGTAAGAGACAAATATAACGACAAATATAAAAAGAAAGTCGGGAAAATGATTATAGATGGTTTACTAGGCAAAGGGGTCACGTTTGGTATAGGTAGTATTATTGAAATGATGGTAGATGGTTATAAAACCAATAAAGCTAAACAAGAATTTATAAGTGACATTCAGAAGACAATAGCGAATTTTACAGAGTTAGGACTTCCTACACATAGCCCACACACGGATACTGACATTCAAATACTTAACCAAGAGATATTAGACTTAACTCAAAAAACAAAAGACGACGATGACACTGGAGACGATGGCCCTTCTTCATTACCTCCACAACTAGGGGGACCTTCAACGGAAGAAATGGCAATAGACTATGATTTTATGGGTTGGATGAGAGCGAACCAAGCACGAAAAAAGGCTTATGATGAGAAGATAGAACGTGAAAAAGTAGCAAGAGCGGACAACCCTATTGTGGGTACGACTGAAATGGATATAATTGCGCTAGGAAATAGTGGTGGACTTGCAAACTTATTTAGAGTAAAAAATCAATAACAGGAGAAAATTATGAGAAACGATTTTGGATCAAGACCTTATTCTTCTAGATTCCCGTACGCTAAAAAAGCGGATGGTGGTTCTGCTAAGAAACAAGGTTACAATGCAAGATTAGATGAATCTTTAGGTGCACGAAGAGGTGCTGAGTCTACAAAGTCTCAAAGCTTTAAATCACGAAGAGATGAATCTAAAGGCGCGGAAAAAGCTGCAGGCAAAAGAGCTTATTCTGCTGTCGGAACAATGGATAAATAATCATGGCAAATACTAGAAGAGAAAATCGACTGGAAGAACTTGGTCGTGTGGATGCTGAAAAAGCATACACTTCAAAAGGTAAAAGAAATCTTAGAGATGAGAAAAGCAGAATTCGTGGCGAGCTTAAAGCTGGTGGTAAGGTTAAAGCTGCAGGAATTGCTAAAAGAGGTTTAGGAAAAGCATTCAGAGGTGGAGGCTTAGCTTAATGTCTAAAGATTGGCAAATTGGATCTGGTTACGTTAAAGAACCTAAAGTTACTGGCATCGTTGGAAAAAACAAAGATGGTTATGGTGACGCAAAAGTTATTGAAGCAACTAATCCTACCGAATCACAAACAGTTACTGTAAAAGGTACTAGAGCACTTAGAAAAGATAAAAAGCCAGTTAAAGCTACTTGGTACTAAAATGGCTTGGTTCAGTTTAGCAAAAATAGCTTTGCAGGCTGGAAGTAAA
>VTLG01013775.1_pt1 | contig 11173 bp, 24 predicted proteins | sample 4694571 | NCBI WGS metagenome assembly VTLG01 (sample SAMN12604809, study PRJNA352737) | marine metagenome | biome: ENVO:00000447; feature: ENVO:00000209|ENVO:00000569|ENVO:01000036; material: ENVO:00002151; isolation source: viral sequences binned using virsorter ... | reverse complement strand
AGAACTACAAGTCAATCAACTAGACTTGTAGATTATGTAGATGGCTCTAACTTATCTGAGTCTGACTTAGATACTGATAGTAAACAAGCATTTTACATGGCTCAGGAAGCTTTAGATGAGCTTGAATTACTAGATGATGCTGCTGTTGCAACATCGGGTTATATCTTGGTAGCTGATGGTACAGATTATGCTGGTGTAGCTCTCTCAGGAGATGCTACTATTAGTTCTGCTGGAGCTTTAACGATAGCAAGTGGAGCAGTAGAGACAGCCATGATAGCTGCGGATGCTATCACTGGAGCTAAAATAGCCGATGATGCCGTTGATTCAGAACACTATACAGATGGTTCCATAGATACAGCTCATATTGCAGCAGGACAAGTAACTACAGCTAAACTAGCAGATGACGCAGTAACTGGAGCTAAGATAGCTTTATTCGATGATTCTTATGCTGCTACTAATACACATATTTTAGTTGCAGATGGTACTGATTTTGATAATGTAGCAGTATCCGGAGATATAACTATCAGTAATGCTGGTGTAGTTGCAATAGCTACAGGAGTTGTAGTCAATGCTGATATTCATGGTAGTGCTGCTATAGATGCTTCTAAGATCCATGATGGAAGTGTTAGTAATACTGAGTTTGGTTATCTTGATGGTGTAACTTCAGGGATTCAAGGACAATTTGATGGTATATCTGCTGGAACAGTTTCAACTATTAATGATACTAATTTTACTCTTCAGGATGATGGAGATACAAGTAAAAAAGCTCAATTTCAATGTTCTGGAATTAGTTCAAGTACGACTAGAACCTTTACTTTTCCAGATGCTAGTGTTACTTTAGTAGGTAAAACAACTACAGATACATTAACAAATAAAACTTTAACTGCACCTGTTTTAAATGATCCTACTTTTGATGTATCGGTAGGAGTTACAGCACATACTGGTTCATCACAAGGGGATGGAGCTATAACTAGCACTTTCGTTGAGATTGCTACATGTGCTAATCCAGGAGATGCCGTTACATTACCAACTGCTGCTGCTGGAAAATTGGTTTTTATCGCTAATAACGGAGCTAATTCTGCCGATGTTTTTCCTGCTTCTGGAGATAAAATTGATGGTGGCTCTGCTAATGCAGCACAAGCTTTAGCTGCTGGATCAAATAGGATATATATTTGTCAAGATGCGACTGATTGGGATACTATCGGTGCAGGAGAAACTGAACTAAGTGACGATTCTTCACCAGTTTTAGGTGGAAATTTAGATATTTTAGCTTATAATATAACTTCATCATCAACAATTATGAACCCAACAATAACATCAACGGGTAAAGCATTAGTTTTAGGATTCTAGGAGAAAATTATGGCAAGTGAAGTTTTAAAATTAGCAACATTCAGAGGCAACGCAGCTTCAGTTCAAGCTTTGCTTACCGTAGCTTCTGGACATACTTACACGGTTTTAAGTATTACGATTTGTGAAACTGGAAACGCAGCAGAAACATTCAAATTATTGATTGATGACGGAGGTGGTGGAAGCGATACCTATATTTACTTTGACCAAGCATTAGCAGCGAAAGCAACCTTTGAACACACTTCCAAGTTTGTTATGGAAGCCTCAGATCATTTATCAATTCAAACAGCAAGTTCATCTGATATTGATGTATGTGTTTCATATCTAGATCAGACATTATAAGGAATAAATTATGAGTGGAATCGTTGGATCAAATGTAACTAGATCATCGGGTATTATAGCCACAGCGGAAGGTGGAGGACCAAGTAAAGGCACTGACCACATTATTCGTACTAATGCACTTACGATTAGCGAGAATATCACGCTAGATGCTACTGAAAATGGTATGACGGCTGGCCCTGTAACTATTGCATCTTCTTATACCGTAACTGTGCCGAGTGGATCAACATGGACAATAGTGTAAAGGATAAATTATGGCTTCAACATTAAAAATAGATACAGTAACAACACCAGATGGTACTGGTAATATTACGTTTAATCGCCCTATTAATGCGGCTCAAGGTGGAGTGGGGGTGGTCTTACAGGTTTTACAAACTACGAAAACAGATACGGCTACTAGCACCAATACAAGTTACACCGACATCAGTGGACTTTCCCAAGCTATTACTCCTTCTGCAACCAATTCAAAAGTTCTTGTCATTGTAAATGTCAATATGTCTCAGGCAACAGCAAACAGTAGTATTCGCTGGCAAATAGTCAGAGATTCGACAGCTATTGCAATCGGTGATGCGGATGGTAGTAGAACGAGGGCAACTTCAAATTGTAATAATGGTGTTGGAGATGAATCTAATTCAATGACAATGATGTGGCTCGATAGTCCATCCTCAACTTCAGCATTAACTTATAAAGTACAATGGATTGTTGGTAATGGTACGGCACAACTTAATAAAACAGATGACGATAGTGATGCTGCTGCCTATGCACGAATGGCCTCAAATATTATTGTTCAAGAGATAGGAGCCTAGAGTAATGAGTACATTATCTACTAATAAAATCATTCCGGCTACCTCAACCACAGTTACCCTCGGTGATTCGGGAGATACGTTTGCTCTTGCAAGCGGGGCAAGTGCTACTGGGTTTGGTAAGGTTTTGCAATTGATTACGCTTACTAACGGAATGAAATCAGACACGTTCACGACTACATCAACGTCATGGACAGATGTCACCGATCTTTCTTTATCAATAACACCATCATCAAGTTCAAACTTTGTTGTAGTGTCTTTACATACACCAATAAGTAATAACTATGCCTCTGCAAGAACCCATGTGCAGATTACTAGAGATGGTTCTGCAATAGCGATAGGTGATGCAGCTAGTAGTCGAACAAGAGGATTAGCCATGTATCGTGGTGGTGATGTTGATAATGTCGATACTATTTCTACTTTTTTTAGAGATGCTCCCTCCAGCACAAGTTCTTTAAATTATAAAGTTCAAATGAAAGTTCAATCTAATACGGGTGTAATGAATCGTAATGGATTAGATGGTGATGCCGATTATACGTTGAGAGGGATTACCACTTTTTCATTAATGGAAATAGGAGCATAGAGTATGGCTATAGCAATTAACGGTGCAGGTACGATCACAGGGATTAGTGCAGGGGGTCTGCCTGATGGAGTTATACAAGCAGCAGATTTAGCTAGTGGTGTAGGTGGGAAGGCTTTGCAAATTAAGTATACGGTTAATTCAACTTATTCTTCAGCCACAAATGTTCCGATGCCATACGATGACACAATCCCAGAGATAACAGATGGCATAACCGCAGGGGTAGATACAGCAATAACAGCGTCCTCTGCAAGTAATATACTGGTAATCCAAGGGATTATCAATGGGGCAACAAATTCCTCCGGCGATATGAGTTATGCGTTGTTTCAAGATTCCACTACTAATGCGTTAGCGGCTTGGAAGCACGAATCAAACAACGACACTGTAAACCATTATGATGTGTTTCCGTTCATCCATGTAATGCTTGCCGGAACCACTTCAGAGACTACTTTTCGTGTTCGTTTAGGTGCACCGTCTGGCACTTCTACTACATATGTTAATGGTGGTCAGGCTTCTGGTAGAAATTTTGGCGGGGTTGCAAGATCAATATTAACCGTGACTGAATACACACCGTAATGGAAATATCAGCTTAATTTTGAAAGGAAAACAAAATGTACGACATATGTACGGCTATTCTAGCCATTAACCCAAAAGCACAAGTTAGTGTTAATGCCGAGGACTACGATCAAATTACTTGGCATGGAACTACACCAATTAGTGTGGATGATATTAAAGCCAAGCAAGCAGAATTAAAAAAGGCTTACGATGACGCTAAGTATCAGCGTGACCGTAAAGCAGAGTACCCTAGTATTGAGGATCAGCTAGACGATCTGTATCACAACGGTATTGATGGATGGAAAGCTACGATTAAAGTAACGAAAGATAAATATCCTAAACCTTAATTGATATATGATTAGATGGTATTCAATACTAGCAATTATAGTAGGAACAATAGTTTTTTATTTTTATAAACTTGGGTTTAACTTATATACAAACTAATGAATGGAAACTATACTCCACAACGCATGGTCATTATTTGTAGCAATAGGTTGGTTTTTTCTCAATCGTATAACTTCAAAAGTAGATGCGTTAGAGAAAGAGAAAGCAGAGGTTTCTTCAGTTAAGCATAATTCTACATTAATACATGAAGCGGATAAACGTATAGATCAACTTCAACATACAACTGTACCAAGACAAGAGTATAAATATGACGTAGCTTCCTTACATCTTAGATTAAATGAAATGGAAAAATCTAAAGAAGATAAAATTCAGGATATTAGAATTATAGAAAACAGAAAGGAAACTAGTGGAAAAACTAAATGAACTTGTACTAGCTACTACTGCTAGTTTCGCTGCTATGGGAGTTTGGTTTTTTAAGCGTTTATTTAAGTCTATTGATATAGCTCATGAACGTATAGATAAACTTGAGTCTCAACAAGTAGATAGAAATTATTTAGAAACACAATTAGCACCAATACGAGAAGACTTAAATATTATTCTTCAGCATTTATTGGAGAAGAAAAATGGTTGAGAAAAAAGCTTATACTAAACTTTCAAGAGATATTATTTATAATAAAGATAATCTAAATAGACTAGTAATTATTGAATGGTTTGATCCTTATGATGAAAGTGATGAAATTACTATAGATACTTTGAATGTTCAACGAGCTACATATGAGTCTTGTGGTTTTCTCATGGGAGTATCGAATGATCATGTGGTTATTGGGTATAATAAAGACATGAGTGAGAAAGGTAAATACAAGGGTTATGGGAGTATTCCCATGTCTCTTATTACTAACGCACATCTAATGGATAGGAATTGTTAAATGGATATGTTTAAAGGTTTTCCCTGGATGATGGTAATGATGGTTATTATTGGTTGGTGCTTAGGCTATTTTGTCTGTGCTCCTACCGTTCCTTAAGGAGAAAAAATGCACGAACTAGTAGATATGTTTATGGGTCAACAATGGTTTCAAATAGTAGGTGAAATTGTTTTAATTTTTACAGCAATAACAGGAGCTTTACCGGATAGATGGGTACAAAAAGTTCCCATGTTAGGTACTATGTGGCCTATATTTAACTGGCTTGCTGGTAATGTATTTAATAATATCAATCATCCTAATGGCATGGCTGCTAAAGTTGAAGTGGAGGAAGCAATTGATAAGGCAAAAGCTAAGGTGCGTGAGCGTGATGGTATGCCTGACGTTCTTAATGGGATGTAGTGGTCTAGCTAAAGAAATGATAGCTCCTGTAGCTAACTTTGGTTTGGGGCTTTACAATGCTGACGATTACTACTCAAAGGAATGTATGTGGTATGAGAAGGTAGAGTTTAGCCCACAAACTAAAGAATGGTTTAAAAATAACAATCCACCTGAGTTAGTTGTAAAAGACTTAGGTAAGGTTGCTAGAAATAACGATATATACAAAGAAGTTTGTGACTAAAAGTATATTTAATTTATCATTTCAAGAAAGACGTTGCCAACTAGGTATACATAATTATATGAATTTTATGGATTCTCCTATAGAGATAGAATATAAATTAGATGTGCCTAATGAAGTATTAATGTGTAAAAAATGTGGTTGCATGACAACTCCTAAAGAATTATTAGATAGAGAGGTATACAATACGGAATGGCAACAATAATAACTGATGAATGTATTAACTGTGCGGTCTGTGAACCTGAATGTCCCAACGAAGCTATAGATGATGGATCAAGAGAAGATTTAGATTATTATTATATAGATCCTGAATTATGTACAGAGTGTGTTGGATTTCATGGGGAAGAAGCGTGTCAAGAAGTTTGTCCTGTAGATTGTTGTATTCCTGATGAGGATATAGTCGAGACAGAAGAAGTATTATTAGCAAGAGCTATTAAACTACATCCAGATCAAGAATTTCCTGCATTAGAAGAACTTAATGAAAAAACATCTATATTTCATAATCCAAACAGAAAGAACGCAAATTTATAGAGGTGTGTGATGAGTAATGGAACAGTAAATGACTTAGGAGAACTTCATGGATTACTTGCGAGAACTCTTGCTGAAAACATTAAGTCTGGTGAGGCTACCCCTGCACATCTCAATGTGGCAAGGCAGTTCCTCAGAGACAACAATATTGAGTGTCTTGGTACTAATAACGAGAATATAAAATCACTAGTCGAGGAATTACCTTTTGATGAAACCCCTAGAAAGCAAGAGTCAACTTCAGTTAATTAAAGATGACTTCCGTAACTTTCTTTATCTTGCTTGGAAGCATCTCGCTTTACCTGAGCCTACTCCTATACAATATGATATCGCTGAGTATCTCCAGAATGGTCCTAAGAGACTTATTATCCAAGCCTTTAGAGGAGTCGGTAAATCTTGGATTACTTCTGCTTTTGTTGTCTGGAAGTTACTCTGTGATCCACAACTCAAATTCCTTGTAGTATCTGCATCTAAACAGAGGTCAGATGACTTTTCTACTTTTACTAAAAGAATCATTCATGAAATGCCTATCCTCCAGCATCTCAGAGCAAGAGAGGATCAAAGAAGCTCAAATGTTGCTTTTGATGTTGCTCCTAGTCGTGCTTCCCATGCTCCTAGCGTTAAGTCTGTTGGTATTACAGGTCAAATAGTAGGTTCTCGTGCTCATATTATTGTTGCTGATGATGTTGAAGTTCTAAGTAATGCTCTTACTCAGGTAATGAGAGATAAGTTAGGAGAAGTAGTCAAAGAGTTTGATGCTGTAGTCATGCCAAAAGTAGGACGCATAGTTTATTTAGGAACACCTCAAGTTGAAGAGAGTCTTTATACTAATCTTCAAACTAGAGGTTACAAGTGTCGTATATGGCCCGCCAGGATGCCTGAGAGCCGTTTAAAGACGTTTTATGGGACTAAGTTAGCCCCTTTCATTACTACATTAAAAAAGACCGTAGGAGAGCCTACAGACCCCTTCAGGTTCGATGACCTAGATTTAGTAGAAAGAGAAGCATCTTATGGTAAATCAGGGTTTGCTTTACAGTTTATGCTGGATACTTCCGGTGAAGATGACCAGAGATACCCACTTAAGCTTAGAGATTTACTTGTAATCCCTTTAAATACAGAAAAAGCTCCTGGCAGAGTCCAATGGGCTAGAGATGATCTCATGGATTTACCTGCTGTTGGACTTTCAGGAGACTATTTCTACAAACCTTTCGAGGTTTCTACGGATTACTACGAGTATACGGGTGCTGCCATGCACATAGATCCTGCTGGTAGAGGAGCTGATGAGACAGGATACGTTGTTACCAAGATATTAAACGGTAGAATCTTTGTATTAGCCATAGGTGGACTGAAAGGTGGCTATGATAAGCCTACATTACGCAAATTAGCCTTAATAGCACAAGAACATAAGGTTAATACCATAGAAATTGAAGCTAATTTCGGTGATGGTATGTATACAGAGCTGTTTAAACCTGTATTAAACCAGTTTCACCAGTGTAATGTAGAGGAAATCAAGCACTCTAAGCAGAAAGAAGCAAGAATTATAGATGTATTAGAACCTATAATGAATCAACATAGATTGATTATAAGTTTAACTGAAGCTGAAAGAGACTATGAGGAGAATAAAGAAGAGCCTCGTAGACAATTGTTTTATCAAATGACTCGTCTTACCAGAGATAAAGGTTCACTCCAGTATGACGATAGAATAGATGTTCTCGCTATGGGAGTTAATTACTGGGTAGAACAAATGGCTGCTGATGAAGCTATAGCCTATAATGACCGTAGGATAGAAGAACTAGAGGAAAATATAAAATCATTTATGAATGCTGCTGAAGTGAGTCAAGAAGATGAGAATGTATGGGTTAAGGTGTAATATATTATGAGTATTTTAGGAACAGGCTGGATGTTAACAGCTATGGCTCAACCGTCAACATATAAACGAGCATATAAAAAGTTTGGGACAAAGGCAACTAAAAATATGCTTCGTTCTATGCAACGTCAGGCTACAGCAATTAATTCTGGCAATCAAAATATGTTTAAAAAAGCACTAGAATATACTCCACCAGTACAACGAAGTAATCCTCAACAGAATATAGGTCAAGCTTCAGGTTTAGCTATTAGTAAACAGACAAAACGAAGAAGACATACTTCTTCTTCTAGTAGACGATCTAAAGTTTCTGCTTATACTCGATGATCTGGTTACTTATAGTCATACACTTAAATCTTTCTGAAGTTCCTCCTCGTATTCAACATGGAGAAATAGTAGGAAGTTTTCAAAGTGAACAAGCTTGTGTTAAAAAACAACAGGAATTTGTTGAACAAAGTAAAAATATAAAAGTTCCAGATAATTTTAATTTGGGATGTATCCCATTTAAAAGGAGTATAATATAAAATGCCAGGACCTTTAATAGCACTTGCAACTCGATTAGGAATTGCAAAAGCAGCTCAAATAGCTAAAGACAAAGGATACAAATTTCTTCAAAGAAAAATTAATAAAGCTTTAAAATCAAAAACTAAACAACAAAAAGCTGCTGGAAAGGCTTATAAAGGTAAGAGTTCACAGAGAAAACAAGAAAAAGTAATTCAACGAAAGAAGAATATTCCTACTGGTTTATCTATAAAATAATGAGAATAATAGACAAGAAATCTAAATACGAACTTGAGAACCAAGTGATCAACAAAATGTTCAGAGACAAGCGTTTCAGAACGAGAAAAGTAGAACGTAACCATAAATCTAAGGAGCTTCAAAATGAAAGACGCGAAAAAATTAAGCGGAAACACCGCTTCCAGGGACTTCAATTCGAGCCTTGGGAGGCGTAATCCTGTACCACCGGCACGAGATACAAGTTCAATGACAGTAAAAAACAAGGGAGTACGAAAAGTTTCTACTCGTTTCCCTTATGATTCTCACAAAGGAGAAATCCGTGACCATAGAGGACTTTAAATATGCCTAAAATGAAAGGTTATCCTAATCCTAAGCCTAAAGCTAAGGTAAGAAAGAAAAAACCAAAACAGAAGCCTGTTAAGCTTAGGACTTACTAAAGTGAACTGGGGGTTATCTTCGGGTAATCCCCAACATTTTACCACAAAAATCTGAGTGGGTATCGTATTAGGACAAAAAACGCAAATTCCCCCATCGGCCTCATTAATTCAACCTATAGAAAACTGTCGGACCTTATAAGTTTACTTAGAGTCAACTGGACGGCCTTGAGTCATTCATGGGTTTACTGTGAGTTGTCTCTTTGTTGTGGAGTGAATTAATTTTTTTGCTTATCAATCATGATGTGATGATGTGATGATGATGTGATGATGTGGTGGTCATGATGATGCACCATTCAATTGAAAAATTCCGGATTTTTTTTCATTAAAGAAAATTAATTATTCTTTGTACGATTTTTGTTGACATGAAATAAAAAGAGAGTAAAAAAGAGATTAACAATTATATTAATTTTTTTAAGAGGGTTAAACAATGACCACATTATTAGAAACAACAAACTCAAAACGATTTAAAGAAATGACAGAAAGAACTACAGAAAGTCAAAGTGAAATACTAGCAAAGGATATTATCAAATTTCATTCTCACTCCGATGGAACACCTATTGAAGAACGAATTCATCGAGAACTAGATAACTTTCAAATTCGAGGGAGTTTATCTATTACTACTGAATTAGCAGAAAATGAAATATCAAAACATATTGAATTCATCGGATACGATTACAAAGTACAAACATGGTTGAAATTTGCATACTTTACAAACTTTAACAATAAGATATAATTGTATTAATTTTTTTATCAATCAATTAAAGAGGGAGTAAACAAAATGAATAATAATAATGAAATGTATTGTTTGAACGAACCAAGTAAAAACGTCAAGCCTATAGAATGGGACGATCACATGAACCATATATTGTCATGCGGTTGTGTTGCTAGTCCTGATAAGATTGACCATAAAAACCTAAAGGTTATTAGTTGGATTATTGATAACGATAATTGTGAAAATTAAATAGAAGGAGTAAATAAAATGAACAAACTACAAAAGAAAGCGTTAAAGTTTGCCTATAGAGTTCATAAATTAAATAAGAGTTGGCATTCATTTCGTCCCGATAAATCAACTTGTGATGCTATTTATGGTTTACATAATTGTGGTTTAGTGCGAGTCAATGAATATAATCAATTTAAAATTACTAACTTTGGTATAGAGCAAATACCATTTATTTAAATAGGAGAAATGAAAATGTCAGGAAGATTTTTAAAAGCTAAGTTATCAAAAAGGGATCGAGAGGAAATTTTACTTTTAATTAAAGAAGTTGAATTATCTTGTAAGGATGTTGAGGCAAAATTGAATGGTGATCTAGGCTCAACCAAACAAACAAGGCCAGACTACATTCAATATTTTTTCTTTGATACCAATACAGTCTTGAATCGATTTTATAAGTTGATTACAGAGGAGTGGGAAAATCGGGTGTATGATAGTATTAAATAAATAAAAAGGAGATAAACAAAATGAAATATCTTATAAAAAGAAAAATCATGAAAGCAATGAACTTAAAGTCAACAAGCGGAAATCCTGTACCAAATCAATTTGAATTATACAATCAAAAACATAATTATTTTCAATCTTATAATTCAACTATAGTTCACATTGATTATACTTATGCTCCATGTAAAGTTGAATTAGATCAAAAGTATTGGAATTATAGTCGAACAACTAGCAAGTATAGAAACCAGTTTTTAGGTGAAACTACAAAAGAAACACAAGCTAAAATTGATAGTGGTGAATATGTACTTGCAGACCTAAATCAATAGCCTCTGAGAGCCTCTGAGAGCCGATCTCAGGGGTTTTATTGAGTTTGTTGATAGGTTGGTATTACTAATTTAAAAAAGGAAAATAAATGAATGTACTATCATTATTTGATGGATGCTCAGGTGCTAGACTAGCATTAACTAGAGCAGACAAGAAAATTGACAAGTACTATACTTGTGAGATTGACAAGTACTCAAGTATGGTTACGAAACTCAATTTTCCTGATACGATTGCATTAGGTGACGTTACCAAAGTTAACTTTGAGATGTTACCAAAGATAAACTTTTTAGTGGGAGGCAGTCCTTGTACTGACTTGTCATTTGCAAAGGGTAATGGCAA
>VTLG01003431.1_pt1 | contig 11173 bp, 26 predicted proteins | sample 4694571 | NCBI WGS metagenome assembly VTLG01 (sample SAMN12604809, study PRJNA352737) | marine metagenome | biome: ENVO:00000447; feature: ENVO:00000209|ENVO:00000569|ENVO:01000036; material: ENVO:00002151; isolation source: viral sequences binned using virsorter ... | reverse complement strand
AGTATTTGGGGTAGTTACACGCAAAGCAAACTACCATATGGTATGGTGAACTTTGTGTTGTAAATACCTGAAAGGAGGCCGAAGCCCCCAATCAGTCTTGCATCCATGCCCTCAAAATCGCTTTATCAAACATGTCTTCGTTGAACCTGCTGTTAGTGGTGGTCAGCATGTGTTTCAATTGTGTAATTTGGTCGTCGCTCAACTGTAGGTCGTGGCACATCTGAACGAGCCAAACAAAATGACGGCGGGTGAAGAAACTCAACCATTCACCCCCAATTCTCTAGCGATACATTGCGAACACCAGCAATCAGAATGACGATGATTGCCGCAAGTGTCACACACCCAATTAGTATCGTTATGCCTCGCTCGCCAAATAATCTCACAAAGTTCTCGGCAACATTCATTCATCTGAATACCCCTTCGCCGCTTTCCTAATGAGTCGGTATGTGATTTCATTGATTAACTGTAATCGGTTTCCTAACTCATCAGCGTCTTCTGCAATCCCATCCCAATAGTTGAACTTGGAAATCTCATACACAGTGCCGACAACTCTGATGAATTCATCGAATGCCTCTGCCTCGTCCTTGAATTGTTCAGTCACTCTCATTGTGTCGCCCCACAGCATTCGCAGAATATTGGTGAAACCAATATTTCAGGATGAAAGCGTATTGCCTTCGCTATCAATCTACGAATGACAACAGCATCCATAGAATCTATTGGGTCATCCCATTCTTTTGATTCAAGGAGAGCATGTAGAACCGCCATTATCTTACAACATCTATCTTGACTCATCTCATCACCGGATACCTGTTGAAATGACCGCAGACATTACAGATGCGACCAAGTTGAGCGAACTTAGCGCAATTTCTGCAAATGCATACATCATTATCACTCATTCTACCACCCAACTAATATTCTTCAGCACTCGCTCAACCAACTCGTTATATTTTGCAATTTCACGCTTTCTCAACCAAAAGTTACTCCCGGTCAAACGAGTCTTCACTAGATGTGCATATCTTGTATCTACCTCGCGTGGTGGGTTGCATTGTCTGCATCCACAGCCTCTTTCATCTACTTGTTTTCTGTATTCTTCAATACTCATGTATCCTACTGCCGCCACATCTAGTATATGTGGTTAAGTAATCAAAGTAACATACCATATGGTAGGCACTTTGTCGCATCTACCATATAAGAAGGTGGAGAGCCGGGAGACATTACATCTCCCGACCCTCTCGATTGTCTGCGAAGGGTCACGCAGGTTGCGTCTAGTAAGAACCCCCGTCAATAATGGTCTGAAGACCATCTGCCGAACCGTTCCAACCGTCCTTCTGAAGCGCGACGGCTCCAGACTCTATCTGCTCGCGCAGAGTTGCGGCGAAATCAGCACCGTTCGCGTAGTGCGTCTTCCGTGTGGTGTTGCCATCGTCGTCCTTGACGGCGTTGCCGTCTTCGTCCTTGATGACGCTACGACCATGTGGGAGCAATAGTCCCTGCATGGCTGCGCCTCCGTTGTCGAAAGCCTTTGCAATTGCGGTTAGCATCTTCTCGACGCTCGCAACCGTTTCGCTGGCTGGCCCCGAAAGACCACTACCACGCGCAAACGGGCTTCCAGCAATATCCATCAGTATCGTTCTGACGGTTGCTGTGCAACGGGATTGACGCTTCACATTAGCGTTACCCTTCTCTATCATTCTTAGCACGACGGATTTATCGTCGTCATCTACTGCTCCCGACTTGACGAACTCTGTCGCCTCTGCCGAGAACTCTGTCCAAGTTTCTGTTGCTTTACTCATATTCATTTCCTCCTGTAGAATCAATTGCTTGACCCTCACAGACAGTATTGAGGCGGCAAATTCAGTATTTGAGGTCTTGACGACAAAGTGTCCTACCATATGATTGCAAGGATGCGTGACAGGCTATAGTTTGAAATTGGGTCATGGATGGACGGCCCCTTAAATACTCGATTGGGCCTGTGAATATTGTTGGGGAATCCTCCCCTCAACACACCTATAATCAAAACCAGCCTTAAACAATTAACAGTGATTGGTAAGAATGGTCACTACCATTAGATACTGATGGTTGAAGTATGCAACAACAAGTAATATGAATCATATCATATAACATATAGCATATACTATATCATATGGCATATGAGATACGAGTATGAAATACTTGACAAGCAATTACCACATTTTCTCACACCTTTCGCAAATGAGAACGATAAAGTGGGAAAACGGAGTGGAAAGAGAGATTTTGATAAGTTATTATCATATTATCATTATTATCATAATTACTTACTCTCTCTCTCTCTCTCTCTCTCTCTCTCTCTCTCGGTGGAAGATAGTGATAAAAGTGATAAACTGAGAAAAGGGAGAGCAAAACGCGGAATGCAGCGTAGAACCGCACATTATGGTTCTCAATGGCATTGATAACACGGTGAGAAAAATGACAGATACAGAAAAGAATGAAAATCCGTTGAAGACCCAAAAGTGGGCAGCAATAGATACTGCTATTGGTAACATAGCAGATAAGAATGAAAGAGATAAGCAGAACGCAGCCTATTTCCAAATCCAAAGTAAAGGACAGGAAGTAATAGATATGCTGCTACAGAAGAATATACAATATGGGAATTCGGTATTAGAACCAAATCGGATTTTCTCTAAGGCTGATTCTTCTGAACAAATCAAAGTCAGAATTGACGATAAACTAAACCGCCTGATATTAGGCGACGACTCGATGGAATCAGATGAAGATATTATCTTCGACTTGATAGGATATCTGATTCTTTTACTTGTTCATAACGAACATTACACTCAGGCATTGCCGGAGGATGATGAAACTTAGCGGTGGAGTCACGGCGTTTGGGATTGGGGTTTTTAGCAAATAAAAAACAGGAAAGATACAAAGGTTGGCCTTGTGTTAGTATTGCCACAATTAGTGGTTTGTGTGGTTTTTTACCATGCAGCGAAACGAACTTACTTGTAATGAGTAAGGGAGGGAAACAAGAAAACACATGGGTTGCTTCTCTTTATGAAGGAATCATATTGGGGCATTGCGCTATAAATATTGATGCAGTCGGCAACCATTGACTAGAAAGAAAATTGGATGCACCATTCCTCGGTGTATCATTCCCTCCTTGTGTTAGAAGGCATAGCACTTCTTGTTTCTCCCCTTACCAACTCAAACTGTTCTCGGTCAGAGAAAACAAAACAAAAAAAGGATATGAAAATATGAGCGAAATAAATGATGAAAAATGGAAAGATATTTGCGATAGAGCAAATGGGTGGTTCGATAGTCACCCCGAATGGAAAAAGGAACACGCGGATTTATCCTCGGTTCAGACAATGATGAGTGCCGGGGATAACAAACCCGTAAAGCGACCAGCATACTACAAGGCTATGCGTTCGATGTTCGATGGAATAGAAGACGCACCTTTTGCTAGTGGTGGAGCAAAGAGCAACATGCCTCTTGCTTCTCAAAACTATAGAGATAATGCACTAGAACTGTGCAAGAAGGCTTTGGTTGAAGCGGCAGAAAACTGCCCGGAAATACTTCTGTTCGCTGTAAAGAACAGGAGAACTGTAGATAAGAAGACTGCTGTAAAGGGTGGTCTGTTCGATGATGCAGAAGCATTTGCTCAATATTGGGTAGATGCTGCATACCTGCGAATTAACAAGGCATGGAATGCACACAACACAGGAAAGATATCAGCCGATTATGCTTGGTCGGGTGAAGAAGGAGAATCTCTAGTATCACAGATTCCTCTTTGCAAGAAGACCCTCAAGACATTGGAGGATGCTTAATCAAGTGGTTGGGTTCTTTGACCGAGAACACCCAAGAGAGTTCAAATACTCTCACAAACAATAACAATACAGGAGAAATAAAAATGAGAACAAAATATTGCGAACACATAATCGAAGAAGGAGAGCATCAAGGACAACGATGTGGAGAGCCGTTTCAGGTGAATTTTTCAATTCACAACGCACATAAGAAATATTGCGCTGAACATGATAGTGCGCTACTTGAATCAGGATTGATGAGAAGTAGAAACCTACATGCAGTTCAGGGCAATAGAGAAGTCATGCGTGATTGGGTCAAAGACAGAATGAATATTCAACCTAGAAAGGATGCTGAATTGTCAGAAGCATTGGCATCAATTCGACAACTCAAATCACTACTTGAGGCTAAAGAAAACGATGATGATACTCGTATCTCAATTATGATAGACCAAAACTTGATTAAAATTCTGAAGGCTCATGGTATTTTGAATGACGAATCATCTCTTTCATTTGCTTCTCATCGGAATTTGCTCACAGTTCAAAGGCAACTACGAGAAGCAAATAAAAGAATTTCAATCTTGGAGAAGAAACTCGGAATAAACGAAGAAGAATGACACTCGCTTAGAGTATGGTTTTGTAGAATAATAAAGGTGAAAGTTGTGTTTGTCAAACATAAAGATGTTGAGTTACTTGAATTACCGGGAAGTTATTTTCTTTCTGTCTCGGTTAGAGAAAACAGTCTTTTGGTTGGGGTTCCTAGCCCTCCGGTTAGGTTACTACACGGTTAATTGGTTTCAGCCGCACCTTTTCCATGTTCATTCTAATGCTATTCAACATAGAAACATCATTATGTAACTTAGCGAATGACAGTGTTTTTCCTCTACACTGAAGAATATACACACCAAAACAAAATAAAACAATCGAAATCAATTAAACAAATGAAAATGATAACAAATCAATTAAACTAAATTCAAAAAAAAAGAGGGTTTCTGCGTTTTTCGCGTGGACAGAACGCAACAGGCTCGCAGTCCCTCGGTTTTACACAAAGTTGCAAAATATGCGATTTTTTTGCGGAAATAGCAGATACAAGGCACTCTCTTACTAGGAGAAATTAAAATGATAATAGGAACAAACGAACAACAAACAATATGGAACGACATGGAAAATGAAGGCCATCACATGATGGTGTATGCTGGTGCTGGAACAGGCAAGACATACACTATCGTTGAAGGTGCAAATAGGATAGGCGGAAGCAAGGGATTCCTTGCATTCAACAAGTCTATTGCTACAGAGATAGGGAAGAAGGTTCCCTTAGATTGTGAGGCAATGACCTTTCACAGTCTTGGACTCTCTGCACTCAAGATGGCACGACGAGATTGCAAGGTAGATACTAGGAAGACCTTCAACATAATCAACACGATTATGGGTAGGGAATACAAATCTGGTGCTACATTAAACAGACTCATTTCTTTGATTAAATCAACGATGGTAGAATGGGATGATAGGAAAGCCATTCAAGATATCATAGATGAATACAATCTAGAATTCGATGGTCTAAGAGAAGAAAACAATGGGATAATGCGCCTACCACAAATCAAGAATTTGTGTATGGATATGTCTATCGTGGATTTTGACGATATGATTTGGCTACCTGTTGTATTAGACCTACCAACAAAACACTACGATACAGTATTTGTTGATGAAGCCCAAGACTTCAATGAAGTTCAAAGGAGGCTAATTCTCAAGACATGTAATGGTGGTAGAATGATAATTGTAGGCGACCCACGCCAAGCAATCTACGGATTCAGGGGTGCTGACTCTAGGAGTATGGACTTATTCAGGGAAGAAATTGAGAAGTCAGATAGGGGAGTAAAGCAATATCCTTTGACTACCACATTTAGATGCCCTCGATTAGTTGTAGCAGAAGCAAACAGATATGTTACTGATTACCATTGTATGGAAGATGCAGATGATGGTGATGTAAATATCAATGCGCCATTTAATCCGCGTGTAGGTGACTTAGTTCTTTGTCGAACAAATGCACCATTGGTTGGTCATTGTTTTAGTCTGATTGCTGAAGGAATACCCGCGTATGTCATGGGTAGAGATATTGGTCAAAGTCTAGTTGCTCTTGTGAATAAGGTAACGCAGAATGGTTCGATGGAAATTGAAAACTTCTTACCTATGCTTGAAACTCATGTTCAACGAAAGATAGATGTGTTCATGAGGGCTGATAAAATCAAACAGGTTGAATCTCTTGTGGATAAGAAAGAATGTATCATTCATCTAACAGGTAGAACAACTACTGTTCAAGGATTGTTGGATAACATCAGAACAATCTTCGGTGATGGTAAGAAGGCAGGTGTTGTCTTCTCTACCATTCACAAGGCTAAGGGTCTTGAAGCAAATAATGTGTGGATAATTGAAACACACTTGATGCCACACCCAATGGCTAAGAGTAAGGCAGATAAAGAACAAGAAATGAATCTATGTTATGTTGCAGTTACTAGAGCAAAGAAGGTTCTGAACTATGTTGGTGGAAGGACGGGTAAAATATGAAAGAAACAGGCAAATGTTCAATCTGTGGAAAACATGCAGTTATTTGGCGGCGCACTATCAATCACGACGATGGGAATAACGCGGCAGAAGTCACTATACAATATTGTAAGAGATGCGCGTTGTATGATACATCTATTACACGCTCTAGGAAGGGATAATAGTGAAGTGTGAAAATTGTAATGATAGAGGTTATGTATCAGTGATTACATCTGATGGTGAGAAGGAGATGGAAGCATGTCCTTGTGCCGTTCACAGAGAAATGACCATGACTGAAGAAGAATTTCTAGCACTACATGGAATAGGTGAGGAAGAATGAGAAAGGACTTATTCAAGGAATATGATAACTTTCCATTTAGACAACCTAAAATGATAAAATTGGTAAATGTTACATTAACATTTAATTTTGATGAGGATTGAATATGCCAAATGGTGCAGGTCTAAGTTACAATCATACCAAACTAACCGAAGTAATCGGTGAATTTGTTGCTCTAAGAAAAGTAGGAGATATCTTTACTTCAGAAGATATTACTGAATACATATCAAAACTTCCAATTAAGAAATTTGCAAGAGTTACCGGTGCAGGTGGTGTTGGTAAGACTGTTGAATTTCAGGGTAGAATTAGTAAGAAAAGTCAAATTGAAAAATCGGAACCATATTTCACTACTATTTTACGAACAAATGCAGTGAAATGGAACCTACGATACGGTAGATATTTTGGTCATTGTGGAATAAGAGAGATAAAAGGCAAAGATGGATACATTGTGTCACATGTAAAAACACTACATACGGTTATTTATTGTAAGACTGATAATTTAGGTTCCTTTTCCTGTGTTTTGTGCGAAACAAAAGTGACACTAAAACCGCAATGGGCTTATGTTTCTTCCAAACCTAAAACAATAAGACGAGATATACACTGCCCTAATTGCTACGATAGATATGAAATAATGAAGTTCGACCATTCATTTGATAAAATTGGGAGCCGAAAGAAGCGGTCTGGAATAGGTGGAGCAGTAGTTTGGAAAATCAAAGATAGGTTTAGACATTGGACAGGTGAAGAAGAATGAATAAAGATAAATATGCATATGAAAAAGGTGAAAAATGTGATTGTAATGGAAGGACATATCCATTAACTGTAACATCATACATATTGTGTATAGAGTGTGGCAGACAATATCCAATGAGTGGTGAAGAAGAATGAACCTAGACAAATACGAAGGACACGAAGACGATATTGGAAAACAACTCCTACTTACAGCAGACGCACCACTACTGCTCGCAGAAGTCAAGCGGTTGCGAGGATTACTTTTGGAGATATGGAAACATGCCAATGAATGTAGCGAAGAACCAGCCGAAATGGATGAGACACTATCGGCTATTGCTCGCGCATTGATGAAGGAGGATATGAGATGAACAAAGAAGTCGAGCGGTTGCGTGAAAACAAGCAATTTCTAAAAAATCCAGAACATGAAGGGGAATTACCCGAAAATATGAATGGTTGCGATTTATGTGGGAAATCGGTGTTAGAACGAATAAAGAATAAAGACGGGCAGGTGTTTTACTATTGCACTAACAAAGAACCAACATCTTTTAGTGAGGATGGTTGTATGTATAATGCTGATGGCTCGGAAATTCGCTCGGAAGGAATGTGGTTAATAGAAGATGGAAAATCAGAAGGATATTGGTATAATGGAGTTGTTGGAAACACAAACAATCCTAATAGTGCTTACATGAAAAGTCCTTGTCCTAATTGTGATAATTGGCACATCGTTAGCGATTCTTGTAGGAACTGCCTTCATTGTCTAAATTGTTGTGATTGCTTTCAATGTGATGATTGCGGAAATATGTTTAGTGAGTATGAAGATAATCAATCATACGCTTGGTGTGAATGTGAGAAAAAGTTATGTGAAAATTGCAGAAAGTATGATGAGATTACTGATAAGTTCTATGGTAAGTGTTGTGAAGGCCCATTGAAGAACAAATTATGGAACACCCTCAGAGAGTGATGATGAATGAATAACGCACATAAGAAAGAAGAATATCTATACATAGATTGGAAAACAATAGAATCGTTGGAAGAAATGAGATTGCACTTCAATGGTTTAGTTGAGGCATTTGAGCAACTGCCTGATATGGATACCATGAGAAGGGTTCCTATCGAAGATGCTCTAATGGTGATTGGAATGACAATGGAAGGAATAATGAACGAATTAACTGAATACAGTTGGGAAGAAGTAAGGAGAGATGAAGAATGAAGAATGAAAAAATAACAATTGAAGAAATACAAGAAGTGGCAGTGTTGCATAACGACCTATACGATAGGAAAGTGCATCTAATGGTAAAACAACTTGAAAGTAAATGTTGGGATGAAGCCTACATAAATAGTGTGTGGGATTTTATGTTCGGCAATTGGAATATGAGAATCAATGAAGATGGTGAATAAAATGGGATTTTGGAAAACGCTATGGACAGGATTAACAATGCTAGGAGATGGAGATTTCCAGCACGATGAGTGATTAAAATGATGAATAATAAAGAAGAAAAAAGTGTGGAATTTAGGCTAGTGAATGATGCCGATATGCCACCAGTGGTAATAACAATGAATGATAACGATGATGTGAAAGTCGTCCTGAATGCAGAGCATAGGATTTGGCTTTCTTTGAATAGGAAGACAATAGGCGGTAGTGCCGAAGCCCTCTTTGAGAAGATAGACTCCCTTCTAACTGCATTCTTGTCTGAGTGTAGGAGTGAAGAACTCTATGACTGAAAGAAGCGATTATCCTAGACTAACAGGTAAGTTGCTTGCACTTTCTGTTGAACAGGGAGATTATGAACTTGCTAAGTTAGAATGGAGAATAACAGGTAGAGTTTGGAGAGCATCATACATTGGTAATCCTCATGTTGAGAATCATGTAAGTGGTCATCCTAACAAATGCCTATGTGGTCACGATATCACATATCATTTTGAGATTGAGAACACCCATAATGGGGTGCTAGAGATTGTTGGTTCGACTTGTATTAACAATTGGATGGTTCTCCGTCACATGACTGAAACTCTGAAGATTTCTAAGGACACTATTACTGAAGAAATGATTGAGGAATGGAAGACAATGACTGTTCAAGGACTAATCAAAGATGCTTGGTGGGAAGAAGAAGGTGATGACTTCACTAATCTATTCAATGAAATAAAGGATTTAGATTTGCGTGTGAATGTTAGAGAAATGAAAAAGACATATTGGGATGATACCCTCAAGATGAAAAGACCTGTAACGAAGATAAGAAAGTCGGGTTCTGGTAGGTTTGGCTCAAGGGGATACAAAATGGCTAGTATAGTTTGGAGATGGAATCATCCCGACAACAAAAAGAACCAACAATCAACTCGCGGATATCCAAATGAAAGATTACTAAATGATATGGCGTTGTTTGATGCGTTTATTGATGAGCATATTGCAACATTAGCACAAGAAGATGCTATGATAGGAGATAGAATGGAATATCTCAATAAAATAAGTCTGACCAATAAAGATAAGTTGCGTGAGATTGCTGCTAACGATAGAGAAGAAGCAGCATTCATTCGTAGGTGTGAATATACAGGATGGCGACATTTCACTGTTGATGAAGCAGATAACGCATGGGAGAGAGCATTCCTAACAGATATGAGAAGGAACTTTTTGAGGGGTTATGACTTGACCGAAAAACAAGCCGAAACTCTAAATAACATCTTACTGCGACCTAAGAAAGAGGCGACGGAGAGGCAGAAGTCCTACCTCATAAGAAACGGATACACCGGAGATGTGGATAGTCTTAGTATTGATGAAGCATCTATGATAATTCAAGAAATTGATAGAAGAAAAGACGAGGAATAAATATGGCAAAGAAAAAGAAGGTAAAGGAAACGACAGATGATTCTGCGTTAGGTGAAGTTGATGGACAAGAAGTTCTTCAACAACTAGCACAGAACAACCAACAACTGCAAGTGACAGCACAAAATGCATTAAGTCAATTGCAGAATTATGTTGCTCTTTGTTCGCACTATGAACAAACGATTAACATACTTACAGGAAGACTCCAAGAATTGCAAAGACAATTGGAGATAAAACAAGAACAAGGTGAATAAAAATGAAGTTGAGAATACTAAATGAAACAGGGCATACCGACTTGGAAGTAACATCTTCCGAGATGATTGAACAGATAACAGACCACCCCACGCATTGGGTGTTTGTTGATGGTGAAATGGTTGCGAGAGAGCAGATACCCGATGTGAGTTGGGAAACTGTTGATTCTGTGCAACTAGTTCCGGCTGTAGTCGGCGGCTATTGCTAGAGTCTGAAAACGACTCGGCTTGCTGATTAATCTTAATGGTTTTCAGCAACTACTAAAGGGCTTCAATGTAGTCCTCGTAGTCCTAGTAACAGGAGGCGTTACCAATCGGGTGCGAAGCCCGAAAAACCCCCATTTAAGGAGACAAAAAAATGAGCGAAATACTATCATCAATAATAGAAAACACAAAGTATGCAAAATTCGATATGGATTTGCAAAGACGAGAAACTTGGAACGAAATTTGTAATAGAAATATGAACATGCACCTTGAAAAATTCAAGGACGAACCAATACAATTCAAAGACGAAATCAAGAGAATATACAATGAGTATGTTTTCACAAAGAAAGTGCTATTCTCTATGCGGTCTGCACAGTTTGCAGGTAAATCAATAGAGATTTCACCAAACAGAATATACAATTGTGCATATATGCCAATTGATTCTTTTACTGCTTTTTCAGAAGCAATGTTTCTGTTGCTTGGAGGGACAGGAGTAGGATATTCTGTTCAACTACATCAT
>VTLG01000399.1_pt1 | contig 11175 bp, 15 predicted proteins | sample 4694571 | NCBI WGS metagenome assembly VTLG01 (sample SAMN12604809, study PRJNA352737) | marine metagenome | biome: ENVO:00000447; feature: ENVO:00000209|ENVO:00000569|ENVO:01000036; material: ENVO:00002151; isolation source: viral sequences binned using virsorter ... | reverse complement strand
TACCCTGATATCACCCTGTTGGCTAATAGGATAAAAGACGAGAATGAGGTGAAAAAACAACAGAGTCTTCACGCTTCTGAATTGAATGACCGCGAAAAGGTGTTAAGTCGGCTTCGATACTTTTTGGATCACGCTGAGAACACTGACAGTACGAAACTTATGGCCGCCAAGCTATTAGGTCAGACCGTGGGATTGTTCAAGGACGTTACGATAACAGAAGACGCCCGAAGTCCTGATGATATAGCACGACAGCTAGAGGATCGGTTAGCAAGCTTGTTAGAAGGTAGTGACAAAGAAGGTGTTACAGAAGACCACACACAAGAGAGTGTCCACTAACTAATCAACACACGGACTACTAACAACTTGTTACACGGACGTATGACAAACTGTTAGACGCTCGGGCCTTTTTCCTTTTCGCTGGGATCTCTATCATCCGACCCGTCACCCCCCTGTGCTATATAGCTTGACCATCTTCTATATATAGAGAAACGCTCAAATAATTACCTACTTTTTACATTTGTCCGACAATACATATTCTCTCTTCTCCCTTTTTTCTCCCTGAATGATGTCAGGAGTCCCATACCCCAAAAAAATTTTTCTAAAAAATCCGACTTTTTTGTTGACATCATTTGTCAACCCCTTCACCATGCTATAATCACCAAAGTTAACAGAGAACATCAATAGAAGGCTTTCGATTCTGATGTTCTCCTAGATTGCCCCTCTGGGTTCCGGGGCAATCGTAATCATACGAATGAATACGTCTTACCAGAGGACGTTCTATAGAAACTTTGACGGCTGATTCTATGCCTTTAGATCGCATTGATCCTGATCTTTTAAAAAAGATACCTAACCTCCCTATAGAAGAGCAGAAAGAAATTCTCTCTTTGATTGAGGAGTTAGAACAGGCTGAGAAGAAAGAAGTAGCAAAAGACTCGTTTCTAGGATTCACTAAGAATGTGTGGCCCGCTTTTATTGAGGGTAGGCACCACAAGATCATGGCTGAAGCCTTTGAAAGGGTTGCCAGAGGTGAATTGAAGCGTTTGATCGTGAATATGCCGCCTAGGCATACGAAGTCTGAGTTTGCTTCCTATCTACTCCCGGCTTGGTTCTTGGGCAAGTATCCTGAGAAGAAGATCATACAGACGGCACATACCGCAGAGTTAAGTGTGGGTTTTGGTAGAAAGGTTAGAAACCTAGTCGATAGTGATGATTTCAAGAACATATTCTCTAAAGTTGCCTTACGGGCTGACTCCAAGGCTGCTGGTCGATGGAGTACCAATGAAGGTGGCGAGTACTTCGCTATCGGTGTTGGTGGTGCGGTAACAGGAAAGGGCGCTGATCTTCTTATAATCGACGATCCCCATAGCGAGCAGGAGGGTCAGAGCGCAGACCCATCAGTTTTTGATAAGGTCTATGAATGGTACACATCCGGCCCTAGGCAGCGTTTGCAGCCCGGAGGAGCCATCGTTATGGTGATGACTCGCTGGCACAAAAGAGATTTGACCGGGCAGATCATTAAATCGTCCGTTCAACGCTCTGGCACCGATGAATGGGAAGTAATCGAGTTCCCGGCGATTATGCCTTCAGGTAAGGCGCTGTGGCCTGAGTTTTGGTCGATAGAGGAATTAACCTCATTAAGGAACGAACTGCCTTCTCCTAAATGGAACGCGCAGTATCAACAAAACCCAACATCCGAAGAGGGTGCGCTGGTTAAACGGGAATGGTGGAAAGAATGGGAAGAAGATTCCCCGCCTCCCTGTGAGTTTATTATACAGTCTTGGGATACGGCTTTCTTAAAGACCCAACGTGCAGACTACTCAGCCTGTACCACTTGGGGAGTCTTTTACAAGCCGGATGACGAAGGACTGCAACAACCGAATATAATACTGATGGATGCTTATAAGGAACGCCTTGAGTTTCCAGAGTTAAAAAAGACCGCATTTGAGTTCTATAAACATTGGGAACCGGATGCATTTGTGGTGGAGGCTAAAGCAGCCGGAACACCCTTGATCTTTGAGTTGCGAGCTATGGGCATTCCTGTCGCTGAGTATACCCCCTCCAGAGGGAATGATAAGATAGCTCGTGTTAACGCCGTGGCGGATCTCTTTGCAAGTGGTATTGTCTGGGCTCCTCAAACCAGATTTGCAGAAGAGGTTATCGAGGAATTCGCTGCTTTTCCGGCAGGAGAGCATGACGACTTGGTAGACTCTTCTACTCAAGCTTTGCTTAGATTCCGTCAGGGCGGTTTTTTAAGATTAACATCCGACGAGGATGAAGAGCCGTTTTACAACAGAAAGGCTAATTATTACTAATGGCTTTCTTACAAAGCAATATCCCGCATTTTAAATGCTGGGTTAGAAAGGAATACACACACAATCACCAGAAGTATCATGGCGAATTCATCCATGCGATGGCGATTGCAGTTACATCAATCCCGTGTCGATGCTTGAGCTTCCAGATAATATTTACTGGCGCTGAGACTTATGACACGGACGAGCCTAACGTTCATGGCGGTGCCATGTGGGCAAGGATGCCGATTACGGGTTTAGTGGCAGATACGCCATTTGAAGAATGGCCTGAACCAATGCCAGTGTGGGCGGCGCAGCCTTGGGATTGTTCATCGAGGACACACAGCGTCTATGTCTTGGACAGGGCGACACCATGTCCTTGGCTTGCCAAGATCGATAACGAGTTCTACCCAGCCAAGTATTACTTCACGGTAGATTACACCGACTCAGAAATAGCAGACGACCCAGCCCAACACAAACAGTCCCATGTGATGGAGCTATTGGATGCTGGAAAATGGACAGGTAATATTGTGGCACTGCCTAATAATCGTGTTAGGGTCACACATCCTGCTTGGTTTGAGGTTGGAGAAGGTGCGCCAGACTTCAGGCCATCTCAAAACATTCATTACAGCAAGTCAGATCTAGACTATACGCTGGATGTAAATAAGGTTTTTGATAATTTATACGCAGAGGGTTCGGATGAAGAAGAAGACTAAAGGTTACGCTAATGGCGGCAAACTTAGGATGAGTACTAAAATGATGGCGGGTGGAGGAAAAACGACAGTTTCCGTAAAGGGTGACGATAGCATTACCCCCGGACATTCTTCTAGAGCGGCAATCAGAAGAAAGAAGATGGCTGCAAAAAAGAAGAAAATGGCCTCTGGCGGGCAAGTGCCTAAAACAACCGCTAGAGGTAGTGGTGCGGCTAGGACACAGTATTTTAGGAAAAACGGCTAAGTGGCAGTAGATCGCCCGTTACAGACTCCTGATGGCCCAAATCCCTTCGCGGGTGGTCAGGATGCAATTGAGGTTGAAATTGTCAACCCTGAGTCCGTTTCGATTGAAACGCCCGATGGTGGCGTATTGCTGGATTTTAATCCAGAAGGCCCGATGGGCCGAATTCCGCATGATGCTAATTTAGCGGAGTACATTGAAGATACAGATCTTTTTTCAATTTCTCAGGATTTGATCGGTTCTTATAAAGCTGACAAAGAAAGCCGTTCAGACTGGGAAAGAGCATATATTGAAGGTTTGGACTTGTTGGGTCTCAAGCATGAAGACCGGACAACTCCTTGGGACGGAGCGTGTGGCGTATTTCACCCCTTGCTAACAGAATCCGTTATACGTTTCCAATCCCAAGCTATTCAGGAAATCTTCCCCGCTGGCGGCCCAGTTAAAACAAGCATTGTCGGGGTAGTAGATACTGAGAAAGAAAAACAGGCACATCGTGTTCAGGACTACTTGAACTACCTGTTAACTGAGAAAATGACCGAGTACAGGTCGGAAACAGAGAAGATGCTTTTCTCTCTACCCTTGGCTGGTAGTGCTTTCAGGAAGGTTTACTATGATCCTAATATGGCAAGACCTTGTAGTATGTTTGTCCCGGCAGAAGACTTTGTGGTTAGCTATGGAGCGTCAGACCTAGAGACTTGCGAACGCGCAACTCATGTAATGAAGCGCAGCTCTAACGATGTTCGTAAACTGCAAGTATCCGGTTTCTATGTTGATGTTGATTTGCCATCACCCACACCCGATGTGGATGAGATTGAAAGAAAATATAATGAGTTAACGGGAGACTCCGCTAACTATGATCTTGACTCAAGGCACACCATTCTTGAGGTTCAGGTCAATCTAGACCTTCCCGGCTTTGAAGACACTGAGAAGGGAGAAGAGACAGGCATACAGTTACCGTATGTAGTAAGTATTGACCTGTCTTCACGAACGATTTTATCGATTAGACGTAACTGGTACGAGGATGATCCTACTAAGTTAAAGCGTGAACACTTCGTTCATTACCAGTATATGCCCGGATTAGGGTTTTACGGCTTCGGACTGATCCATATGATCGGTGGATTGGCTAAATCAGCCACTTCACTGCTTAGGCAATTGGTTGATGCGGGTACATTATCCAACTTACCCGGAGGCTTGAAGTCCAGAGGACTTAGAATCAAGGGTGATGACACGCCAATCATGCCCGGAGAGTTCCGAGATGTAGACGTTCCCGGTGGAGCGATCAAAGATAACATCAGTTTCTTGCCGTACAAAGAGCCAAGCTCCGTTTTGTACCAGTTACTAGGCGATATCGTCGAAGAAGGACGAAGATTTGCCTCTGCTGCTGACGTAAAGGCAGCGGATATGAACGCTGAAGCCCCTGTTGGGACGACTTTAGCGATACTAGAACGCTCTATGAAGGTGATGAGCGCGGTTCAGGCCCGCTTACACGCCTCTATGAGGTCAGAATTAAAGCTTTTATCGAATATTGTACGGGACTTCGGCCCTTCATCTTATCCCTACCTTCCAGATGAGGAGCCGATAACCCGTCAAGACTTCGATGATCGCGTAGATATCATTCCAGTCAGCGATCCTAACGCCGGAACGATGGCACAACGCATTATGCAGTACCAAGCAGCGCTACAATTGGCCCAACAAGCGCCAGAAATGTACGATTTGCCGCTTTTACACCGCCAAATGCTGGAAATACTGAATATTCAGGACGCAGACAAGATTGTTCCGCTTGAAGATGAAATAAAACCGACTGATCCGGTCAGTGAGAACATGAATATCATCAATGGAGAGCCGGTTAAGGCGTTTATTTACCAAGATCACGAAGCGCACATACAAACACACATGGCAATGGCCCAAGACCCGCAGATCCAAGAGATTATGGGTAAAAGTCCTAATGCTCAGAAGGTTATGGCGCAAATGGCGGCCCATATACAAGAACATTTGGCGTTTAAGTACCGTCAAGAGGTTGAAAAGCAGCTTGGAGTGGAGCTTCCGCCCCCTGACCAGCCTTTACCAGAAGATATTGAGTACAGAATCTCCAGATTGGTGGCTCCTGCGGCAGAACAAGTCCTTCAGCAGGGCCAACAGCAACAACAACAGAAACAAGCTCAAGAACAGGCGCAAGACCCTGTTATCCAGATGCAACAGCAAGAGCTTCAGATTAAACAGCAGCAAGCTCAGACTAAAGCCCAGACAGAAATGGCTAAAATACAGATTGATATGCAGAAAACCGCTGATAAGTCTTCTATTGAAAGGGAGAGAATGAATCAGCAAGAGCGTATCGAGATGGCTAAGATTGACGCGAAGAGAGAGGCTGAGATGTCTAAGGAAGAGATGGAGCGTGATCGACTTGAGTCTGATGAAGAGATGCAAGAAGCCAAGCTTGGTCTTGAACTAGCCAAACAGGTGATGGAAAACGAAAGACAAGCAGAAGAAGTCTCTTCAAAAGAAACGATAGAAGGATTTAAGGCTGGCGTTCAGACGGCACGAGATTTAAGAAATGAGTGATCTGGTATCAGATAACTTGTTTGAAGCCGTTAGAAAGGGTATAAGGGCGCAGATGAATGAGATGAGCGACCACATCAGTGGAGGTGGTTGTTCTGATTTTAGCGAATACTCTAAGTGTTGCGGGATCATACAAGGTCTGGCAATAGCTGAGAGAGAACTTCTCGACCTAAAAGAAAGGTACGAGAAAGCATAATTCTCCGCATAAGCGGTGCAACGCGACTCTGGACGCGAATTTCCAGTGCAAAAGGTACAACTAATGGCTGAAACATTAGCAATCGAAGAAGAGAGTTTGAAGCAAGAAGCTGAAGACGCTCGAAGCGCCAATCAATTACCTGACCCGAAAGGGTATAAAGTGTTAATTGCTTTGCCAGAACCAGAAGAAAAGACGGATGGAGGAATCCTGAAGGCTGTTCAAACGCTGCAACAAGAAGAAGTGGGATCAATCGTAGGCTTTGTTCTAAAGTTAGGGCCAGATGCTTATAGCGATTCACAGCGTTTCCCTTCTGGCCCCTACTGTAAAGAAGGGGATTGGATATTAATGCGTTCTTATTCAGGCACCAGATTCAAGGTGCATGACCGAGAATTCCGTTTAATCAATGACGATAGCATTGAAGCTGTTGTTGAAGATCCAAGAGGCATTGTTAAGGTATGAGTGAGCTGCAACAGGAACTGGAGACTGATTCTCCTGCAAGTGCTGAAGAGAAATTCTTTGGCGTTAAAACAACTATTGGTAAGAAAGGCGAGGTTAGCCAGCAAGAGTCGGACTCAGAGGTCTCAGACGTTGAGTACGAAATTGTTGATGACAGGCCGCCTGAAGACCGAAGACCGCCAAAATCGTCAGCTTCTCCTCAAGATGAAGATGATGAGTTAAGTGGTTATAGCGAAAAAGTTAAGAAGCGAATCAATAAGCTGCGTTACGAGCAAAACGAGGAACGTAGGCAACGAGAAGCTTCTGAAAGGATGCGAGATGAAGCGGTAAAGATCGCTCAAGTCCTCGCAAACAAAAACAAAGAGTATGAAGCTTTAATCAATCGAGGCGAAGGCGCATTGATTAATACTGTTAAGCAGAAAGCTGAAATGACTCTTGAAAACGCCAGATCTAAGTATAAGAAGGCGTATGAAGAGGGGGATACGGACAACGTAGTCTCTGCTCAAGAACAATTGATGAAGGCTCAGGCAGAGCTAACAGAGGCTGAACGGTATGAAGACAGCTTGCCCCAGCAGGGTCAGTGGCAACCACCACCCCCTCAACAGCAAGCGTATCAACCGCAACCCCCTGTAGCACCAGCGGTTTCGCAGGAAGTGCCTCCGCCTGAACCTTCTCCAGAATCGTCAGCTTGGGCTGAACGCAATCCTTGGTTTATGAATCCAGAAAATAAAGCAATGACTGCGACAGCTTATGGCTTACATGAGGAGGCGTTGAGAGATCATGGGTTAAGACCTAATTCTCCTCAATACTTCCAGTATGTGGATAATGGTATGAGAGGTTCATACCCAGATTTTGGATGGCAGGATGAAAGCGATACAGATGGACGTACCGCGACTGTGACTGCCAACCAGCCCTCGTCGGTGGTGGCACCTTCCGCAAGGAATAATGGTGCTAAACCGCGCAAAGTACAGCTAACGTCCACTCAGGTAGCTCTCGCCAAGCGACTTGGGTTAACCAATGAACAGTATGCAAAAGAACTCATTAAGGGGAATTTTTGATGTCTGAAGAGCGCACACCAAGAAACAATACTTCGCGTAAAGCGGATGAGAGACCGAGCGATAAGTGGATACCAGCTTCAACGCTGCCAGATCCAGAACCACAAGAGGGTTGGGTTTTCCGATGGGTACGAACCAGTATCCTTGGACAAGCAGACAACACTCATGTTTCGCAGATGTTTAGAGAAGGTTGGAGTCCTTGTAAGGCCGAAGACCATCCTGAGCTAAAACTGCAACCAGATGTTGGTTCTAAGTTTGAAGGCAATCTTGAAGTAGGTGGTTTGCTTTTATGCAAAGCTCCCGCAGAAACAATGGCTGCCAGAGAGGCTCATTTCCAGAATATGGCAAATGACCAGATGGATTCCGTTGATAATAACTTTATGCGCGAAAACGACCCTCGTATGCCTCTGTTAAATCCAGAGAGAAGTACGAGAACAACTTTTGGTAGAGACTAACCCAAGTTGCTGGGTTGTTTCTATAATTAAAGGAGGTCATTTATGGCTACCACAGCAACCCCAATGGGCGCTGAACCAGTAAACACTCTTAGTGCGAGCGGCTCTTACACAGGTAAAGTTCGGCACATTAAGATTGCCAATGCTTATGGTACAGCAATTTTTTACGGTGATTTCGTTAAGCTAGTTGCCGCTGGTACTTTAGAGAAAGCGGCGGTTACAACTTCTGTTGTAGCTGGCACTGTCGGTATCTTTGTAGGATGCTCCTACACTGATCCAAGTACTAGTCAGTTAACTTTTAACCAGACTTTCCCGGCTTCTACAGCAGCAGATGACATTATGGCATATGTTGTTGATGACCCTAAACTTGTATTCCAAATGCAGGGTGATGAGGCTATTGCTCAAACCGGACTTGGAAACAATGTTTCGGCGGTTAGCACTGCTGGTTCAACCACAATCGGTAGAAGCAAGAACGCTCTTGACGGCGGTTCTATTGCTACTACTAATACTTTACCACTTCGTATCGTTGAATTTGTAGACGGCCCAACTAGTTCAGTTGGTGATACTTATACAGATTGTTTGGTGACATACTTGCCACTAAGCCATGCATACGAAACCAAGCTAGGCGTATAAGGAGAATAACGAATGGCTATTTCTAGAGCGCAAATGCTTAAAGAACTCCTGCCGGGACTTAATGCCCTTTTTGGTTTGGAGTATGGAAAATACGAAGACGAGCATGAACTCATTTATGAGACAGAAAGCTCCGAGCGTAGTTTTGAAGAGGAAGTGAAGTTGAGCGGCTTTGGTGCTGCTCCTGTGAAAAACGAAGGTTCTGCAATCTCTTATGATTCAGCACAAGAAGCTTTCACTGCACGATACAATCACGAAACTATTGCTATGGGATTCGCAATTACGGAAGAAGCGATGGAAGATAACTTGTATGACTCACTGTCTGCACGTTATACCAAAGCTCTTGCCCGTGCTATGGCGTATACCAAGCAAGTTAAGTCGGTTAATCCTCTTAACAACGGTTTTACGACAGCTTACAGCTCAGGTGACGGTGTTGCTTTGTTCAGCGCTTCTCACCCGCTTGTAAATGGCGGTACGAATTCGAATCGTCCATCGACTGGCGCAGACCTTAACGAGACATCATTAGAAAATGCAATCATCTCGATTGCTGCTTTCACTGATGAGCGTGGTTTGTTAATCGCTGCACGGCCTCGTCGTTTGATTGTTCCGCCCGCTTTGATGTTTACAGCAACTAGATTGCTGGAATCCACTCAACGTGTTGCTACAGCAGACAATGATGTTAACGCTATCCAGAACATGGGAGCTATCCCTGAAGGATACGCGGTAAATCATTACCTGACTGACTCAAATGCATTTTTCATCATTACGGATGTTCCTAATGGTCTGAAGCATTTCGAGCGTACCGCGCTTGAGACAAGCATGGACGGAGACTTCGATACTGGTAACGTGAGATACAAGGCAAGGGAGCGATACTCTTTTGGAGTAAGTGACCCACTTGGAATTTACGGTTCACCCGGATCAAGCTAACGGATATGGGGGTGCTTTGCGCCCCCTTTCTTTCCTGACTAATTGTTCCACATGGAACATTAGACACTAGCCAAGACAGGAGAAATACATGGCTAATACTACTTTCACAGGTGCTGTACGATCTGAAAGCACCTTCAAAACTGTAAGCAAGAATTCAACTACTGGCGCTATTACTGAAGTTACTACTGTTGGTGACGGCCCTGTCAGCCTTTCTGACGGAAACGTAACCCTCACTAATGCAACTCATAGCGGCAGAATCTTACTTGTTCCTGATGGCGGCCAAGATAACACTTACACATTGCCAGCTCCTATTGCTGGGTCTGTGTTTAGATTTGTTTACGCTGGTGGCGCTGCCGATGCTACTGATGCTCTTATTATTACTCCCGGCAATACTAATTTTTATATTGGTGGTGTGACCTTATTGGATACAGATGGTGACTCAATCAGCAGTGTTTTTTCTAATGGAAGCTCAAACAGCAGTATTCAATTAAATGTTCCTGCAGGATTTGATGTGACTATAGTTGGTTTAAATACTACCAATTATCAAATCTTTGGAAATGTTACGAGTACCACTGCTCCTGCATTTGCTGATCAATAATAGGAGTCAATTATGGCTGACGCAGTAGCGACTCAAACGATACAGGATGGCGGTAAAAACGCTATTTTTCGTTTTACAAATGTAAGTGACGGAACTGGCGAGTCTGCTGTTACCAAAATAGATGTGTCTGCTTTGTCTAATGATCCTATGAGCGGCAAAGCCTGCTCGTCTGTTGTTATTGAAAAGATTTACTACCAAACCATTGGAATGGGTGTAAAGATATTTTTTGATGCATCAACAGATGTTTTAGCATGGCAGTTAGCTGCTGATTGGTCTGACACTTTGGACTTTTCTGATTTTGGTATTCCAGATACAAAAGCTTCTGGCACAACAGGTGACATTCAATTTACAACTGTTGGTCATTCTAGCGGTGATGTATATGTAATCGTCATGCAAGTGAGGAAGCGATATGACTAAACTTGAAATGTTTGTTAATGGCAACTTTGCTGATGGCGAAGAGGTTTACCAGATTGGAACAAAAAACAAAGACGGCAGTGGTCAAACCGCTGACGGCCAATATGATATTGTTGTTTTTAATCCAATGCGTAAAGCTGAGGCAGAAGCTAAGTTAAAGGAGCTTTCAAAGGATGCTGACAAGCCTGCAAAGAAAAAAGCGGAAACGAAGGCGATTAAGAAAGATCCAGAGACTAAATCGGCTTCGAGAAAAAGAAAGGCTCCAGCAAAAGCTAAAGGCTGATGGCTAGAAACTACAAAGAAGAGTACAAGCACTTTCACTCTAAGCCAGATCAAAAGAAGCGTCGAGCAGGCAGAAATGCGGCTAGGCGCAAGCTTTTGAAGTCTGGTGCTGTAAAAAAAGGCGATGGCAAAGACGTTCATCATAAGGACGGGAATGCTCTTAATAATAAAAAGAAAAACCTTAAAGTAGTTTCAAAAAAGAAAAATAGAGGTTCGTTAAGAGTTAAATGACAATCTCTCGAGCGCAGCAACAAAAGCAAATATCTAGCTCTCCAGCTAGACGAAAGACAAAAAAGCCTACTAAGAAATCAAACAAAAGGAAGAAATAGTATGCCAGACAAAATACTTTCAGCTATCAGTCCAGCTT
>VTLG01004989.1_pt1 | contig 11178 bp, 17 predicted proteins | sample 4694571 | NCBI WGS metagenome assembly VTLG01 (sample SAMN12604809, study PRJNA352737) | marine metagenome | biome: ENVO:00000447; feature: ENVO:00000209|ENVO:00000569|ENVO:01000036; material: ENVO:00002151; isolation source: viral sequences binned using virsorter ... | reverse complement strand
TCTGATACAGTGCCATCACCAACCGATGTAGCTGCCCATCTGCCTGAAGCGGGTACATCTATGGCCGTGCCACCTGTACGTTTTTCTATTTGGTCTACTAGTACTTTGCTCATTTATTTGTATTCCGTAACTATGACGATCCCTTGAGCTCCGGCGCCTGTAGGAGATTGATAACCTCCTCCTCCACCAGAACCATAACCAGTACCATCACCACCAGTATATTGTCCTGTCCAAGTATTCCAACCACCATTTCCGAACTGACTACTACCACCAGAACTATAGGTTGATGTCATCCCAGTTTGTCCTGTAATATTCAAATCTCCATTAGTTCCTGCTCCACCAGGAGCTGAACCATAACTTGATGTAGGACCTCCCGTTCCACCAGCACCAGTAATAGTATTCGTTCCATCAGCCCACGAACTGTCGCTGCCATCATTTCCAGCGGCAGCAGAAGTAACTGTTGCCCCACCGGCACCAACTACAATAGTAGCAGATGCAATAGATGATACGTCTAGAAATTTTCTTGCATATCCACCAGCACCGCCACCACAGTTGGTTGAACCGCCTGATGTATAAGCACCCGAACCTCCACCACCTTGTACTTCTATTATAACTTTAGTAATACCAGTTGGGCGAGTCCAGGGTTGAGACCCTAGAGTTGTAAAGGTTTGTACTGAAGCAAGACCAGAAACATCCGATACTGCCTTCCATGCATTGTCACCAAATAGTGCAGTCGTTCCTGATGCAGTTCCTGTTGCAGAAAGTTCAGCAACACCAACAGCATCATCTGCCAGCTGGGTGTTACCAACCGTATCTGCAGCAAGAGCCGCAATACTTAACTGTCCAGAACCGTCCGTCTGCATTACCTGACCAGCAGTACCATCAGCTGCCGGCAATGTAAACTCTGCGGCACCTGTACTAGTCTTTGCTAATTTATCTACGTTTAATGTACCCATATTATACCACCGTCCAATTACCTAATACTGTAACTGTATAGGTATCTGCAATTGTGATCGGCCCAGCTGACTGAGCATTTACTGTTGATGCCACACTAAGGTTCTCACTAATGGTTTGTGCATTAGTTCTCATAATGGCATTTAATCCTAATGTCTGGTCTTGTATTGGAGATGGATCTGCTTTAAGACCAAGATAAACAATCTCCAAAGTTTGTGTACCAGCAGGAGGCGGATTACCAGCACCAAAGTCTAATGTTGTTCCTGTCACCGCATAGGCAGCTATATTCTGTTTTACACCAGAGATAGATACAATAATACTCGCAGGAGTTATTACATTATTCGTTAGTGTAAAAGATGTATCTGTCCCGTTAGGGGATAACAGTTGTGATGGATAATCACTGAATCTTGGTTGTTCGCCTATATATGACATTAGTAAAGTCCTATATTACGCTGCCGGTTTAGTCGGCCAGGTAGCTGCATCAACATGAGCTTTAGTTGTTTTACCAGCAGGAAGGTCACGCAAGTCTTTACGATATGCTGTCATCTCAGCAGACATGGTTAGATCAGACACACCATACCAATCTGAAGCAGCCAATAAACGATTGCGTTCTTCACGCATACCAGCAAGTGCTCTGGCATCTTCACCAGCAGCCCATGCAGCTTCTTCGTTGTCTCTTGCGGTTTCTTCATCTGCCGTAAGTTGGACGGATACACCGTCAACCATTTTATATCTAGGCATTATTCATTACTCCATTTAATTTTAACTATTTATTATGTCTCTACCAACTTACATTATCAACCTATAACCATGAAATCGAATACCTTGAGCAGCATCGTCATGAATCCATGTTGGAGCTCCAGTACTCAACTTTGTAAAGGCCCAAACCTCTATATAATCTCCAACAGATAAATCTAAAATCGCATCAACATGAGAAGTCCAACGATAGAAAGCAGAATTTCGGGCATCGTTAGTTGTTTCTACTAAATTCGTTGCGGCACCATTAAGTCGGAATGCAATTTTATTTGTATACAGTTCAGAAACAGCACCACTACCAGCCGTGTTTGTTGCACTAAAATAATACTTACCTGCTTTTCCTGATGGTACTGTAAATCGCTGTGTAGAAGTATCATAGGCACTATCAGTATCAAAAGTTTCAGTAGTTATTACTGTGATTTTTGCCCATGTGTTATCTCCCGGCGTTTGATTGGTAGTTGCATACGCATAAAATGCTGGAGTATTATTTAATGATCCGCTTGCATCTGTAACCGTATCCCCACTATCTCCTAAAGTTAGTGTAGTCCCAGATGAAGGCGATATTTTATTTGTTTTGACTTCTGACATAATTCTTTCTCTATACTATTTATACTCGTTAGTTATTTAATTCCGTACATCTTTATCTTACCAGCGTTAATGTTTCCAGACGCCATTTGAAATCTTATGGATGTCATAGCTGCAGCATCATTAATATATCCTGCCGCATATTGGTCTTGTATATAATTATGGTATAAAGAACCAAAACCTCTTGAATAAAAGTTTTTAATATAAGTTGTTGAACTAGGATTAGATAAAACAAGCGTCCCAGAACAAGCCTGGTCTGCATCATTTCCTACTTCTTTAAAAATTGTTTGGAAACCAGTACCTTGTTGCTGATCCCAACCAGCATCATAAGTCAAACCTGTAGGACTGTCACTCTCAGTATTATAAGCTACATAAAATGTAGATGTAATAGTTTTATCATAATTCGTACCGTCATTACTTACTTGAAATTGCAGGTTTTGATTATCGGTTACTGGGTTTATAGTAATATACTCAAACAGATATTGTTTATAGGTACTCGACAAAGTAAATGTAACACTTGCTGTATTAGAACAGGTAGTAGAATCCACCAATACCTGGGCACTTCCAAATCCTGCATTGACTCCTGATAATACTCCTGAACCATTAGAAGTAAAAAGTGCATTACCGCCTGCATCTTTCAATACATTATTTTTTATAGAGTCGGCACCAATAATAACATTCTGGCCAGCCTCCCCCACATTTAACGTAGCGGCACCTGTTTCTAATGCATTAATTTTAATTGTTGAAGTCATTAGCTTATACCATACATTTTTATTGTTCCATCATCTATGTTCCCAGTATTCATTTGAAACCGGAGAGCATTTATCGCTGATGTGGTATTGAAATATCCAGACATAAAATATTCTTGAGTATAATCTCCCAGTTCATAAACATTACTTCTACAACACCAATTTTTCATATAAGTTGTAGAGGCGGGTGAATATAGATATAATATACCAGCACCATTCTGGTCATTATCAGTTCCTATTCCAGAACATAGTTCTTGAAAAGTTGTTCCACTACCTTGATCCCGAGATGCTGCATAAGTTAATGTACCGCCAGATCCATTTTGATGATGATAAGCTGTAAAAGCGGTTGAAGATAAATCTACTCCATAAGTAGAACCACCATCAGTACTTCCTTGAAAATCAAGTCTAGCACCATCAGTACTAGGATGAATATTAATAAACATAAACATATAAACATCGTAGGTTGAATCTATATTGGCAGTAAAACTAATATTGGCAGTACCAGTAGTGGCGGTCTGGCTTAATATTAATTTTGGCCCAGCGCCAGTCAATGCAGTATTAACATTAGATAGTGTTCCTGCACCATCAGACTGTAAGATTGTATTCCCACCAGAATCTTTATAAACATTTGTTTGTATGGAATCACTATTCACTAAAATAGCTGTTCCAGCATTTCCTAAGTTTACATTAGTCCCTGTAGAAGGTTGTATGGTTTTTGTCTTAAGCGTGGCCATTATGATAGTCCATAAAGTTTAAATATACCATCAAGATTGCCTGTAGACATTTTAAACTGGATTCCATTTATTGCTGAGGTAGTATTAAAATAGCCCGCATAATGAAGGTCACCTGCTTGATTCCCAGCACCAAGTTCTTGTGTTCTATTGTAAAATTGCTTAACATAAGTTGTACTGGAAGGAGTAAACAAATGGAGTTCTCCACTTGTTGATTCATCAGCACCATTACCTATGTCACCACTCAATTTTTGAAAAGCAGTTCCTTGGCCTTGGTCACTACCGGCTAGATATTGTAACCCTTCAGTACCAGCACCACTTTCATTATGATAAGCCATCCAAGCAGTTGTAGTCATAGTTACATTATAGTTAGAACCACCATCTATAGTACCTTGAAACCAAAACTGAGTATTATCAGTTTCGGGATTTATATTTGTAAACCTAAAAATATATAAATCGTAAGTACTGGTGATTAGTGATGAACCAAAAGTAACATTAGCTACACCAGAGGCTGTCGTAGTATTTAATAAAGTCATATTACCTTTCAATGCGCTATTGACACTTGAAAGATTGCCCGAACCATCAGAAGTCCAAAGAGTGTTCCCACCTTTGTCCTTGAATGTATTTACACGGAGCTCATTACCCGGCAATGTAACCGTCTGACCTGTAGTCCCGATAGTTAAATCTTGGGTAGAGTCTAATGACTTTAATGTGTCTGCTGATACCTTACTCATTATTTTATACCATACATATAGATTGTTCCATCGAAAGTTCCACTTTCAGGTTTAAACGAAATTTGAGTAATTGCGGATGTTGTGTTTATATATCCTGCAATAAAATCTTCCATACTTAAATTTGAATCGTGAATACCGTTAAATCGTGATTGAAAATGCTTTATATAGGTGGTGTTAGATGGGGCAAACAAATGAAGTTCACCACTACAACACGCATCTGCCGCATTACTCAAACTTTGTGAAAGTGTTTGATAAGAGGTTCCTTGGGCTTGATCCTGTGAGGCGTCATAATCCAATACACCAGTTGATCCATCTTCACCGTGATACGCTCTAAAAGATGTAGTGGTCATGGTTTCGTCAAAGCCAGTTTGACCAGAGGCATTTACTTGGAATACAAAATTGTCTGAATTTGCAGAAACATTTATATTCACAAAATAAAAAACATACTCATCATAAGTAGAATCAATACCACTGGTAAATTCTATTGATGAAGATGCCGCCGCCGTTTGACTTGAAATAAAAACCATAGTAGAACCCATCGCAGAATTCACACTGGATAAAGTTCCACTACCATCGGATGTAAATATGGTATTACCACCAGCATCTTTAATTGTATTTGTTTTTAATTGACTAGCAGCAATCGCTACAGTTTCTCCTGCAGCTCCTAGAGTTACAGTTGTCGCTGTTGCAGGTTCAATTTTTTTAGCTTCTAGGATACTCATGTCTTACTTATCCCGTAGAGTTTTATAGTTCCAGCGTCGATATTTCCACTAGACATTGTAAATTGTGCAGCATTAACTGCACTTGTACTATTTACATAGCCAGCCACATAACCATTTATACTATATGGTGTTGATGTTTCATAACCGTTATATGTTCCATAGAAATGCTTTACATAGGTTGTAGAAGAAGGAGCAAATAACCAAAATTCACCAGCAGCACAAGCATCTGCATCATTACCGATTAAAGAGGCAATCTGTTGTGCGCTTGTGCTTTGCGCTAAATCTCTAGATGTTTGATAACCCAAAGCGGCCGCTGCAGTTTCTCCATTATAAGCATAAAAGAATGTAGTGGTTTTTGTCATTCCATAAGACGATCCACCGTCAGAGCTAAACTGAACCTGTAAATTAACATCATCCGTAGCAGGATGCACATCAAAATACTTAAAACAATAAACATCATAGGTTGATGTTAGTTGGGTTGTAAAGGAAATACTAGCAGAACTAGATGCTGTCTGTGTACTTAATAATTGTAGACTACCCGACAATGCAGTTGAGGATACTGTGCCCGAACTAGAGGTAAAAATATTATTACCACCAGAATCTTGCAGTACATTAGTATTTAAAGAATCACCAGCAATGGCTACGGTATCACCAGCAGCGCCGATGTTAAGAGTATCAAAACCATCTCTAGGCAAAACTGTTGTTGTGACTACTTTACTCATTACTTAACTCCGTACATCTTTATAGTTCCCGCACCTATATTGCCTGCTGACATCTTAAAGCTAATCGCATTTATTGCTGATGTGTCATTAAAGTATCCGCCTAGATAAAAATCATAAGAGTTATCATTGCTTGATACCCTAGTACATCGTCCCACATAATTCTTAACAAATGTTGTATTAGATGGGCTATAAAGAGTTAAAGTTCCTGAACCACTTTGGTCATTGTCCGACCCAAAGTTTTCTGCCAACCACTGATAGCCAGTTCCTTGTTCCTGATCTGTGGAGTTGTCATAAGCTAAAACGGCAGCAGAGTCGCTTTCAGTATGGTACGCCCTAAAGGTGGAACTTGTGGTTACTAAATTATAAGTGGAACCGCCATCTTTACTGCATTGGAATGAAAAAGACGATCCATCCGTTGCGGGGTGAATGTTTATATACTTAAAGATATATTCTTTATAAGTTGCATCAATACCAGATGTGAATTCAATACTAGCTGAATCATCTGCGGTCTGTGTAGAAAGCAATACAAGTGAATCGCCAAATGCAGAATTTACGTTACTTAAAACTCCAGAGCCATTACTCTGCCACATTGTAGCGCCAGAGGCATCTTTAACGAGATTTACATTAACGGAATCTGCTGCAACTACACTATTACCGGACTCTCCGATAGTTAATGTGCTTGTTGATGATTCAATTGCATTGACATTTATAGTTGTCACACGATGGTCCAGACGCTTGAGCCAGACAAAGTAACCGTTACGCCTGAAGCGACTGTTACAATTCCTGCACTCATCGCATTGTTATTGGCGGTCACTGTGTAATCGACATCTACAGACTGCTCATTTTCGTAAAAAATCTTTTCCGTTCCACCACCTACAGGTGAAGTTGTTACAGCAGTCCAAGCATTATCGCCTCTTAAAAAGGTTGATGCAGATGCAGTTCCTGTTGCAGAAAGGTCGGCTATTGCTACCTGGCCATCAGTTATATCATCAGTTCTTATAGTTGTTCTAGCCATTTCTTAAAATCCTTTATGATGGTTTAGTCGGCCATACTACATCAGTACTATTTTTAGTTCCACCAGATTGTTTACCAGTAGTAAAATCATAAGTCTTAGCATCTGTTGTTATGTCTCTTAAAGCTTGACGATAAGTTTCCATCTCCGCAGACATGGTAACATCAGACAAAGCATAAAAATCTGTTTCGGCCAGAAGTTCATTACGTTTCTTTCTTACCGACTCCCATTTTCTATTATTATATCCAGCAATAATTTCAGCACTTGTTGGAAATGATGCAACACCATCATCCCAGTCTACCCACATACTGTCTCCGTCCTGCTCTACTGAGGTAAAGGCGGCGGCATTCACACCTTTTAACCCAGGACCAAATTGGTCGATTGATATGTCACTAGGTTTTGGATAACGGGTCACGAATAACGCCTCACGCATTGGATTGTAAACTGGTTCATTGTATTTTTACTATCAACAGTATTGACATCCATAGTTCTAGTATCATCATCATTATTCTGTATCCATGGTTCTATGATATGACCAGAAGTTACACGATAACACGCATGATGTCCATTAGGGCCATTGACACGACCATCAGAACTTGTATTAGTATCATGCCATTTAGTAATCGGAGCACCAATAGGTCCTATTTTTAATGAAGCTGAAAATGATGGTTCGTTGGCAGCATCACTAGAAATATTAATATCAACATATGCATAAGCATCAAAGGGTACTAACAATCTATCGTTTGTCGAATCCCACGTATTACCTATTGAGTTAATAGAAGTTGAAGCAGCCCATTTGGCATAGGCATTTGCACCAACAGACTGTGACGCTGTAAGGAACCGATACTCAAAATAAGTTTCTTTATGGTCTATGACTACCCATGCACCATTACTTACTATAAGGCGAACAAAATCACCCTTCTCAACACCTGACCATATTTCCGTAGAAGAAGCATCTATTACCGTCACTTCATTTGCAGCTGCTGCAGCTGTATCACAAACAACTGTAATAATACACGTTGCCATTCCTGCAGCGTTTGTGGCGGGTAGTGTGATTATTCTGTTTGAACTTGAGGCATTACAAGCAATAACTAATTCTGATTTACCAGAAACGTCACCTGTAACGATTGTGTAATCAGCAGTCTTCCTTAGTATGTTGGATGAACCAGTAGTTACTGCTGTACCGCCGACAGTTAAAGCACCAACATCGGCGATTGCTAAAGTTTTTCCAGTTGGGATTGATATTGTAGTTCCTGACTGGGTGTTTATTGTGTTTACTAAAATTGTACTTGCCATGGTTATGTTTCCCCTACCATATTGTTAAATCGCCAGCAATGGTCACATCCCCAGTGAAAGCTATGGGACCTATCAGGCCTTGGTTAGAATCTGCATCAACTGGAATAGTTATGTTGGTCGCAAATGTTGTATAGTTTTTATATAGATCGCCTTCTGTTGTTAAATCTGGAACACTACTTACCTCGGTCCAATTCATTACACCATCTAGATATTTACCGGCCGCAGGAGTTCCACCTGTTGCCAACTGAGCCAAACCTACAGTATTCTCACCAATAGTTAAGCTTCCTGTACCAATATCAAGAACACCAATCACTTCCATTTTGTCAGTTGCTACTAGAGCAGATGTTAGTGTGACAACAGTAGGACTTCCAGCAATACTATAAGCATCGTCTTGCTGCATAACACCATTAATGTTAATAAACAAACTTTGCTCATTGGGAGCAGTCCATGATAGTGTATGAGTTGCTGATGTTGAACTAGTTACTGAAAATCTTTTCAGTTCACTATTCTTTAGTTCAGCTTGACCGATATAAGACATTAGTTAGTAATCTCCAATATACTAATAAAACATTCCAGATCCCCAGCAGCTGATGCAGTTGCTCTCATCTTATCACCAGCAGTTCCCAAACTCGCATTTCGCAAGTTAATAGGTTTGTCTAGTATGAGAGATGAATCAGCAGGGACTTGCACTGTCTTAGCAACATGAAAAAAGTTTGCCGAACCAGCACCGTCTGTTGATACTTCAATATTAACTGTTGCCGCATTTGTACCATCTACGTTAGCAATATATATTGAATGTACCACTGAAGAATTGACAGTTGAAGGTACTTGATATATGTCTGTAGCTGTGGCTAGTATAGCGACACCTTTGTTTGTAAATGCATTAGCCATTGTCTATTATCCTCCTAGTGCCAATGCCATGGCAGCAGCGTTATCTACAACATCTTGAAATGCAGGTTTAGCACCAGCACCTTGAGATGTGAGAACTTGAGTCGCCCCACCAGTTGCAACAGTATCAGCCTTTGCACTTGCATCCCAAGTAATCAACTGACCATCTGTGCCGTCTTTAATTCCTTTTACGTCTACTTTTGTTAGTGGCATAATTCTATTCTCTTATTCTTTCGGGTGTTTTGTTTTAACGGCAGCTCTTGCAGTTACAATAGCATCCCATTCTGTAGAGTCACCACCTTCTTTTTTAACCAGTGCATCAATAACATCACCAATAGAAGGATACTCTAATACCCTTTTCTCTTTGTAATTAGTTGGTTCTGGAATTATTCTTTCTATAGCCATGGTGTAGTGTTCTCTTTTGTTTAACTATTTATAATATTTATTAAGCCCAAAGTAAAGATGCTCCATGTAATCTGCATACTTTTGTGGTGCTCTGGTTTAATGTTTCTATTTTATACTTCATATTAGTGCCTGATGGTTGACCAGAAATATCTACTGAACCAGATATAATTCTTTGAGGTCCTGATGTATAAGTACCAGTATCATAAGCTTCAGCCAATCTTGTAGCTGGAGTAAAGTCTGAAGTAAAACGGGCAACACCTTTAGAAATTCTAACCTCATCCATATATCCATCCACAGGAGATGAACCAGTACCAGTAGTATCTTGAACACCTACTGTAAGAGGTGATGTAAAATTAGATAAGGTTGTGCTATTAGTTTCTGATCCAACACTAACTCCATTTTGGTATATAGTAAATACATTTCCTTCTCTAACTACAGCAATATGATACCATGTATCATTAGTCCAATTACAGGCATTAGATTTTAATAATATATTATTAACATTAGAAGTTGTCCATCTAAAATCTATTTCTCCATAAGAATCATTGTAGGCTCTCTTTTCAATTCTCCAAAAATTCTGTACATCTTGATAAGTTCCTATCATACGATACTCTGGATCGCTATTATCAAATCTTATCCAAAAATCTATTGTGAAATTTCCTGATCCAAAATTCCAATCTTCTGAGTCAGGAATTGATAACCAATCCCCACTACCATCCAGTTGTAAAGAAGCAGTTCCAAATTTCTTTACTGTGGTATCTGTATGAGCATTTCCAGCTGCCGTTACTGTATGAGCAGAATCAGAAGCATCTGTAAATGAAGTACCACCATCAGAACCATCACAATGCAACAATAATTTGGTGTTACTATCTAACCCACCTTGAACGTAAGGTTGAAAAATTGTATCTTCAGCTAAGGTAGTTTGTGTATAAGTTGTTCCACCATCCCGTGATACATAACCTTTAATATCCGTATTCAGTGTAACAGAACCTATATCTTCTTCATATATCATTAGACGACCTGTAGATGGTGCAGTCTGTGCTGTTGAAGAATTAGATATAATATTCATAGTTGTTGGGGTAAAAGCAAAAATACTATCGTCACCGTTAGTACTTGCTGTAGCAGCATCAGCACCTTTTGTTCCACCATCACCAATAGTAACAGACCATACATCTCCAGGAGTTACAGAAAGAGTATGATTTCGGAGAACTTGACCACCACCGCCACCACCAGCAGTAGGCCCACCCGAAGCACCCCAACCACCAGCACCACCACCACCTATTATAAAAACATTGGCTTGTGTAGTGTTTGCTGGGACTGTCCAATTACCATCTGCTGTAAAGGCATCTGTGGTTTGACTTCCACCGGAAGGTGTATATTGAATATAAGCAACGCCAGAACCACCATTACCATCACCACCACCGCCTCTACCTGTATTTGCATCGCCGGCACTACCATTACCAGCACCCCCATTCGGTGCAGCAGAACCTCCACTATTACCACCACCGGCACCTCCCTGACCATAGTAGGTTCCGGTCCCAGAAATTCCTGTTTCGTAACCAACACCACCAGCACCACCTGTACCACCGGATGAGTTTCCACCTGCACCACTTGGCGACCCTGG
>VTLG01013774.1_pt1 | contig 11180 bp, 16 predicted proteins | sample 4694571 | NCBI WGS metagenome assembly VTLG01 (sample SAMN12604809, study PRJNA352737) | marine metagenome | biome: ENVO:00000447; feature: ENVO:00000209|ENVO:00000569|ENVO:01000036; material: ENVO:00002151; isolation source: viral sequences binned using virsorter ... | reverse complement strand
CACCGCCAACAAATTGGAACGATTTACAAAGTTTCTTGTTCCCTTGACCGCGACGCTTTTTTTTTGGTCTAAATTTACCTGCGACAATATGTCATATTGACAATGTCCGCGATTCGCGGTAAATCTCCACCCTCCCTATTGGGAGGGGGTGGCGGTGGACTGACCTGCGTCAATATGTCGCGGCTCCGCCTTCGGCGGATTTCGTCACGGCGACGAAACCCCGCTTCGCGATTCTACGACCGCGACGCTTCGCCTTCGGCGAAATAGTTCTTGACATGTGTATAACTATCCTATATACATGGGACTGTGTTAATGATAACGTGTCCTAGCGGATAGACATTAACACAAAGAAAGGAAAACGGTTATGAAATTTATTGAGAACTTTACTTTAATAATGGCTACAATACTCATGGTCATTATAGTTGTTTTAACTGTTAGTTTGCTATGAGCGACCTTCGAGTTAAACCAAATCAAGACAACGGCGACTTGCCAAAGGACAACGGTCGCAGTTTCAAGGCACTTACACTATTTGACGCGTTGAAAGATACGACGGTCATAAAAAACTATAACGAGCAATTTAAAAAAGAGTTTGGCCTCCCTAGTGTTTTCGCTTCGCAGACCAAAGAATCACGGTCGTAAAAATTTCGTATTCTTCCTAATAACTTGACCGTGAAGAAAACTCCCTTCGGGGAGTTTTTTTTCTTGACAAATGATTCGTGTTCCTATATACATGGGAGATAGAAAGTATGGATAGATATAAATTTTATGATGATGACGATTGGAATAATATTGATTTAGAAAATGATATAAATTATGAAGAAAGTTATCGTGGTTTTAAAATAGTAAGAATGGAAGATGGGCATTATGAAATTTATCGTCTTGGTAGAAAGAGAAATGTTTATATGCTTGATTCAGGATTTCCAGATAATTTTGAAAACAATCAATATGAAAAAAAATACAACGAGCCTCGATACGAATGGAGCTTTCCATCAGAACACAAACAATACAAAAACCTGACCGCCATAGAATACATAAAACAGTATATAGATTCTTTTTATTGAATTTTAGTCAAGAAAACTCCCTTCGGGGAGTTTTTTAATTTATATATAAATCCCCACAGTCACGAAGTACGAATTTATCTTCGTAATCTTCTTTGGGTAAAACATCTTCCATTTCTTTAACTGCTTGAAGGATAGATTGCTTTTGAATTTGAAGATATGTACCGTCATCTTCAGACAGTCTAACCCAACCGAAAACATATCTTGCTTTTTTAATTTTTTGTTTAATTGTCATATTGTTTCTTTCTTTCATATCCCATCTATATAGGATAATTTCTTCACGGTCAAGTTTTTATTTTATTTAATTGTGGATAACTTTTGTCAATAGGACAAATTGTCGCAGCCGCCTTCGGCGGCTAGTGGTGGTATGTCCATGATCCATTGACCTACTACATCTAGTGGTGCGACAATATGTCGCACCCCCTTCGGGGGTACTATGGGTAGTGGTGCGTGTGCCATTGACCTACTACATCTAGCCCCCTTCGGGGGTTTTTGCCACCGTCACAAAAACAACGGCACTACACTACTTAGCTTTAGCTAAGTAGTGTAGTTAGTCAATCTTTTTATTTTCTATCACCGTTAATTAATCCTTGCTTATCCCATGAAATAGTATATTAAAATATTAGCGATGGCAGAAAGTATAAATACTATGGAAATGAAAGAAATCAAAAATTTTGAATGGTCTTCTATTCTTGACTTAACAGGCAAGGGTTTAGATCAGTTCAATGCTGTAGGTAAAGATATGAACTGCACTCAGTTAATGCGTAATGCTGGTTTAGATTGGCAAGTTGATCTTAAACCTGTTCAGTTTACCGATGACAACGGAACAGTAAACGAAAGCGATCGTTTACACTCTTTAGTCAAAGATAATAAAGAAGTTTTAGTATCTGGTTTAACTGATAGTTACCACCCAATGCAAAATGAAAGTATTGCTAAACTTGGTGACTATTTTGCGGAACAAACTGATATTAAATTTGAGCATTGCTTTAGTTATGATCGTAGCAAGTTTGTTACATTCTTAGCTAAAACTAACGGTAGTTTTAATATTGGTGATGATATTGTAAACTCTTATGTTATGTTTAATAACTTTCATACGGGTCGTGATAAGTCTTCAATATTAACTACTAATATTAGTGTTTGGTGTTCAAATACTTTTCTTAATGCACTTAAAGATAATACTCAATTTAAGGTAGGTATTACTCATAGAATTGAATTCACTTCAGAACTTGAGCAATTAGTAAAATCTAAAATTGATATAGCATTAAGATCAAACCAAGAATACAAAGAACAAGCAACAGTACTTGACAATAAAAAACTTGTTGAGAATGATTTGCTTAAATATTTTATTCTTGTTTACAATCCAAAGTTATTACCTGCTTATGAGAAAGAAGGTAGTAATTACGATGCTTTTAATAAATTAGAAGGCTCTAATCTTACGCAAATCAATCGTTGTTATGGTGTTTGGCATGACCGTTATGAAAGTAATGGCAAGTCATTCAAGTTGCAAAATACAGGTAATGCTGTTCGTAATGATACATTATGGAAAGCATTCAATTGTATTACTTACAATGAAGACCACTTAAGAGGCGGTGCTGATAACATTGATAGTAGGTTAAAGAATAACTTTCTTACTAATGGTAAAGATAATATTAAAACTAAAGCGATGGAAACCGCTTTAGAATTGGCTGCATAGAATAAGTCTACACGGTCAACGAAACTAAAACCCCTGTTTTAGCCATCGCTAACAGGGGTTTTTTAATGCTTGTCAATAGGACATATTGTCGCACCGCCTTCGGCGGTATACTACATCTTGTGGCCTCGCTTCGCTCGGCATACTACATGTTGCGCCCCCCTTCGGGGGGTACTATATCTAGTATACAAAAATATTGGAACATACTACATCTAGTGGCCCCCCTTCGGGGGGCACCCCCTAAATAGTATAGTGGGACTCCTACATGTTTACGCGTAACACTATTCCAGACAAACCCACACCCCTAAATACGTACAAACTAAAATATTGATTATCCCATAAAAATATTATATAAATTTTTTCATAATGGTTCATCAAACCGAAGTAGAGCTTCAAGCTCAATTAATTCAAGAACATTTGAAAAAGTTAGAAAACGCTGAAAAAAGTTTTATCCCTTTTGTTAGACATGTTTGGCCAGACTTTATCTCTGGATATCATCACAAAAAAATTGCAAAAAAATTTGAAGACATACGGGACGGTAAGATTAAACGTTTAATTGTAAACATGCCGCCTAGACATACAAAGTCAGAGTTTGCTTCTTTCTTGTTTCCTTCGTGGCTCGTGGGCAATAAACCTACACTCAAGATAATTCAAACAACACACAATACAGAACTTGCTGTTAGGTTTGGTCGTAAGATGAAGAATCTTATTGACAGTCAAGTATATCAACAAGTCTTTGATGAAGTTGCGATATCCGCGGACAGTAAAGCGGCTGGCCGTTGGGAAACAAACAAAGGCGGCGAGTACTTTGCAGCGGGCGTTGGATCAAGTATCACGGGCCGTGGTGCAGACTTATTGATCATTGATGATCCACACTCAGAGCAAGACGCTCTATCCGAAACAGCATTTGATAATGCTTACGAATGGTATACCTCTGGACCAAGACAACGTCTACAGCCCGGCGGCGCTATCGTTATTGTTATGACACGTTGGTCCGTGAAAGATTTAACAGGTAGATTAATAGATGCTCAAGCAAAAGAGCCTAAAGCCGACCAGTGGGAGCTTATAGAATTTCCTGCCGTATTACCAAGTAATAAACCGGTATGGCCGGAGTACTGGGACATTGATTCATTGACCGCGACCAAAGCTTCACTAACAGAACAAAAATGGCAAGCACAGTGGCAGCAAAATCCTACAGCGGAGGAAGGTAGTATCATTAAGCGCGAATGGTGGCAAACATGGGAAGAAGACGACATACCAGACTTGATACACGTCATACAATCCTATGATACAGCGTTCAGTAAGAAGGAGACAGCCGACTATTCAGCTATTACAACATGGGGCGTATTTAGTCATCCACGTAAGGGTAGCCCACAAATAATACTATTAGATGCAGAAAAAGGAAGATGGGAGTTTACAGAGCTTAAAAAAATTGCTATGGATAAGTATAAATACTGGGAACCAGAAACTGTTATTGTAGAAGCAAAAGCTTCTGGACTTCCTTTGACAGATGAGTTAAGATCATCCGGAATACCCGTTGTGAACTTTACTCCTAGCAGAGGAAATGATAAACATGTTCGGGTAAATTCAGTAGCGCCGATGTTTGAATCGGGCCAAGTATGGGCACCAGATGAAAGGTGGGCGCAGGACGTTATAGAGGAGTGTGCAGCTTTTCCATTTGGCGATCATGATGACTACGTAGATTCAACTACACAAGCACTCATGAGGTACCGTCAAGGCAACTTTGTTCAACTTCCCGATGACTACTACGACGAACCACGGATCACGGAGCCAAGGGAGTATTACTAATGACACAATATAATGTAGATGAAGACGGAAATGTAACAGTAATAGGTAATGGCAAAAAACCTTTACCAAAAAAAATTACAGAGGGTATAAAAAAAGCAATAAAAGTATTTTTAACACCTTCACCATCTTCCCCGATATTCAATGAAAAAAAGAAAAAATTTGAAAAAATTACAGAACAAGAAAAACTAGAGAAAAAATTTGAAAAAGATAAAAAACTAAGCGTAGCCAAAGGCGGTATGATTAATAAATACGCTAAAGGTGGATCAGTTAAGAAAAAAAATAAAATGCTAACAACCAAAGGTTGGGGAGCATCAAGAAAAACATAATGAGTTACCAGTCGGCCAAAAACGCACACACCTCTGACTGGGTTAGTCGCATGGCGGTGAAAGCCGCCATAGCGATGGGAAAATAAAATGGTAGATAAAATAACAAAAGCAGCAGCAGGACCAGCAGGTGTATCAATTCTTGATATACCTACATTTGCTAAAGGTATGACACCTCAAATGTTATTTGATCTTGCAAAAGATAAAGGCATTATAACAAAAGAACAACAAGCTGATTTTACAAGAAGAGTAGGTAAGGATAGAACAGCACTAGCAGAGTTTAATGAGATAGTATCAAAAGCTGATGAACCACGATTACGTTATGTAGGTCAATCACCAGAACAAATAGCAATGATAAGAGCAAAAGGTTTGTATCCTCAAACTTCTTTAAATAAAACACAAAGAGTTAATTTATTAAAACAATCAAAAAAATTTTTAGATGAAGCAGCGTCCATGGATGCACCAAAAGAAACAAAAGTAAAAACTTTTCTTCAAAGTATGAAAACAGCTTTTGGAGAATTAGCAGATACTCCCATAGTTAAAAAAATTGCTAATAAAGCTTTAATGATATTAAAATTTATACCCTCTGGTCCGTTAGACGCTTTAGAGTTTATACCTCAAGATATTTTTGAACAGGATTTTTTGAGCATGGACCAAGAACCGGAATTTGTTGCGAAAGGTGGAATTATGGATATAAATGAAATAACAAAACCTCTAGGAGTATAATGGTAGAAAAGATAAATACAGGACCAAAAACTTTAGGAGAAGCTAGTAAATTAGCACTAGCAGAACTTTTATTAAAAGCAGCTAAAAATCCAAAGTCTGAAATAACAATGGATGATTATAATTATTATATAGAAACAGGAAAATTAAATTTTGCGGGCGGTGGCATGGCAAGCATAAATGAAATGACAAGACCTATTGGCATGGCAGCCGGTGGACCTATTCCTCCAGAAGATAATGTTTTAGAAAAACTTAAAAAAAATGATCCAGATAAAGAGTTAAGAGATAAAGGTATATTACCACCTTTACAAGAAAGACAAGGAATAATGGCACAACCAGCCGGTTTAATGGAAGATACAGAAAATTTTATGGTATTAGGAATGAAGTTAGAATTATTAAGGGCTGCTGATAGTTTAGCTGAAATGGATAGAATAGAAAAGTTAAATCCAGATGAAATAATAAGAGAGTTTGAAATTTTTATAGGTGAAAAAGGAGCATAATGGCTATTGAAAAAGTAAACGAAGAAATTGATCTAGAGATAGCTCCAGATTCAGCACAAGAAATATCTACACCAATGATGGAAGGTGATGCAATGATGTTGGAAGATGGTTCAGCAATCGTGAATCCTGTTGAAGATACATCAATGCAAGGTGCATTTAATGCAAACTTAGCAGAACTTATACCAGATGATGAATTAGAATCACTTTCAGGAAGTCTAGTTAGTGATTACGAATATGATAAAGATGCAAGAGCCGATTGGCTTAAAACATATACTGATGGCTTAGATTTATTAGGTTTTAAATATGAAGATAGATCTAAACCATTTGCTGGTGCAACAGGTGTTACACACCCGTTACTAGCAGAAACAGTTACACAGTTTCAAGCGCAAGCTTATAAAGAGTTACTACCTCCCGAAGGCCCTATCCGTACACAAATAGTGGGTGAAATTAATCCGGATATTGAACAACAATCACAACGTGTAAAAGAGTTCATGAACTATCAGATTAGTTATGAAATGGAAGAGTACGATCAAGAACTTGATCAAATGCTTTTTCATTTACCACTAGCGGGTAGTGCCTTTAAAAAAGTTTATTATGAAAGTGTAAAAGGAAGAGCAGTTTCTAAATTTGTACCAGCAGAAGATGTGGTAATGCCATATGTTTCTACTGATATGGAATCTTGTGAACGAGTTACACATGTTATTAAAACAATGGGTAACGAGTTACGTAAAAAACAAGTAAGTGGAATGTACCGTGATATTGATGTGACAATGTCACAAGTTGATTCAAACGAAGCAGAAGAAAAATATGATGAATTAGATGGTATTAAAGCTCCACAAAATGCTGAAGATATAGTACTGTTAGAGTTTCATTGCGATTTAGACATACCCGGATTCGAAGATAAGAACTCGCAAACAGGGGAGCCTACTGGTATAAAGCTACCGTATGTTGTTACTGTTGACGAGGGGTCTGGAAAGGTGTTATCTATTTATAGAAACTACCAAGAAAATGATCCTCTTCGAAAAAAGATACAATATTTTGTTCACTATAAGTTTTTACCCGGCCTTGGTTTTTATGGCTTTGGTCTTATCCACATGCTCGGGGGTTTATCAAGAACAGCTACATCCGCACTCCGTCAACTTATCGACGCTGGTACGTTGTCCAATCTCCCTGCCGGTTTTAAGGCAAGAGGGTTGCGCGTTCGAGACGACGATCAACCGCTCCAACCCGGAGAATTCAGGGATGTAGATGCACCGGGAGGCGCGATCCGCGAATCCTTGATGTTGATACCTTATAAAGAACCAAGTCAAACTCTTTTTGCATTACTTGGATTTGTTGTTGATGCAGGTAGACGTTTCGCGTCTATTGCAGATAACAAAATGGGCGAAGGCTCACAAGCAAATCCTGTAGGCACAACAATGGCAATCATGGAACGCGGCACGAAAGTGATGAACGCTATTCATAAACGATTACATTACGCACAAAAAGTTGAATTTAAATTACTATCACGAGTCTTTGCAGAAAGTTTACCTCCTGAGTATCCTTATGCTGTTAGAGGCGGAAATAGAATTATTAAACAACAAGACTTTGATGAACGCATCGACATACTCCCAGTTTCTGATCCAAACATTTTTTCTATGGCGCAGCGTGTTACTTTAGCACAAACACAAATGCAAATGGCAACATCTAATCCGCAAATGCACAATATGCATGAAGCGTACAGACGTATGTATGAAGCACTTGGTGTCAGAGATATTGACATGTTACTTCCTCCTCCTCAACAACCACAACCAGAAGATCCCGGAATGGAAAATTCTAAAGCACTACAAATGATGAAACTACAAGCATTCCAAGGACAGAACCATGCAGCGCATATAAATGCACACCAAGCATTTATGAGTTCGTTTTTAGTTGCAAATAATCCACCAACAATGGGTATATTACAAGCACATATCTCTGAACATATTGCAATGATGGCAAGAGAAGAGATACAAGCAAAAAATGCACAAGTTATGCAAGAACAAGCACAACAATTTGGTGGACAAGTACCACCAGAACTAATGCAACAGTTCCAACAACAAAATGAAACAGAAATTGCAGAGCGAATTGTAACAATGACAGAAGAATTGGTGGCAGAAGAACAAGAATACCTTGGACAAAAAGACTCTGATCCATTAATTGACTTAAAACAACAAGAACTTAACCTTCGTGCACAAGAAATTCAGCAAAATAAAGACATTGCAGAGCAAAAACTTGACTTAGATGCTGAAAAATTGAACTTTGAAGGTCAAAAACTAGAACAAAAAGACGAAATGGACAGAGAAAAGCTACAAAGTCAAGAAGATCAAGCAGATTTACGAGCAGAAGTAGCTTTACGAGGACAAAGGAGGCAAGATGGCTCTAAGTAAAGACATAATTAAAAGATTAAAGAAGAAATATAGACGTCCACTTGGCACTAGAGTAGGTGATTCAAGAAAAATAATGCAACAACTGACAAAAGGTGCTAATGTATCTAGGTATATGGCAAAAGATGGAGGTTACGTTGCAAAAAAGAGAAAAAAAGTTGTTAAAAAACGAAAAAAATAATAAACCAAAACAGATTTTAGATGAAGTGTTTGCTTTTGCTGATCAACATCAGCAAGACCCAATGGCATTAAGTGCGTCATTGTTGGTTGTAGCAAAAACAATTTATCTGGATATATTGGGTCCAGAACAGACACAAGATATGTTTTATGCATTCGCAGAAGGTTTAGAAAACCACGAATATAAACAGGTGACAATACATTAATGGCTGGTTGTAGACATTGTGAACATGAATGTCACCACGGTAATGGCGGTAAATGTCATTGTGGTTGCTTAAACTGTGAACATGATGTAAAAGATGCATTACAAAAACTTGAAGAGATTTTAGATCCAATAAAAGTAGTCGAATTCGAACCTGATTTTGATTTGACTGAACACTAGGAGGAAAAATGAACTTAGTTAAAGATCTATGGTCACACCTAAAAGAGTGGAGTGACTGGAAAATGAAAGACTGGATTAAAGCAGGCATTGTAGCTATTATAGTGATTGTTGTAATCAGTCAAATTGGTGGAGGGGGAGCTTAGACTTATGGTCTGGCAACTCTTAGCTAAACCTTTACTTGGCGTCGTTGCTGACGGCGTCAAGGGTTTCGTTGAAACCAAAAAGGCAAAGGCCGAATTAAAAGTAACAGAAGTTAAAGCAGCAACTAAATTAAAACAAGATCAGATCGCCGGAAAAGTAAAATGGGAAGCATCGGCGGTAGATCAAATGAAGGGAAGCTGGAAAGATGAGCTAATTTTAATTTGCTTACTTGCTCCAGCGACATTAGTCTTTTTTCCCGGAATGACGGAACATATTCACAAGGGCTTTATTGCCTTGCAATCACTCCCTGATTATTACAAACATCTTTTATATATCGCTTGTTCAGCAAGCTTTGGCATTAAGGCTGGAAAAGGTGCAATGGGATTAATAAAAAAGAAATAAATGGATGGAATACATTTAGCTGAAAAGCTATTTAGAGTAATTAGGACTAGACAAAACCAACTAACTGAGATAATTGTAAACAATCAAGTAAAAGATTGGAATGATTATCAAAATCATTTAGGTCAATTAGATACTTTAAATTACATAGAACAGGAACTCTCGGACCTGCTAAAGAAACAGGAGCAAAATGACTAATTTAATTTTACCAACACATGTTGCGAAAGCTCGTGCTAAACAAGTAAAAGAAAAAAAGAAAAAAGAAGAAACTAAATTACCCGAACCAACAGGTTGGAGAATTTTGATTTTACCTCATCAAGGTAAAAGCAAAACCAAAGGCGGTGTTTATCTTACTGGTAAAACTATAGAAGAAACACAAATTGCAGCGAACGTTGGGCTTGTGTTAAAAGTAGGACCAGATGCATATAACGATAAAGATCGTTTTCCTAACGGAGCTTGGTGCAAGAAAAACGATTGGGTAATATTTGCCAAATACGCCGGTTCACGTCTTAATATTGAAGGCGGAGAACTACGCTTACTAAACGATGATGAAATTTTAGGAGTTGTTGACGACCCCGAAAGTATCTTATCGCCAGTAACACATTAACATGGAGAGGAACCCATGCCCGAAGCACAAGAAGCAGCGATAAAAGACGATAATATTATGGTTGATTTAGATACAACCGGAAAATCTGTTGATGTCGAACTTAAAGAAGATAAAGACGAAGAAAAAGAACAACCGGAGATTGAAGTAAAAGAACAACCGGTTAAAGAAGAAAAAAAAGATGAACGCGAAGAGTATAGTGACGGTGTCAAAAAACGTATCGACAGATTAACATACAAAATTCGTGAAGCAGAACGTAGAGAAAAAGAAGCTCTTAGTTTTGCTGAACAAGTAAAAAAAGAACGCGATGATTTACAAACAAAGTTTACAAAACTTGATGATGGTTATGTTAATGAGTTTGCAGGTCGTGTAAAATCAGAACTAGAATCAGCTAAAATAGCCTTAAAAGCTGCCGTTGCAAAAGGAGATGTAGATGCACAAGTGGCAGCAAATCAATCTTTAGCAAGATTAGCTATTGAGGAAGAGCGTATAAAAGCTACAGAAGAGCAAAGAAAATTATACGAAAAATCTCAAGAAAATGCTGGACAGACAGTACAACAACCTGTACAAAGTAATGTACAACAACAACCACCGGCAAAACCGGACCCTAAAGCAGAAGCTTGGGCGGAAAAAAATGAGTGGTTTGGAAAAGATGAAGCCATGACATACGCTTCGTTTGGTATCCACAAAAAACTTGTGGAAGAAGAAGGATACAATCCATCTTCTGATGAATACTACGAAGAAATTGACAAAAGGCTTCGGAACGAGTTTCCCCAAAAGTTTAACGATGGGGGAGAAGTCCAAGGAGGTAAGCAACCCGTCCAAACAGTTGCCTCTGCTACAAGGACCACAAGAACTGGACGCAAAACAGTGAGACTCACGCCATCTCAAGTAGCGATTGCTAAAAAATTAGGTGTGCCACTTGAAGAATATGCGAAATACGTGAAGGAGTAGGCATATGAATAAAAT
>VTLG01010803.1_pt1 | contig 11180 bp, 8 predicted proteins | sample 4694571 | NCBI WGS metagenome assembly VTLG01 (sample SAMN12604809, study PRJNA352737) | marine metagenome | biome: ENVO:00000447; feature: ENVO:00000209|ENVO:00000569|ENVO:01000036; material: ENVO:00002151; isolation source: viral sequences binned using virsorter ... | reverse complement strand
CAGTAGCAGCATAATATCCAAAATGTCCATTATTCATGTCAATACCAATACCACTATTAGGGTCACCCCTATTATGGTCACCTGCAGCCTCATAAAGTGATTGAGCTGCCTCATCTATACTTGCATACTGGTGATTATGAAAACCTTGAACTGGATAAGCAGCATAAGTATTACCTACATAATTTTCAATAAACCATTTACCAGATGAAGGTAAACAAAATGTAGTCCCAACACCATTATAATAACTTGGTGCATTTGTTCTAAGATTGTTTGCGTCAAGAGCACAACCATCATTCATAAATCTTGAATATGCTGGATATGTTCCTCCTTGTGATGACATAATATATTCTCCTAACTAGCTAACCAAGTGGGTGTTTCTTTAAACTGATGGTTAGTTCCTAAACCACTTGCTGTAAAATTGTTACCATTACCAGAACTATCTAAACCTAAATTACTTGCGTTTGCAAACTTCAAATGAAATCCATTATTGCCAAAATTTAAACCACTTGGGTCTTTAGGTTTTAATATTCCGTATTTAAATTCCACTAGAGTATCTATGGGACTATCCACAGTACCATCTAAAAAAATAGCCTCTGCAATCAAACCGTCAAACCCTTCATAGTAAGCACCAGCGTCAGTTGCAGTTCCATCACTGGTTGCACCCACATAATGTCTACTTGCAGTATTGATTGCAGACCCACCATCATCTTGCACAAGTCTAGTGTTTGCAGCCCAAGGCGCACTAGAACCATCTTCATCTAAATTTATTCCATTTATAAAAGCTTTCACTCTGTTGGTAGCACTTGATTGTGTTACGTCTGTAACTATAGCTACATGATACCAAGAAGAAGTATCATGAAAAGTCATTGAGGAAACTAAATTTTGATTACTTGTAGGATAATCATAATATGCTTGCCACCTATCTCCTTTACCCCCAATACTGCCTGTATCAGATTCACTAAATCCCATCATTGCGTAATCAGTGTTATCTGCACCTCTATCACCAGCCGCACCAAAATATTTCATTCTAGAACCAGTAGTAGAACTTGACGCATAACTTGTACTAAAATAATTTATATTTCCTCTTTTTATCCACATACTCATTGTCCACTTACCATCTGTCGTAGGTGTACCAAAATCTCTATACAAATGACTGTTTGATGCTTTTGAAATATAGACAGAGTTTTCTATTTGATAATCATAAAAAGCATCATCACCAGAACTTGCAAACCATTGATTCCCATAACTAGGCATTATATCTCCTACGCAAACGCAAGTTGTGGAGCTCCTAGTGCAATCCTATTTGCAGCAACTACCATATAAGGTAGAATATCAACTGCATTCGCACCTGTGCTCAATGTTATTCCAGCACCTCCAGCAGACTCATAATCACCACCAAGTGTCAAACTTCTAGAACCTGAACTATCCTGAATAAAAACCATCACACCAGTTTGTCCTACATTTTCTGTGGTTGGATTTGCAAGAGTAACATTACCTTCAAGTGTTATGATAAAGTTTTGAAAAGAATTAAAATCTAAAAGAACACTATCAGTTGCACCTTTGAATACATCTGAATTAACAATTTGTGTTGACCCTATTGTTGTTTTACCAAAAGAAACAACTTGGTCGTTTATCTTTAACTGATTATTTGTTGTGTCTTCTGTGATAGTTGCACTTCCAACTTTTACATCACCAGAAAATTTTATATTATTGTTGAAATAGTTTGCTGGGTCACCAGTACCATCTTCATATAAAAGACTTGAACCAGCATTAGTTGCAGAACCATCTGTTCCATCTAATATAATTAAATCACCAGCATTACTTGCACTTCCGTCTGTTGCATCTATTTGTATTCCGTCTGCACTTGTATCTGAACGAAGGTTACCACTTATCGCAGTATCTCCACCAATCGTTGCAGCTCCACCTATTGTTGCAGTGCTACTTGTAGTCAAAGTAGTGACACCACTCAACGCACCACCAGCAGTTATACTACCACTTGTTGCACTTATATTTCCACTTGTGGTTACATTACCAGTTAGGGTACTTGCACCATCAACAGTTAGAGTTGTAACTCTATCACTATCTCTTCCTGGCACTGGTATTAAACCATTACCTAATATTGTAGAATTGTTTATAACATAGACGTTGTTTGTACCAGTCGCTGGTGCAGAGGTAAAAGTTAAAGTTTTATCATTTACTGTGTACGCAACAAAAGGTTCTTGTCTTACATTGTCTACAAATACTTGAATAGCACCAGCACCAGCAGCACTTTTACCTAAAGTAAATGTAGTATCAGAGTTGTTTCCACTAAAGGTATCTTTAGTTGGTGCAGAGAAAACAGCAGGTGGTGACGCTCCCAGATATGCCATCTTATGTTATCTCCATTATACTCATACAAGTATCTGCACTGTTTGCTGTGTCAGATTGTATTTTTACACTATGTCCTGCTTGTAGGATAATCTTGTTTCCACTCATATATTCAAATGCAGAACCTGCTGGTATGGGTAGGTTCTTTGCAAGAAATACATTTGTCTGTGCATCAAGTTTTATATCAACAGTTATTTGATTGTTTGATGTATTTGCGATTGTCAAACCTATCACAACTGTTGTTGTTGAACTTGGACAAGTATAAGGAATCATATCCGTATTTGCAGATACATTTGAACCATCAAAGGTTTTATTTTTAAATGTATTAGCCATTGAATATTACTCCTTACACGTCATCTATTAATGCACATACGATTGCAGTCGCAGATGCATCACCAGTATCTCCGATATCTGATGAGATTGCGTGAATGTTTCCTACTGTTGTGTTTGGGAATCTTCCCACGAATGTTTGACTTGGGCCAATAAAGATACCATCTACAACATCATTTGCGGCTGTTCCACCGTCAAGAACGATATAGATACCGTCTGATGAACTGGTGTTCTGTATGAATAAGAACTTAACCTTATCAGATGTTGATACTGCTGTTTGGTCTGTGTCTTGGTCTACAGCAGTATAATCTAGAAATCTACCAGCAATCAAGTCTGCACTTGTTGTTGTTACACTTGTTAGTTTATAATACCACTTATCATTTGCGTCATCAGGTGTGACAGTCATTGTCCCAGTTAGAGTTTTTGCAATCTCATCTGGTAAGATAGTGGCTTGAAATGATACGGAAGCGTCATCTGCCATTGTTTTCTCCTATTTGTTTATATCACTCTATTTATAATATTATCCCAATGCGATTGCAAGCGCTGTTGGGTCATCTATGTTTGCCTGTACAAAAGTAAGTAATCTTCCTACAGTTGCTTTTCTATTTGTACCGCCTGCACCGTTGTCCACGATTAGTAAATCATCTGATACTATTGCTTCACCAATATCTGTACCACCATCTATATCTATGGCTGCAAGTGGTAAAGTTCCTGTATCACCTGTACCAATCAATGTTCCAGATGCAACTGGTAAAACTAATGTTGCACTACTACTTGCAGAGTGTGGTTGTGCTTGTAATGTTTGTGCGTGTGCGTTAGAACTCTCACAATAAAATTTAACTTGTGTTACAGAACCAGTTCCAGTCCTAATATCTATAAGACCATCTGTTATGGAAACACCACCAGATGAACCATTACCATCTATGATAACTTTACCAGAACCATTTGGTAATAAACTAATATTCCCATTTGATACTGAAACAATATCGTTGCCATTCACATCTAGGTTAGCACCAAGTTGTGGTGAACTATCAGCTGCAACAGATGTTAAACCACCAGCAGAACTGATTAGATTATCAACTGTAATTCTTTTGAATGAAGATGCGTCTGCATCACTCACTAATAACTCATCACTACCAGAAACAATGTCACCAGAACTAATAGATGTTTGTCCAGTAATAAAAGAATTTTCAGTTGTACTTTTTAATAATACAGTTCCACTTTCATTTGGTAGGTTGATTGTTCTATCAGCAGTAGGGTCTACAACACTTAATGTTGTTTCGTTATCATCATCTGTTGTTCCTTCGAAGATGAAAGATGCAGCTGATAATGTAGACGTAACTGTTAACTCTGCAACAGATATTTGAGTTGCAGATATGTTAGTAAAACTTAAACTACCTGCTTCAATACCACTCACATCAGTTTGAAGTTTATTAAACTCAACTCTAAACTGTTCAAGTGTTGAAGTAGTAGTGACCTGTCCTGCTGTAATTGCCATTAGTTTTTATCCAGTAAAGTTTTTAACATAGATTTAATTTCGTGCATCTCACTCTTAATATTATTTATCTCTCTGTTCGCATTTCTGATTGCATCTCTTTGTCTTTGTGCAGCCTCTGCTCTTTGTTTTGCAATTAGATATGCACCTCTATTTTTGTTTATGATTGCAGTAGATTCAGTATCTCTTACTAAATCATCATGTCCATCTACTTGTAAATATTTTCTATCCATCAATCATCTCTTGTATTTGTTTTCTTTGTTCTGCAATCTCTTGTCTTTGTTTCTCTATTTGTTCTCTTTGGTCTTCTACTGTTATAGGTGCAAAACCACCTTCATTTTTTTTCTTATAATCCTCAAAGTTAATTACATTATCCATACTATGTTGCCAATGCAATAACTCTTAAATCTCTAATTCTTACTGGTTCAGCTGCATTTGTTCCCTGTCCGATTATCTTGATTGCAAACTGTATAAACTCTGGTAGTGGTTCACCAATACCATCATCTGTCACACCAGCAGTATAGAGATACTGTTGAAAGTCACCATCATCAAGTGATGATGCAGTTGTGTTATCTGTCGTACCAGTGGTATTAAAAAAATCATAACCTAGTTCATCAAAGTCATCAGCAGAGTCAGACCTTAGTATTTTAAACAATACTTTTATCTCTGCACTAGAGTGTCTACGAGCTGCAAAGAAAACTTTTAGTGCAGTTGCTGGTGTTTCTAATGGTATCCTTTTTGTTATGTAAATAAATGCGTTCTGGTCACCCTCTGGTTCTGTTGATGCAACAAAGTCTGTTGTTGGAAATACATCAGCAGATGTGTCTACATTATTCATACGATTACCAACTGCAATAACTGATAGTCTATCAAAGTCAATAACTGGTGATAGATTAGATACATTTGTTGATAACCCAATATCTAAAAAGAAAGATTTTGCACCACCAAGTTCATTTGTTTCATTTACCTTAGATGCAATTATTCTTGATGTATCAAACTTAAAGTTTTCATTTAAAGGTATGACTGTTGTACTTGTATCAGTTGAGAATGAACTCTCTGAACCAGAAGGACTTGTTCCACTCGTTGTTTTTACATTTGAAGTAATTGTTGTTTCTGGTAACTCTAATGCACTTATCTGTGTTTTTAAAAGTTCCATTCTATAATTTTCAGATGCGAAGACACTTATGTCCCCAACTTCTGCACTGTCATTTGCACCTGTAATTGTTGGTGCAGTTGTAAGTGATACAGTGTATGAATCCATTTGAATGTTTGCAAGAGCAGTATGTGTTTTATTAATCTGGTCTAACGGTGTCTTAAGTATTTGATACAACTCAACAGTTGCTCCATTTGCGTGTGCAGCTGCAGTTGTTCCAGCATCACCTCTTGTTAAACTACCGATTGTTGTTGAAGATAATGTTCCAAACATAATCTCATTACCTATCTTCACGTAACACCTTGAACTTAAATTACTTGCTTCAAATCCAGTTGCAGATGTAAGTGTAAGAGAGGTTGCAGTAGCAGTAATTGCACCATTCAATGTTGTTTCTATTCCAGACTTTGCACCTGTAATAGTTACATTGTTTGATGTAGAATACATTGCGTGGTCTGGGTGTCTTACTTGCATAACTGTAGAACTGTTTGTTAAGACCAGAGGATTTCTACCAAGTCTTTTACCATACACCTCTGTTGAACCATCTTCAGCAGTTGTTTCGTCACCTATGTTATCATTTGTTAACGATAAAGTTCCAGTTGATGTAGTTGTAAAGTTTGCTTTATACAATGTGAACTTCATATCCTCTGCTTGTATTGCATTCCATGTTGAGTTATTTTGTGATTTAAATAAGACACCAAGATATGGTTGTCTTGATACTAATCGATTACCACCACCAACATCAACTTGACCCATTTCAGAAATCCATAATCTATAGTGTAAACTTGAGGTCATTACTACAACACAATATTCTGCTTGTTTCAAATACACTGGGGAGGGAAAGGTGAATGTTGTTGCAGTTGCAGCTGTATCTGACACATTAACATCTGCTGGACTTAAAACTCTTCTTGCAAAAGGCATAATCTTTGGGCCAGGATAACCATTGATAACTTCTCTTATCTCTACTTCAACAGGAAGTGTATCATCTTTTTGTGCAAAGTACAAATCAACTTTAGTTACAAATGCACCACCTTCATCAGTAACCAGAAATGTTTGTGCAAGTGGGTCATACCACTGTGTTCTTCTTACAGTTGTTCTAAATGTTTCAGAAGTTGTTTCTTCAACATTATCCTGAACTAATATTCCATTTCTTGTTGCAAGAATTGTATCTTGATTAGTATTTAATATACCTTGTGCAAAATATACTGCATTACCTTGTGTCTTTGGTGCTGGTTTCAAAACATTTGTTTCACTTGATGAAAGTCTAAATGCAACCTCTCCAGTTCTAAATCTTGGATTATTTTCTTGGCCTGGAAATCTATGGTCTGGTATAGAAAATGTACCAGCAATTGCACCAGATGATGATGTGATTAAAGGACTTCCAGCAACAATAGTAGAATCAGATGAAAACCCAGTTGAGGGAGTGATAAATGCACTTACTGAAACACCATCAAAGAAACCATAAACTCTTGTGTTAGGTTGAAAACCACTACCTGTAAAAGTAACATTTCTTGGACGAACAAATGGTATCAATGCTCTACTAATAGTTCTATTACCAATAACTTCTTCGGTAACATTTTCTACAACTCTTGTTCTTAATCCAGTTCTGGTTTGGTCTGTTCTTGAAGTCGCACCAACATTAATTGTTCTTTGTGCTAAACCAGCGTGTATTCTTTCTGAAAAATTATCAACTTGTGTAATACCACTCCAAGTTGTTTCCCACGCATTCCAAACTGTTCCTATCGCATTTCTATTTGCAGCTTCAATCGCATCAAAGTTACCCTCCTGATTTATAATAACTGCTGGTGCAGTTTCAGTTTCAAACCACTCATCACCTGATGGACTTAACTCTATCTTACCCACAAAACTTGCAAGTAGATATGGTTGTATATTCTCTGTTTTTGTTGCGTATTGTTGTTCTGCAAGAGTTGTATGTGTGTATGGTAGTGTTATTAGGTCACCAGTCTTTTGATAACCAGCAGTTGTTCTTGCACTATCTGTGGTTGCAACTTCTAATAAAGGTGCATTCTTAAGAATACATTTTGGTCTTAGTTCTTTCTCCACCATATCGATAGCACATTTGTAATCTCTATTAATTGTATTACCCAACCTATGTCCTGAAAAATTATCAACAACAAAACCAGACTTAAATCTGTTTAACCCATTTTCATCTTGTATCTCAAAACTCTCTGCATCTCTTTCTAATAAACTCAATGCAGTGGAAAACTCAATGTTTTCTATTCTGTCTTGTAGTTTACCAATATCTCTCATAGTAAATCTTTGAGTTTTTAATCTGTCAACAATGACATCACTTGGTTTGAATGTAAATGCTGGTATAAGTATTTTCGCAAGTTTCATTGCATCTTCTAAATCTTTAGGTTCTACAGGAACTTCAGCAGATTGTCCTTCAACAATTTTAAACTCACCCTCTCTTGTTAAAAATAATGATGCTCTTTTGTTCAAGAAAAATTCAAAGTCAGCTTGTATGAAACTATCTGGTTGTGGTGTGTCAACAACAACTGCACCAGTTCCGTCAAATTGTCTATGAAAAAAATCAAATGAGTTTCCTGTAATTTCATCAACTGTTGATAAAGTTGATGATGCACCTGTTATATCTTCACAAGTAGGTCTGAAATCTATGGTGTCTGTCAAAGGAAACTCACCACTTGGTTGTGGGTCATCTGGGTCAATCCTTGTTGCAGTATATGTTTGTATATCCTCATAACCCATTTGTCCACCGACATCAGAGTAAGAATCTACAGAAAAGAAATCTCCAGCACTATGTGCAAAGAAATCATACACAATCAATAATCGTCCTCTTGGTGCAGATGCACCTTTCTTTCTAAACAATCTTGCAATGTCATAAAAATTATCTCTCATTCCAGTGTCTAATGTAAAGTTACTGGTTATGACTTTACTACCAGAGGTAACTGCACTTACAGCTGCAGTTGCACTAGAAGATGTTCCAGTGATTGTGTCAGATGTTGTAAAATCTGTTGAACCAAATCCACCCTCTAGCACATAAGACATGGGAGATGTTGTATCAATAATTCTTGCAGTTGCACCAGATGATGAACCTGTGATTTGTTCACCTCTAGTGAATGTTCCTGTGATTGCACCTAATGTTAACTCTGGAGCAGTTGCGTCTGAAGTTGTATCTTCTGAGTCAAACACACCAACTAATTTAAATGCGTCTGCACGACCAAGAGAAATTTGTTCATCTGTTGGTCTTGTACCAAATGCGTCAGTGGCACCTGTCGCAACTTTCAATTGTTTACAGAGTTGTGTTGTTTTAATCTTAGATGCAACACTTGTTTTTAGTATTGTTCCAATAAACTTTACCTTTGCACCAGCACCTAATATCGTATTATCGGTCACTGTTAATGTTGCACTACCTGTCCCAGATGTTTTACCAGACACACTTACAATATCTCCTTGAGAACCAGAACCATCACCAGCTGTCAGTATTGACATTGTATAATCTTTTTCTGCAAACGCAACAAAGGTTTCATTACTTCCAGCAGTAAAAGATACCACACCACCAGTTGTTGTAGTTCCAACAAACTGTCTACGAATTGTGATTTGTGTGTCACTTGCACTATCGTTAGTTGCAGTGAGTAATGTTTTTATAACCTTCTTTGGTAGTTTAAATAAAGATGTATTTTTTTCTGGACTTATAAGAGATGCAATCTTCCCACTTTCTCTTTCAATGTTACCTGATGCGTCTTCTAGTTGAACATCATCATTTTGGTCTGTAGAATTTGCATCTGTTCCATTTAAAACAATTTTACCAACCCTAGTTGTAGATGTTTCTGTAAGAACTAAATCAGCAGTGAAGTCTTGTCCAGTGTCATTATCGTCCATAAAAATTTGTCTTGCATCTGCAAATGTGTGAGTTGTTATATCTGAAATAGTTAGGTCTGCGTTACTAGAGTTCTCTATGATAGAACCAGTTTCAGATGAGTCAGATGCGATTAACTTTTCACCAGAACTAAATGTTCCAACTACTTGTGTAAGAACAACTTGTGTTCCAGAAGTTAGTGAACCAAAAACAAATCCAATTGCACCAGATGTATTACCTTTAATTCTAACACCACCACTTGAATGAGATGCAATAAGAGTAGGACTTGGTGTATCACTTAAAGTTAAATATGTAAAAGGTCTGATATCAAATAAGAATAACTTATATACTGCGTCTGTGTTACCAGCTGTACCAGAGTCATATTGTATTGACCTTGCCCTTGCAACACCCACTTGATTACCAGATGCACTACCTCTTGTAGATGTTATATCATCAAATAAACCTAAAGTTTTATATGCAGTTGTTTCACCACTCACTGCACCTATGTCTGGGGTATTGTATAGATTTGTAATTCTTGCAAAGTTACCTATTTCGAATGTTGTAACACCAGCATTAACTGTATTAAAATCTCTTGCTTTGTTTATATCTTTAAAAGTATTAGTAATCTTTTCAATCTCATAACCTCTAACATATGCTTTACCAGGCGAACACGCAAGTGCAAGTAAAGAACTTGATGCAGTGTTTTCATCATTTGTTGTTGCACCACTTGAATATACACCAGCAAATCTTTCATTCTGAACTGTTTGTGTTACTGATTCTCTTACATCAAATTGAAAAGGTCTAACTGTGTAATCACCAGACTCATCAAATGTTCTTCGTGCAAGTGTATCTCCTAAAATATTATACTCTGTAAATCTTGCCTCGTATTGAACGATACCATTCTTAACTCTAACTACTTCAATAAAAGAAGAGTCAGCAGTTGAACTTTCTGAAATACTTGTAAGTGTTAATTCAATCTTTAATCTATGAGCACCTTTAGCTGCAAAGTTTGATGAACCTGTTGCATTGTCGGTAAGTGAACTATCTGACTCTGGAGTTACTAAAGTTTCTGTAATAGAGAAACCAACTCTTGCACTTGCACTTGAGTCACTCTCACTTACAACATGAGTTTGTTCTGCAACTCTTACAAACTGTCCCTTAATATAGTAGACACCATTTTCAACTTTTGCAGAAACCCCTGTTTGAGCTGCACTTGTGTGAGTAGTCGCAGATGCAATATTAGTTGCATAAGTTGTCGTATGTGTAATAGATACATCTGCACTTATATTTTCTGAATTACTAAAAGTTGTTGTTTCGTTGTCCGTACCTGTTGAAATATATTGTAGAAATAAAACAGGTTGTGTTGTTGATGTTCCAGCCTTAACACCAATCACTTGTGCTTTAACACCAGAGGTTGCTCCTGTAATTGTTACAGGTGTGGTGGTGTTTAGATACTGTGCAACGACAACATCTTCTCCACCAAACTGTGATGCAAGTTGTATCGAGGTATAATTATTTGAGATAGATACTTGGCCAGGTATAATAACTGTGCCATCTTTAAATACATTTTGTCCATGTCGTTCAATCTGATTTTGCAGTATAGACTGAAGTTGTGTTAACTCTCTAGCCTGAACTGCAAAGCCAGGTCTGAAAAGAACTCTATGAAAATTATCATTTATATCAAAGTCGTCATAATATGGTGCAACATTTAAATCTGTTTTCTGTGGCATTCTTAAAACTCAATTATTAATTTAATGTCTTCTGTTTGGTCTGAAGCTCTTTGTATTGGTTTCCTATTTTCTATGTATATGATATCTCCACTGTCAGGTTCTAGTTCTGGGTTTGCATAACCACTTGTAAAGACCACTGTGTTGTTGTTTGCAAGAGTTACTGTTTCTGAACCTGTTGTTTGAGGTGTTCCAGTTGCACCAGAGGTTGCACCTGTGATTAAGTTTGCACCACTGAAAGCAACATACGCACCAGTAGAAGAGTTTGTT
>VTLG01003229.1_pt1 | contig 11181 bp, 11 predicted proteins | sample 4694571 | NCBI WGS metagenome assembly VTLG01 (sample SAMN12604809, study PRJNA352737) | marine metagenome | biome: ENVO:00000447; feature: ENVO:00000209|ENVO:00000569|ENVO:01000036; material: ENVO:00002151; isolation source: viral sequences binned using virsorter ... | reverse complement strand
GATGTTCTACATACTCTTCTAAATCATGCAACTCATCTTCAATGTGATGTCGCATGGGTTCTGATGTTTTAGGATCAGCAAGAATTTCTTTGTCGTGCTGAATATGGTCTTCAATTGTTTTCATTGTATTTTCCTCCGTACAGTATGTACATTATTATTTATTCTCCATGAGTTGACTGTAAGTCGGTCATTCCATAAGAATCTCTAAACAACTGTAGCACAGTTGTCATGTTTCCGTTACCTCCTGTTAACTTATCATACATATGTGATACTTCTCTAACCATATAAACTCCACTAGTTTCTTCATCAAATGGTTTTTCTTTTTTCAATTCATCTGCTAATTTGTTTGGAATAAGAATGTTTACCTTATCTCCTGCAGATATATGAGGATTACCAGGTATTGTAAATTTAGCTGTTTGATTTTGAAGTAAATCAAATCTAGCAGTAGTTTGTGCAGCATAATATTTTATCCAATCAGCATACTCTGATGGATTATCAGTTGCTGTAGAATCTGGGTCAGCAATGTCTGGGTCGTTGTACCATGCTTCATGATCTAATACTGCACTCATAACTCTTGATGGAGTTTCTGATAATTCCTCTTGATTAGTAGGTATTAAAGATATTGAGTCTTGACCTCCTAGATGTGACATAGCATCATAACTTGCTTGAATCTTATAAGTATATTCTTCATACTGTCCTGTGCTCATATTAAAAAATACAAGTACAGATGAATATTTTCCTTTCCTCAGTGAATGTAGTACATCAACCTCAGAAGCAAACTTAAAATTACTTACTACACCTCTTTGATCTTCACCATCACCTTTGTTAGCAATAACTTCTTTGTAAGGACCCCATGGTTTAGATCTTAAATCTTTTGCAGGAAATTCTTCTGTACCCTCTTTATAATTACCCTGTTTGTCAAGTTTTGGAAGAGAACATAACGCATCAACTGAATAAAAGTTAAATCCTCTAAGTGACTCCCAGAAAAAATATCCAGCAGTTCCTTTTATTTCGTTTTCTTTTCCAGATGTCTTCTTATTATCAAATGCACTTCCTTTTTCATTTTTTACTTTTTTTGTTTTTGTTTTTTTAGTTGTAAATGTTGCATTACCAGATATACTTCTCTTAGTCATATCTGCTATGATATCAAATGGTCTTCTTTTTGCTGGCAACATTTTTACAGAAAATTTACATGGTTCTACAAAAACTTCTTTACTAGATTTTAAATTTTCTCTGATTAACTTTGTCACTATTTCATCTGGTTTGCCTGATAATTGTTTTTCAAGTCTAACAATTTCATTTGTAAAAGCTTCCTCAGATACCATTACCAAAGTATATGTTTGTTGTTTATTTTTTATAACTCTACTTGCAATCTTAAAAACTTTAAGTTTATATTTTGTCGGTTGACCTCCACTTACCTGTTTATCAAAACTTGTCGAAACCTCTATGTTTACAATTTCACCACCTTGAATAGGAAATGTGTTAATAAAACCATTTGAATCACTTATAAGAACTGATGCTCCAAGAAACGGATTAGTAACACTTTCATGAAATGAAAATGAAGCAATCATATCACTATTAAGTAAAGATGTTTCTTTACTACCATCACCTTTTGATATAGTAAATTTCTTTAACTTATATTCAGTGGCATTTTGAAAATCCTGTTCTGCCATAATTACTTAGTTGCTAGAGCATAGTTTGTTACTAATCCTTCAAATCCTAGATCATTCATAGTGGGGTTACCTTCACCTGTCTCTACTCCACCACCATCTCCACCACCACCATAATAGTTGTTAGTGATAACTGTGTGTCCAGTCATATTACCAGGTATAACATTTATACCACTATTTTCTACATTAGGAGTATACATTCCAGTTTGAAAATATTTTGCTTCTTCTTCTTTATAGTTAGAAGGTAATGAACCATATGTCACACCTTCTGTAGGATTGTATTCCTTCATATTCTTAGCATCATCTTTACCAAATGCTCTGTTTATGAATTTTTTAACACCAAATCTTGCATTATCAATCATACTTCCGTCTGACGAATCTTTATTCCACCACTGTTTAACATTATTAATTTTATTTCCAACTGAATCTTTAAAATTGTTGTATTTACTCACAAGTGAGTCTTTGAAATTACTAAATTTTTCTCCAAACTGCTGTTTTAGATTATTAAATGTATTTCCAAGTGATTCTTTGAGATTATTAAATGTTTCCTTAAAATTGTCTTTAAAATTACCAAACATATCTTTTACACCATCAATTATGTTTGATATTCCACCTCCAATATTTTCAAATAAACCACCACTTGCTGCATCTCCTATACCAGAGAAAACACCCATTCCTGTTATTTTGGCATAATCACTCTTTTTATCCTTTATCGCATCCATAAAACCAAGACCAAAATTAAGGAAAGTTTTCTTGTTTAATGGTAAAACTGCTTCATCAGATCCACCTTCTCCAACTACTGATGGCAAACGATTACCAAGCATCATTGGTAATCCAAGTCCTCTTCTTCCTTTAACAATACCACCCTCCGCCATAGGGGTCATTCCTAAATCTCTGGCAAGTAAGAATCCATCAATACCTAAACCTAATCCACCACCAACACCAGTAGCACCAAGAATACCAGAAGTAACTTCAAGACCAGCTCCTAAGAAATCTCCTTCTAATGCACGTTGAATACCAAAAGCAACACCAGCAAGACCAGCAATAATTGGAATTTTTTTAAGACCAGATCTAACTCCAGCAGCACCAAACTTCTTAACTAGCATTCTAGTTACTGCTCCACCCCTCTTAAGTCCTTGTTTCATTCCTTTTTTAACAAGTTGATCTGATGCTATATCTACTGCTTTTACACCCGCATCTTGTGCAGATGCTATTCTATAAGGAGCTAGTCTTGCAGCATCTTCTGGTGAAACATTTTTTGCTAATGCTGCAGACTCTCCTACAGGAGTAGATCTGACAGTCATAGTCACACCATCAGCTGCCTCATCAATGCCAAATTCAGAAAATTTCCTTATCTGATCTAATTCTCTAAGGTCTGCAGACTGCATTGCTATTTCCTGCATCTCTTTTCGTAATTTTGCAGACTGAGGACCATCACCAAATCCAGAAAGGAATTCCTTATCTCCTAGGAGAGCATCAAAAGGATCCATAGTTTGAGGTTTAGTGCCTTTATATGCTCCTCCAAAACCACCACTAACAGCATCAGCAGCAGCTGCTGCTTTTCCTTTGCTTACTGTTTTAAGTGCTGATCTTACCGCATTTGGTCGGATCTTAAACATTTTTGCAACATTTTGAGTTACTTTGTTTAAATTTTTGCCAAGACTTGCACCAAGTGTTTTTGCACCTTTTAGAGGATTTGAGAGACCAGCTCTAATACCAGTTTGTCCTGCCCTTATTGCTCTACCAGAAGTTGTTCCTTTTTTTGCTGCTGATCGTATACTCTGACCTACTCCAAAATTAGCAGCATCAAGAGCAGTCAAACCACCAAGAAGTCCAGCACCACCACCACCAGATTTACCTCCTGTCACGTTGATCATTCCACGACCACCACCAGCTCCACCAAATGATGCTCCTCCTATTCTACGACTAGATGCACCACGTTCTATTGATCTTTCTTCTCTACGTAAACTCGCTCTCCCTTCAGATCGTCTCTGCTGACTTTGAAACATTGCAAAAAGGTAACCATTAAACATGGTTGCCTTCGCCATATCAGCTTGTGACTGAGAAAGTTGATTTAATACTGTTCCCTGTCTTTGTATTGCTCCTGCAACGTCACTCAATCCTTCTTCTACACCACGAAGTCCAGTAACAAGTGCATTTGATAATGGTGCAACATCAGTTATAGACTGATTAGTTACATTATAATCAAATCCACCACGAAATCTTTCTTTATAATTTGTGGCAGGGTTGGTTCCAGCACCACCCATGCCCATTCTGCCCTTAGTTCTGGCGATTCTGTCTCCGCCAAATCTTGAACCAAGGGCTTTTCCGAAAAAATATCCTTTACCTATTCCTGCTTCTTCTAATGATGTTCCTCCTGCCTCTGCTTGTCCTGCTGCATAGGCACGTTCATTTGACGCCATATCGGAAGCTTCTTTAAGACGTCTTCCAATTTGACTTGCAATCATACTAGTGTAATCTTTATTACCCCTAGTATCGCTATAACCAACTGTTCCTGCTGCCATTATTGTTGTTGTTTTTGTTCTTGTTTAAGTTGTTCCATATACTGTTGTAAGAGAGATACGTAAACTTGTCTCTCAAATGGCATCATATTTTCAATTTCACTCAAACTATATTTATGATGTTGCATCAAAGCAAAGTTAGTCTTGTAATACCCCTCCAACGAATTATGAAAGAGGGCTATCCGAAAAAACTTTGTAATCCCGATATTGTGTAATCAGACACTACGTCAGTATTTGGGTTTTTAACCTTAAACTTATGTTCTAATCTAGGAGATGTCTCAAAGAATTTTTGTAGTTTTTCTAGTTGTTGAGTTGTCAAACTCTCTACAAATTCAATAAATTCCTTTGGAGTAGTGGTAGATTCATCAAATACCTCTTCTCCTTGAAAAATTTGATCTATACTTTCAGCAATAATCTCTATAACTGTATCCTCATTCACATCTTTTTGTTGAAATTGACTTTCCACAAATCTATTGAATGATGGATACTTCATTATAACACCTAGATCATCGGTTAGCATAATTTTATTACTATGTCCTTCTGGAAAATTAACTTGTACATCAGTAAGGTTTAATTGATACTTAACTTGTGTTTTTTCATCATCTTGACATGTAACATTAATATCAATAACTTCTCCAACAGAAACTGCACGAATATTGAGGAAAATATACTCTAAATCAAAAGTTGCAAGATTATCAATTTTTATTCTTGATGAAATACATCCTTTCAATAAATTAAGAACTGCGTTCCTAATATTTTTCTCATCATCACTTTCTAGTGCTAAAAGTAACACTTTTTCCTCTTTTACTAAAAAAGGACGAAATTTTATCTTTTTCTTATTTGACGGGATTTCCAACTCATGTGTTGGCAAATCGACGGTTGGCAATGCCATAATATTTACTCCAAGGTCATATTTATATTTAGCGACTTTTTCAGACAAAAAATAGCGGGAAAAATTTTCCCGCTTTTATGGAATTCAAAAGTCAAATTTGACTAGTCAAATTTGTTGTATCCATTCATCAATGCAATAGGAGAGTCGCCAGGATTAAGGAATGGAAATCGGAACATATTGTTGACGTCACTATCAACGTAGTAATGTTTTGTGTAATAGAATTGTGCAGTTACTTTTGTTAATTGTCCTGCTCCAAATTGTAGTGGCACTGCATCAATAGCATACGGCCATGCATGATCTAAAATAAATGTTCCAGATGTTCTCTGACCAAAATTAAGTGCAGGTCCTAATTCAGTTTTAGACACATATATTGTTTTACAATAGTCTGATGGATAATTTAGAGTAGTGGTTCTATTTTTTACTCTATTTGCTTGTGAATAAGAATCTTCTAAACTATTTCCTCCTGATGATTCAAGTGTGCCATATTCACTACCATTAACATCTTTCTCTTGAAAAATCTGTCCATACCAATCATATAAAAATTTTAATGGTGTCATATTAGCATCACATTGAAATCCTAACTGAAATTCAGTAAATACTCTGGTATGTGGATAATTTATCTCACCCTCACCAGTATATCTACCTTTCAATGTTCCAGTTGCTGCTTGTGTGTTTGGTAACTGTGCTTCGTCGCATAAAAATTCAAATATATTACGATTCATAGAGGGATTTTTAAAGTCCTCCATTGAATTTCCAATTTTCACCACGAAGTTATTGCTCATCGACATTCCGCCGTTGGCATTCATTACTCCTAAAAATCTATCTATTGACACGCTAAATACCTATGTTGGTACAATTATATTTATGGCGTATTCTGGGATTTATAAACCTATCAATCCCAAAAAGTATCGTGGCAACCCAACTAGAGTTATCTACAGGTCACTTTGGGAACGGAAATTCATGGTGTTCTGTGATAATAACCCCTCAATATTAGAGTGGGGGTCAGAAGAGGTTATCATACCATACAGAGCACCTGATGGTAAAGTGAGACGCTATTTTCCTGATTTCTATATAAAAGTCCGTGAAAAGACTGGGAAAATAACTAAGTATATAATAGAGGTTAAACCTAAAAAACAAACACAACCACCGAATGAGAAAAATAAAAAAACTGCTGCCTATCGTAATGCTGCATTAACTTACGCTAAGAACCAAACTAAATGGTCTGCTGCTAAGGAGTATTGTGAAGACAGGCAGATGAACTTCTTAATACTAACCGAGGATCATTTAGGAGTATGAAACAATGGCAACAGGATTCGCTGCTATCCAGCGTAACACAGCTACCTCCACGTCTGGATATAAAACACTGTTTGAAAAAATAACAGAAAAAACAAAGGGGGAAAGAAAAACATTTTCATGGTATCGTGCTGCTGTAAAATCAGAAGCAAGCAGTTACAATACAAATTTTAAAAAGTATATATTGAATGAAAAGAGTGATAATGTAGGTGCTGTAGAAGATCAAGACGCAAATGAACTACGCAGATACCCTGTACAAGGTCATCTTTACATGTTTGAGTACAAAGCAAAGATGAGTTACTTGAAATATTATGACAAGTTTCCTTTAGTATATGTTATAAAAGCAAGTAAGAAAGGTGAGTTCTGGGGTGCGAACCTACATTACATGACACCAAAGAAGAGAATTATGGCGACAAAAAAACTAATGGAAGGTAGAATTGACATTCCTAAGGTTTGCTTCCATAAATACCTTCAGTCTCAGGTAGATGGTCTAATGATTGATCTTGCTATCACTGAATGGGATACCGCAGTTCTTTTACCAACCGAGGATTTTGTTAAAAATGCAGGGAAACTTTCATTTCCTGTTGACAAGGAAGAAGTTTGGAATGATACCAAAGATACTTTCTATGACAAAATTAGAGGACAAAGAGTAGTAAAAGGATATGGAACTAAGCAATCTAGGGAGATGGCAATCTAATGGGTGTAACACCTAAGAAACCAAAATTTAAAGGTACATTTGTAAATCAAGTTTCCAAAACTTATGGTACTAAACCAGGTACCGCATTTGGTAATGGAAAAAGCACTGGTTATTGGAGATGGAATGGTGTAGACTGGGTAAAGGTTAGTAAAAAACAGTATGATGCTATACAAGGTGCAGATAATTATGGAAAACCATCACCAGGAGAGATAGATGCAGCAGTTGATCCACTATCAATTCGTTTCCCTGCAGACATTGCTACTGGTGGTGATTCTTCTTATGTTTTATTTTCTTTCTACAAATATAAACCACCGTTTCAAGATAAAACTGGAGCAACTAGTGGTCTTACTGTAAAGAAAAAGAATGGAAGTACTAAAACTGTCTTTAAAAATAATGAATATGTAAACCAAGATCTTAATTCATATAATAAAGGAGGAGTTCTTACTGAGGAATTTGAACAAGTAGATGGTTTAAAACAAATTATGTTATACATGCCAGATGATATTCAAGATGCATACAAAGCAGATTGGGAGGGTAAAGCATTTGGATCAATAACTGCTGGACTATTAGCAGCTGCTGGTAGAGATGGAGTAGGGTATAAATTACAAACTGCTCTAAAAAGTGCAAAAAGAACAGCAGCAAACTTACCTGTGAACGCAGCTGCTGGTATCATAACAAATCTAGCGAAGGGTATAACTGGTGATCAAATAAATGCGAGTGATGTCTTTGGTGGTATCTCTGGTGTGGTAAAGAACCCTAATGTAGAATTGTTATTTCAAAAAATGAATCTAAGAACATTTGATTTGACATTTAAAATGTCACCTTATGATTCAGAAGAGACCCAGAATATTCAAAAAATATGTCAGACATTTAAAAAAGCGATGTTACCATCCTATGATCTAGGAGATAGAAAAGTATTTGGTATGGATAAGAATGAAAATGTAGTGAGTCAAAATAAAGATCCAGCATTAAACTCATCGTTCATTGCAGTACCATCTGTGTGTCATGTTCAGTTTATGCATGGAGGTAGTCGTAATACATATGTTCCCAAGTATAAGATGTGTGCTATCACAGATGTTAATGTAAACTATACTCCAGATGGAAACTATGCAGTATTCCAAGGAGGTGCACCAGTTGCAACTGAATTAAAAATTAGTTTCATGGAAACAAAACTTGTATTTGCTGAGGATATTGATATGGGAGAAGATACCCCATTAGATCTTAGTGTTACAGCACCATCAGGTCAACAGTATGGTCCTATGGCAAGTGATGTTAGATTGAAAGAGAATATTACTAAGGTAGGAAATTCACCATCTGGTATCAATATCTATGAATGGAATTACATAGGTAACAAACAAAGATATCGTGGTGTTATGGCACAAGAGATACTTGAAAGACATCCAGAAGCTGTTGCATTACAACCAGATGGATACATGAGTGTTTATTATGGAAAAATAGATGTAAACATGGAGAGGGTAAAGTAAATGTATTTTTCTTTAACACCAGACATAGTATATGATCAGAAACCAGTTAGTTATCCTTTCTCAGTATCTGATAAGATCATTGCTAAAAATTTCTTTCGTAGGTATCAACTTAACGATGATATATTTTCTGTTGCTGTTTACTTCTCAAAATATGCCATAATAGATACAGAAACTCCTGCAATGGTTGCTGATAAAGCATATGGAAGTCCATTTTATGATTGGGTAATACTTTTGTCAAATAATCTAGTCAATGCACAATACGATTGGCCTTTAAGTAACTACGATCTCAATAAAGTTTTAGAAAAAGAATATGATAACCCATACACAGAGATACATCACTATGAAACAATAAAGATTGCTCAGTATCCTGCTGGAATGAAAGTTGACAAAGCATTCTATGATAAACAACACAAACTAAACATTGATGGTAATATAGTATTGAAGAATGGTAGTGAGATTTGCGGTCCTATTACAGTTGCTGCTCACTATGCTACTGAGAATGAAAAGAAAAGAGAAATATATTTACTAAAACCAGCATACTTTACAGCGTTTGTAGATGACTTTAGAAAACAAAGTTTATATAAAAAATCTGATAGTTATATCAATAGAAGTTTAAAAGAAATTAGTTGACTTTTTTGACAAAAAAATACCCAGAAAATTTTTCTGGGTATCATAGAATTCAGTTTTCAATTTTGGATTTACCTAATTAGTAAATTCAAGTACGCTGCTATGACTAACAGAGTTAGACATAGTTGATTGTACCTCACTACTCTTCAGCAAGACGTGCGAAGTATGAAAGTGCATCGTCATCTTCAACGATTGCTTCTTCTTTCACAGGTGTTGGTGCTGCAGCAACTGGTGTTGGTGGTGCAACAACTTCATACTCTTCATCATCTACTGTAGGTGTTGTTGGTCTTTGACCTATTGCAAGAACAAGATTAAGACGACGCTCAAGATCTTCATAAGACTTGAACTGATCCTTAGAAGTGAATGCTTCTAACGAGTGTTGTGACTTCCATGTTGCTTCCAATTCAGAATCATCTGAACTAAGAGCACTAACACTATCAAACTCACTACTGTCATAGTTCCAGTATCCTGCTACCTTTTTAATCTTCAACTTGAAGTTAGCACCTTCCCAGAAATCAAATACATTTACTGGTTCCTCATCTTGGAACTCAGGTTGCATTGCTGCAAGTATCTTGTCATGGATTTTCTTACCATACTTATACAAGAATACTTTACCTTCGTTCTCAGGGTGCTTAGGATCCTTTACGACTAAGATGTTGCTGTAGTAAGAGAGTTTTCTCTTTTGCTTACGAGCAGTCTCTTTGTCTGTGTCTTCACCACTGTTCCATAGTCTGCGGTTGACTTCACCTACTGGATCTTTCTCACCTAATGTAGTGAGAGAGTTTTCGATGTACCAACCACCAGGTCCTTGAAATGCGTGTGAATATACCTTTGCCCATGGGATTGTCTCACCATCAGGGGCGGGTAGGAATCTGATTACTGCGTAACCATTTCCAGAAGCGTCAACCTCAGGTTTCCAGAACCTTTCATCAACTTGTTTACCAGTGGAGGACTTCTCTAGTTCTTTCTGTAAGAAAGAGAAGTTGTTCTGGGATTTACGCTTAAGATCTGCGAATGACATAGATTACCTCGGATTATTTTAGATTTGGTTTATGTGATGCCCTATCACGTGAACATTATAACAGGCACAGGTAAGGGCGTCAACCCTGTGCCTCTGTTTGTCTTTTCATTGACTGAACTTTTTCTAGAAGTTCAGTAAACATTTTTTCAATACTTGTATCAGGTGTTGCACCTAACATTATAATGCCTTGCTTCATTGTGTCAACCACAGATTTTGCTTCTGGGTCTTCACTTAATTTTGCACGGGCATAAAAGATTTTTTGTTTCTCTATTAGAGTTTCCAATGCTTCAAAATATTCTAACTTTCTATCTTTATTCAATAGAATAAAATTCATGGCAGAACGAAAACAGAACTGTTGAAGTTCCATCATCTCTTGGATGTCTCCTTTTACTATATCGGATTTAAAAAAACTCATACTAACATTAATTTTGCTCTGGATGTTTTCTTCATAAAGTTTAATTGCTGTGCCTCGTGACGGAGTTTCTCCTTCAAAGGTTTGCTTATTAATTTATTTACACTATCTAATTCAATCTCATTCAATTCACAGTAGTGGATAACCGAATCAATATAGTTCATCTCAGGATTGTCGAATGCAATCTTTTCCACTTCTTGCGAGAATCTCGCAGCGGTCATAAATTTATCCTCTAATAATTGTTTTTTGTCCATATCGTTCTTGGTATTCGTCGATGTATCCCATCAACTGGATGAAAAATTCTTTCTTAGGTGGTAGTACCTTGACTTGAGTTTCTCCATTCTCACAAGCAACGATTGTAACGATCTGTTTTACTGTCAAATCGTACAGTTCTTGCAGCATACATGCGTACGCTACTTCTTGCACGAAATAATCCTGCAAGTATTGTTCTCGTTTTGGTTCTGCTGCTGTTTTAAAATCAATTATAGACAGCACACCATCAAACTCAGCAATGCAATCAACTCTTCCTGCCAACTCAAGATGCCTACTATAAAGTGCTGCTT
>VTLG01010234.1_pt1 | contig 11188 bp, 15 predicted proteins | sample 4694571 | NCBI WGS metagenome assembly VTLG01 (sample SAMN12604809, study PRJNA352737) | marine metagenome | biome: ENVO:00000447; feature: ENVO:00000209|ENVO:00000569|ENVO:01000036; material: ENVO:00002151; isolation source: viral sequences binned using virsorter ... | reverse complement strand
GCAACTTTAGTGCCTTTTGCTGCACCTTTTGCCATTGCTGCAACACCTTTTGCCACTGCTTTACCAGCGACTGCTAAACCTTTTCCTACAGCAGCAAGAGGTGCTGCTTCATTTGTGTTTTCCATGTGTTTATTTATCCTTACCCATTTGCTTCAACATCTTCTGTAAATCAGAAGTGCTGCCCACAAACATGGCGTTGGTTACATTCTTAGGTCCTGATTTGTCTTCTTCAAGATCTTTCATTTTTTTCTGTAGATCCACTAACTTATCAGTTGTGTCTGCAACGTGCTTGATCAATTGACCTGCTACTTCATATGCTCTAGGATGTTGTGAATCCTGACATACATCAAGTATACCGTTGACTGCCTCTTGTCCTTTTTCTACAAGATTATATAATTGTGCACGACTATATTCATAATCCTTGGTTGGATCATCTTGGTCACTAGATTTTTGACTTAGTTTTTTCTTTTCACGAACTATCTCAGACTTCACATCTAGTGCCTTATCAATAGCATCATAAGAGTTTGACATTTTGTTCCAAATAATGACGGGCAAATATTCGGAGTATTCGGTGTATTTTTAATTATTTAGATATCACCACCTTGAACAGTGCTATACTCTAGTCCGTCAACATCAAAGAATGATCTACTCTCTGTAAAACCAAACTCATCTCCGACCTCTATCAATGCACTATCTTGAGCATCAACCTGACTTATCGCAGTGCCAGAATAGTGTTCAGTAATTTTAGTGCCGAACTGTCCTCTTTGTACTAAAAGATTTGTACCATTGATTTCTCTTATTCTGAATACTTCACTGTTGATTTGTATGTAAGTATTGGATGACAGTGATGCAGCAGATGATACTGAGATAAGTGTTTGCTTGGTTGAGATCTCTGCTGTAATTGTTGTGGCGGTGTCATCATTATAATCTTTGATCGCCTGTGGAACCACAGTATATCTTTGTGCTCTTGGTGCTTTGATGGCAGTAGAGTAATCGACTTGAACCTTCTTGATAACTCCAGACTCGTCTGTGGGAACTTCAGAGTAGAAGTAAGTTTTAGCCACAAAATCAAGATCATATTGTATAAATCTTCTGGTTGAAAAATCTCCTTCATACTCATCAGAAAATGATACGTTGGCTAGAGTAAAAGGAATATCTCTTTTCTCTTCTACTCCCTCTAACATATTTACCGTCACATTATACGATGGTTGAAAGTGTGGTAATATTTGTTCTACTATCTGTAGTGCATCATCCTGTAATTTTGTGGCAAAACTCAATCTAAAACCTATCTCATATGGCACAGGCAAAAATATTTTTTTATGTTTTGTTTTATCAGAACCTTTACCTGTAAATTTTGTTATTGGTGATGACTTACGACTTGGATCATAAGAGTATGATGTTATCTCAAATGATATTCTTGGTAATGTGATTGCAACATTGTCGTCAAAGTTTGCTTGCTGTTCGATTCTTGCAAGAAATCTTTGCATAGGACCGTAGGCAACAGGCACTTTGATCTGACTGATTGCTTTACCATCACTTGCAAACTTCTTGATCTTGATATTGTTGAACAATGTGCCGAAAGCGATTACTGTCTTTCTTATTGTCTCATTGTAAAAATAACTTCCTAACATTACACTTCACCAAATGGGTTTTTCTCTGTAAAATCTAAGATACTACTATCAGATTGAGTCTCTATCTCATCACCTGTATTGTAAGCATCATTGTCATCATAATTTATACTATCTAGTGCATACTGAGCAGTACCAAATCCAACATTACTTATGTTTTCTCCAACTGCAAAGTTGCCAGATAGATTCCTAGCAAGCAACGTATTGGTTGTAGAATCCCACTTAGTTACAAACGCTGTTGTGAGTGAGGACTCTCCAGTTATGATCTGACCATACAAGAATGTACCACTACCAAACGTGCTTGCAGCCCCCACTGTTATAGTAGGTGCAGAAGCATAACTGTGACCTGCATTCAATATGTCAATGTTTGTAACTTTGTTAGTTGTTGTGTTGATACGTGCTGTGAGCACACCAACTTCTCCACCCACAGCTGGGTTACTGACTGTAACTAATGGAGCAGTGAGGTAACCAGCACCACCCGAATTAGTAAGGGTGACACTTGTGATTACACCACTTGTACCAAGACCTGCAACTGCACTTGCACCTACACCTTTACCGTCTTCGGGTATGAATTGTACATTTGGTATCTGTGTATAACCTGCACCAGGATTTGTAATTCTTATATCAGACACCCTCAGTGATGTATTGAGTCTTGATCCTGAGGTAGATGTGATTGCAACTGCAGTCGCTTGAGTTCCACTGTCAGGTGGTTCAATGACTATAGTAGGTGCATTGGTATAACCTGCACCACCACTTATCAGATCAATCTTGTATATACCACCATTACCTATAGTTGCTGTCGCTGTTGCCCTTGTTCCCTTGTCACCAAGTATCATGGTTACATTGTAACCTTCATCATCAAAGTCATCATCAATAGCAGTGAGACCAGTATCAATGACCTCATCCTCAAACTCGAAGGGTTCACAGGTAAGTTCATATGTATATCTGTCACGTAACATATAGAAGTTTTCTATATCATTTACGTATTTAATTTCAAATATTATATCTCTAAGTGGAAAATACATGAGGTCACCCTCATTTGGTCTGGATTGTGACAGAAGAGGTGCAATACCTTGATCATATCTTTCTATAGATATGACGATCTTCATCTCTGCTGTTGACCTTACACCAAACTTTGTAAGTAGATTATAACCAGAATCAAATCCTTCATATGAGGATATATAACCCTCAATTGGAAATGACTTATCAAACTTTGAACTTGTGATTTCTCTCATCACATCCTTCTGATTTACAAGGGTGCGAGGCATGTAAATGAACTCAATACCATGAATAGAGATATGCTCTTTAGTCAAATCTCTCAGCAAATTTTGTTCACCCTTACTACCTTGTAAGAAAAAAGGATTGAGTGCCATTATACTCCCTTTAGCGGACTACTTTTACCGAGACGAATCAATCTCAATTGTTTTCTGAGAGGATTGGTCTCAGTGTCATCAATGATTTTTATACCTTTTACCAAGGTTTTCATGTCAACTGGTTCGCCAACTTTCTTGACGTATCCACCCTCCATAAATTGTTTGAATGTTTTCATTATCCTATAAAGTCTAGTGGTGGTAATTCAAACTCTGTTGACATCTTATCTTCTATCGCTTGCATTTCTGCTACACCATCATCATATATCTGCCTACCATTCAACTCTATACCACCTGGTAATTTCACACCTTGAAACTTGATGAGATTTTGACCCCATTGTTTTTTTAGTTTTGCAGTAAAGTATTTTTTGACCCACCTGTCATTGTAGACTTTAGGATAGTCATTAGGATCTAATACCCTATAACACTCTATAATAAGATAATCATCTTCTTTCATACTACTATAGTCAGAATCAATGTATAGTCTATTCTGTCTTCTGTTGAATCTGATTTGTTTATCAGGATGTAATATGAAATCTATGTCCTCAAGATATCTCTTTGTCTGTGTGTAACTCAACAGTTCCATAGAACTAAAGTAGTATATCTCATTCAAAAATAACTGATAGGTTATGTTGAACATGTTTGATGCTATCGCACGACTATCTACTTTCCATACTTTCTCTATACCTATGACTGCATCTGGTATCTGAATAAAGTTTTGCGTCTCATCAAATTTGAAAGTGGTAGTTCCTATACCTGTTATGTTCACACTTGAACTGGTGGTGGTTGTAATACCAAGTGATGTCTCTCGACCTTCCGCACTGGTTGCTTGTATAGTGTCTGTAAAATCCTTCGATATCTTGTGCTTCAAATACATCTTCTCAACACCGTCCATATGACGATCTTGATAGAAAATTATAGTATCATCTAAAGCATCTTCTATTTGCTCATCTGCAACGTTTATCTCAAGAACGGGAGCACCTAACTGTCTTTTACCGTAATCTATGAGTTCTTTTCTAGTACTTGGTTGTGCCATATCGTTATTTAGGATCGTCTAATGACAACATCTACATGGTCACCTGCTGTGACACCTACTCCACCTGTCAGTGTCAAGGAAACAGATGGAGATCCTATAGTGTAGTCCTCTGTTTGATTGAGTATCAGACCGTTTTGAAATACTTGCATATTGTCTTCAGATATATCGGTAGATGTTGGTGTAAAATTTGTTTGTCCAGAAGTTGCTGTAAAAGCATCCTCTGCATTGTCACAGGTTATCTCTATATGATCACCAAGTACAGCAGGTGTTGTTAGTGTGACAGGTGCTGCCACACTATAGTCTGTACCGTTTCTTAGTTTGATACCGTTGACGTATACTTTGAAGTTTTTCTGTGCTGATAATGATCCAGATAGTGCGAATAGAGTTTGATTTTCTGTGGCAGTAAAATACTCCTCTTCAAATGTGTGACCAAAATATACGACAGCCCTTACTTCATCATTTAGTGATAGACCACTATAAAAAGTTATCGTACTATTACCAGATTTTATGAAATCTCTTGTTGATGCACCTGCATCAGCTGGTCTCATCTTTACTCCATTCACAAATATTTGATGACTGTAGGTATCAGTGCCATCATTGTGTGGGTGAGGTGTACTGAATACAGTTTGACCTGCTGTAGCTGTTGTTATACCTGTAGATATGGTTGTTGCAGCACCTGTGGCACCACCGCCACCAGAGAGTGTTTTGAACGAGAGGTTTCCTGATCCATCTGTAACCAGAGCCTGATCTTCAGCTCCGTCGGACGACGGGAAACGAAATCCAGATATGGTTGATATACCAGTTGAAAATATATTTGCTTGTATTCCACCACCAAATGTGGATACACCTGTAATGTTTACATGATTGAATGTTGAAACATCCGAAACATTTAGATCACCATTGAGGTCTGTATCTCCGTCTACTCGTAAACTTTGTGACAGTAAATTTTGAGTCGATATTCCGACTTCTCTGACAGTTGTTCCGACTCCCACACCATTGACACCTGCAGCGATGAAGACTTTACCGTCTGCAGTGTTTATGGCAAATTCACCTAAGTCAAGTGTATTTGGGTAATGCGGTACCTTTCCAGCGACACTAGATCGCTTTATCTTTATTTTTGGAGCTGGCATTGTATAGCGTTTTGGTATATACCTGAGTGACTGTATATACAGTCCAGATTATTTATGTTATAATTAGATAAAGGTACTGATTATGATGAACAAAACGCTTGTCGTGCTCACGGGACCTCAAGGTTCGGGCAACCACCTTTGGTCTAAAATTTTCTCACTTCACCAAGACGTTTTTGGTTGGAAGAGTCTTCTTGATAACTATTGGGAAGCTCACCGTTTTTCAGAGCCCTTTGCTGAGTATTGGAAGGATCCGTCCACTCTGCATAAATTTGACTGGTCGCTTAGTCAATATTTTTTTACTTCTATAAGTATCCCACTTGGCATACAAAGTAAAGGGACGAAATGGTGTCCAAACGTCGAGCAGTTTTGCTCCAATGCACAGGACTTGGGTGTTGATACCAAAGTCATAGTCATAGGAAGGGATCAGAACATACTTCATAATCAACAATCCAGAATACGAGAAGAATCCACCACAAGACATTTTCTAGATCAATTACCTAAATTCAAGAATCCAACTTTTCTAAGTTACGAGTTATTATATTTGTACAAACAAGAATATTTGAAGTCACTAGACATAGGAATACCAATTGCATGGTATGATGAGAGAGTAAATGAAATACTAGAACAGGATGCAAATTCAAAGTATATCGGATATGTCAAAGAGTCTCCTCTTGACGATGGTAATAAAACTGGAGTTCCCTTTCACTGGAACCCGAATACACCATCTACGCCCATTCTAAAAGACACTGACCATGCCTATGATGAAGGTTCTAAACGATGCTGCTAGGGTTTGGAAGTATGCACTCGGATCATTCTCAGACGACAGAACAAAAGAATATGACAATTACGTGGTTGTGGTACGGTCTGTTATATTTGTCAGCTATCTTATCACTAACTGCTTTATTATTAGCGGAGTAATCCGACACTGGAATGCCAATGAAAAAACTACTGATTGTGACAGGACCTCAGGGATCTGGGAATCACCTGTTCGCCAGAATCCTATCGCTTCACCCGAACGTCAGAGGGTGGGAGAAATTACACGACAAGTATTGGGTTCCTAGTGATGAAGAACCTTTTGCAAGATTTTTTGTAAAACCAGAGGAACTAACAAAAGAACACTTTGCAGATGGTGAATATTTCTGTACAAACGTTAGTGTGCCTTTCTTTTATGATGGTGTAAGACAGACACCTAAGGTAAAAGAAGTTGCTATGAGAGCGTTTGAATTAGGTGTGTTACCAATCATTGCAGTTATAGTTAGAGATAGAAATATTAATGAACTACAGCAGGTAAGAGTGGGTGGTGAGTGCACTATGGATACTGCTCTTTCATACTATAAAGACATGGCAGTGCACTTCATTGACCATGAAGCATTCTTCCTATACAAAGAAAAATATGTTGAGTATCTTGGTCGTATGCTAGAATTTCCAGTCACAAAAGAAGGCATCGACAATTTCATAACTGTCGATGCCAATCATAAGTATGTGTTCCCGTGCAAAGAGCACTGGTTAGATCGTGAGATACGAAAAGGTAGAGAACCTTTTACACAACGGCCAGAGGAGTAGCAGTATTCTTATTACTAATCTCTAGTAAGTCTGCTCTCATCTTTTCTACAAGTCCAAGCACATGTGCTTGAAGATCTTCTTTACCCTCTACGATCTTGGAGAGTGTGCGTCCACCTAAGTTTGAGTGGAATCCTTCGTCTTTAGCAATAGTTGCATAACGTGAAGAGATAAACTTATCTTCTACACAGTCTGCCATTTCATTCCATACTGCTTCTGCTCTTCCTTCTGCAACCAATTGATATGCAGCAAGTGCAGCTTCATCTTCTGATGCTTCATACTTCTCAAGAAGTGATGCACCTTTTGCCTGTGGTTTCTCTGCTTCAGCAGCGAATGCAGCAGCAACATCTAGTTCTTCACCAGTGATGTGCTCGATAACTTCCTTTACCATACGGAAGTGCTTTGCTTCGTCCATAGCTTGACGGCTTAGAAGTTCTAAGTCTTTTACGTCTGTAGAAGAATCTGCAGAAGCAACCTGACCAGCGATAGCGTACATGTTTTGAGCTTCGTTGACCATGCGTCCACGGAAGTGCTCAACTAGATACTCATCACTTGGATTGGAAGCGAAAAAACGACGAACGTTTGAGCGTGATGCTTCAAATAGTTCCTTGTTTCCTTCTTTGACCTTCTTAACGAAATCTGTTCCAGAAAGCATTGTTACTTTACCTTGTCTACGTGTTTATTTAGGTATTTAGAAATTATTTTATTACCCTTCTCTGTGGCATGTCTATGTGAAAACAAGTCTGGATGCTCTTTCCATATCAAGTTTTTTTTACCAACCTTGTCCAGTATCGATTTTTTACTTTTATAATTTGGAAAGGTTTTTTTGAGATACTGATCATTGAATATCGTATAATGATAATCAAAAAGAGGTGTATCATCAAATTTTCCTACAATAATTTCAGTGGCACTTTGTTCAATGTATTTTAGATTATATTTTCTTGCTAATTCAACATCAACCTTTGATGTCCCAGAAAATAGTATAATATCAGAACCCTTTAATTTGCTGTAAAATAAATCTAATCTATTTTTACATACATCCATCAAATCAAACTCTCCATCTGGAATGAACTCTTCATCAAAGGTCAAACGATTTGGTTTTTTCTTACTATTCCAATCAATAAAAGTATCTCTTAGGGGATCACTTTGAAGAATAATACATGGATACTCTTTTATCTGCTGTAATATCTCTGCATTGTTTACTCTTCTTTTACCATCACAACGACATCCCATCAGTTCAGCTAATGACATACCGCATAGGATGTCAGATGTGCGTTTTGGAAATCTATCAGTATCATCTCCCCAACGTAAAAATTTTTTAGATACTTGATCACCTTTCTCGAAAGAAAAACACCAACTGTCACCATAAATTATCATCGAGAATATATGAAAAAGTATCTAAGATCATTATCTTTTGTATACTCCATTTTTAGACACTCTACGTTGTAATTATATTTTTCAGCGATAGCATATATTTTTTCTGGTGTCCATTGATACCATTCAATAAAATCATCCCACCCTGCATGTGGTATACCAGGATTGACTCTGAATATTGCTTTTCTTCTCCACAGTGTATGAAGTTTATCTATCTGATTATCAATTGTTTTTTCATCACCAAAATTTATTGATCCTAAACATAGTGCAATATCAAATGGCACTGATTTATATTCTTCTATTGATATCTTTATATCTGCAGCGTCATTGAAAGGATCTATGCCTACCAAATTTTGAATCTTATCCTTGAGTCTGTTATACCCACACCCAACATCTAAGACACTAGATGGGTTTTGATTATTAACGTAATCGACCAGAGAATAGCCAGAATGCTCAAGGTATTGATAATTCGTGTCTTTCCAGATTCCATTGAAATAAGATTCCATCATGAGAAGTCTATTATATCATGACAATTGTAAAAAGCAATTGATGTATCCCAAGTTGGTGATTTAGTATTTTCAAAATCTATACAATAATTACGTATGTATGCCATATATTCGTGCCAACCAATATTGCTATTCCAATCAAAATCTAATTTACTCAAAAAGTATTTGGTTGGAGATGTGATGAAGTTTGGTTTTTTTGCTGTTCTCAAAAATTTTCTCATACTTATATTATGTTTGTAATTTAATTTTTTAAAATTTTCTTCATTTGCTGGAAGATGGTTACCCACTCCCCTCTCTTCATTAGGGTCATCTACAACCTGCCATGCAGTATATTTGGGATAAGTTTTAGCAAATGTCATGGAGGTCAACCATCTATCATCACAAAGATCTTTATCTCTCAATACAAAGATCATTTTGTTATTAGGAAATGTTTTATCTAACCACTCTAAATTATGTTTCTCACAAAAGAAATGACATTTTACCATATAATTATGTTCGTCATCTACCTCTGCATATGGTTTTAGGCATTCTTCAATAAAACTTTCTTTATCATAGTTTGCACTTATGTCATCAAATCCATCACCAAACTCCATGCCAGGTCCACTAAAATGACCTTTATGCTCAACATAATATTTCAATCCTTTCTTCTCTTCATATCTATCTTCACTAAAATCTGACGTACTAAAATTGAATTTTCTACAACATCTCAATAAAGAATCTATTTTTGCCCAACCAGAGCCAGGTATGCCAATAAAAAAAACTAATTTTTCAGGATTGAATTGTGAATAAGTCATTACAATTATAAAAAACAAATGGTGCATCAAACATCGGCACTTCTGATTTGAAGAACTGATGAGTCATGATCAACTTCATGTATTCCTCCTCACCCTCTTCATTCCACACATATCCTAATTTGTTGATAAAGGATTTATTTGGTTGAATTATATAGCAGTCATTGTCACGTACAAACTCTCTTATCATTTTATCATGCCTACGTATTAAGATCTTGAGTTTTTCGTAATTATATGGATGGTCATCTTGAGTTTTCAATCTCATCCATGCTTTGTAATTAGGGTAATGACCTGTAAATGTCATACCTGTTGTCCAACCCTCATAACATAAGTCTACCTCCCTCAAAACAAATATTATTTTATTGTTTGGAAAGTTTGTTGTCAACCACTGTAAATTTTTTGTCTCTGCAAAAAAGTGAGATCTTATCAAATAATTTTGGTTGTTGATATTATCAAATGGTTTTAGGCATTCTTCAATAAAACTTTCTTTTGTATAGTTTGCACCTATGTCATCAAACCCATCACCAAATTCTCTTTGAGGATCCCAGTAAGCACCTTTATGAAATACTACACCACAGTCACCTTGCTTTCCTCTTTCTTCTCTGTCAGGTCTTCTGTCAGATTTATTAAGATTTAATTTGGCACAACAACCCAATAGCAGAGACAGTTTTGCCCATCCGCTACCAGGTACTGCGATGTAGAATATTAATTGTTCGTCCTTCACTCAGTTTTTGTTTCAATCTCTCCACCATCAACTGCTTCTGGTTGTGGTTCTTGTAGAGATTGAATTTGCTTTGTAAGTGTTAAAACTTTTGCCTCAAGAGCAATGTTTTGAGCAGTGAGATTGTTTACTCTATTTTGATATACTTGAAGAATAGAATTTACTTCTTCATTCATGATGAAAAATTATATAACTGACTTATTTATGAGGTCACATGTGGGCGTGGTGTGTTGATTCCATTCTTCGACAACATACCATTATATGAATTATATCTATTGAATGTTTCCCCATCATGACCATTGGTAAAGTAATCTTTACTCAATGTTTTCCACTCAGGCACTGTAGTCATAGTACCAAAACCAGTTAGTTTCTCAGCTTCAGACACCATATTTTTTATATAACCATAAGCAACTGATGATATAGGGGTTTTATATTTGTAACCTTTTATAATAATGTCCTCATAAGAGTCAGGATATTGATCTCTTATTTGTTTTAATTCCTCAGGAGTGCTTTCAACTAAACTTGATGAGATTCCTACATTTGTATTTTGATTCAAGGTGGAGAATTTCCATTGATACTTTGGAGGAAATGGTATGTCCACTAAACTACTATCTACCTCAACTCTTACTCCAAGATTTGTTACGAGTCTTAAGACTGGAGTGCCTGTATACTGAGATGATCCTACACCTGCATAGTACTTCAAAAGTTTATTTGGAGTAGAGCCATCATCATTACATAATGCACATGTCTTACCACTAATTTCAGAGTTGATTACTTGCATCAGAACGAGCCTCCATCAATTGTTATGTTTTCTAATGACCTTGTTGTACCAGAGCAAGATATAACTTGAGTTTGACCTGCACAGTCATTTACAAATAGTGATCCTACTTCTAATCCTGAGTATGCACTTGCTGTCAATACCCCTGCTGACTCAGATACTTCTGCACCTAATACTATTCTACCTGCTGAATCATCCCAATATATCGCTGCTTTCTTTGCTGATCCACTGTAGTAGTTCAATACTAGACCAACGTCTTTGTCTGTATCACTGCCTAGTGCACCACCGTCAACA
>VTLG01005567.1_pt1 | contig 11189 bp, 5 predicted proteins | sample 4694571 | NCBI WGS metagenome assembly VTLG01 (sample SAMN12604809, study PRJNA352737) | marine metagenome | biome: ENVO:00000447; feature: ENVO:00000209|ENVO:00000569|ENVO:01000036; material: ENVO:00002151; isolation source: viral sequences binned using virsorter ... | reverse complement strand
AACGCTTAATTTATACATTTTATACGGGGGGCTTCGGCTCCCCTTTTTTTATGACTACTTCAATACAAGCAAGCGATACAGAACTATCCGCAGTTAACTCAATATTGAGTAGCATAGGTCAATCGCCGATAACTACTCTTAACTTTACTAACCCAGAGATCTCCTTAATACATAACCTACTGATGGAATGTAATAAGGATGTCCAGAATGAGGGTTGGCATTTCAATCAAGAAGATCATGTAAAAGTATCTCCGGATGCTAATGGTCAATTCTTAGTTCCAACAAACTATCTCAGATATGATATACACGAGGGTCAAGTTGATCGTAATCGTGATGTCGTAGTAAGAGATGGCAAGATCTATGACAACGTTCTACATACAGATGTATTCACTTCGGATTTTTATTTTGATATAACCAGACTCGTAGCATTTGTTGATGTACCTCCAGTAATTCAAAGGTATATCGTTGCATGTGCTGCTGTTAGAGCTGCTGCACAGTTGGTATCAAATACAGAATTAGTAAAACTATTAACTCTTAATCAAACATCTACAAGAGCTGCGGCTACAGAATACGACTGCGAAATTGGTGATCATTCATTCCTCGGCTGGCCGCATGAAAGTTCATATAGATCCTATCAACCTTACAAAGCACTAGCACGCTAATGGCAAATATCACACAAACTATTCCTAATTTAACTCAAGGTATTTCACAACAACCTGATGAATATAAGATCCCGGGACAGGTTAAGGATATGGTTAACACCTTACCTGACGTTACCCAAGGATTACAAAAGAGACCTGCTGGAAAGTTTGTGGGATCTTTGAGTGATGGAAGTAAAAACTCATCCACTGATGGTAGGTGGTTTCACTACTACCGAGACGAGAATGAACAATACATAGGACAGGTTCATAAAGATGGAACCGTTCGGATGTGGGATTGTTTAACAGGAGCAGAGAAGAATGTTGTTGATGTAACTACCAGTGGTTCTATTACTTATGCAGATGGCACGACTGGAAATAAATATTTAAAACATACAGCCGACGAACATATCCAAACCTTATCACTGAATGACTTTACCTATCTAACGAATAGGAATGTCAACACAGCGATGGATTCAACCATTGAACCAGTTAGACCTCCAGAGGCATTTGTAGAATTAAAGACAGTTGCTTACGCTAAACAATATTCCCTAAATTTATTTGATCAAGATGGTAGTCAATCGTCTCACTTCACAACACTAAAAACTGCTACACGCGTATCTATTGAAGCAGTCGGACAAGGGTATGACCCAATACTACCAAATGTAGGTACAAAGATATTTAACATCCAAGGTCTTCCAGCAGTATATCAAATAGATTTTTCAAATCTTCGTGATGACCTTGGTACTGAGTGGTATGACATTACAGATGGTACAACAGAAATACAGGTAGCAGTAAATCTAGATCCAGATAGTGCTCAACCAAATTGGATGTGTACGGAAAGGTTAGCAAACGCTTTTAGAGAGCATAAAGATTATGATAAGTTAAAGTTTACGATTGGAACAGAAAGCGAAAAGCAAGCAAATCATTATCATATTAATTATGGAACAACGTTCCGATTAGCTTATAAAGACGGTGGTACTCAAACTCTGAGTGGTGTCAAAGTAAGAAGAACTAATGTAGATCAATCTATAGTTCATGCTACTTTTAATGCCACACAAGTTGTAGAAGGAAAGAACGCTACTGGAACTAATAGTAATGGTAAATCTAATCTATACTTCCGAATAAGAACGACAGGACAAGCTGTACCACATATTGACTACAACCCTCCTGAATACTATGGACGTTATCAAACGACTATAGATCTACTATATGGTGGAGAAGGTTATGTAGCAGGTGACACATTAGAAGTTGGATTTAAGCATCACAGTATAAAGATAACTATAGATGAAATTAGTGAATCTAAAGTTCAAGCTAATCTTGGTTTAATTAGACCATCACCTACTTCCTTTGATACTAAAACTACAGTTACAAGTGAAAGTATTATAGGTGCTATACGAACCGATATTCTTGCTACTGGAAACTTTACTGATGCTAATGTAAAAATAATAGGAACTGGTCTATACATAACTAGAGCTTCGGGATCATTTAATATATCAACTGGAGTCGAAGAATTACTAGGTGTTACAGCAGGGAAAGTTGATGACATAGGTGATCTCCCCTCTCAATGCAAACACGGTATGGTTATTGAAGTAATCAATAGTGCTGCTGACGAGGATAACCACTACGTTAAATTCTTTGGTAATAACGATAGAGATGGTGAGGGTGTATGGGAAGAGTGTGCAAAACCGGGCAGGAAAGTAAGATTTGATAGGCATAGTATGCCTGTAGCTCTTATTAGAACTGCTGACGGTAATTTCAGATTAGCTGAATTAGATGATGCTACTTACACAATTAATAGCGTTGACTATAACCATCCTGTCTGGGACGACGCTCTAGTTGGTAGTGACATAACAAACCCTGAACCGTCATTTATAGGTAATCCAATAACTAAATTAATGTTCTTTAGAAATAGGTTAGCCCTATTATCTAATGAGAATATTATTCTATCTAGACCGGGTAAATTCTTTAACTTCTTTTCTACTTCAGCTATTCAGTTTATAGCTAGTGACCCTATAGATATATCTGCCAGCTCAGAATACCCAGCTATTCTTTATGATGGAATTCCAGTTAATACTGGACTTGTACTATTTACTAAGAATCAGCAGTTCATGCTGACAACAGATAGTGATGTACTAAGTATTCAAACAGCAAAGATAAATTCTATATCTAATTACAATTTTAATTCGACTACTAATCCAATCTCTTTAGGAACCACTATTGGTTTTCTAGATAATGCTGGAAAATATTCAAGGTTCTTTGAGATGGCTGGTGTACTCCGAGAGGGGGAACCACAGGTAATAGAACAAAGTGCAGTAGTTTCTAGATTATTTAATAAGGATCTAAGACTCATATCTAACTCAAGAGAGAACTCAGTTATATTCTTTAGTGAAGAAGATAGCTCTACTTTATATGGCTATAGATACTTTGATCAAATCAACAATAGGAAACTAGCTTCATGGTTTAAGTGGACTGTCACAGGGACTATCCAATATCACTGTGTTCAGGATGATGCGCTATATGTAGTGGTTAGAAATAACAATAAAGATCAATTATTAAAGTATTCATTAAAGATGGATGCTAATACTTTTACTATTGATTCAACCAATAGAGTACATTTAGATCATTTAATGTCTACAAGTGGTTGGTCGTATAATGCAACTACTAAAAAATCTACAAAAGCAAAACCTACTGGCTTAGAAAGTACTAACCAATTAGCAGCCTATGATGTAGATACTGCAAATAATAATTTAGGTAGGTATGCAAAGATAACAATTAATGGTAGTAATCTAGAACTTGATGGAGATTGGTCTGGAGAAACATTCCTTATTGGTTACTTGTTCACTATGCAGGTAGACTTCCCAACTATTTACTACAAGAAACAAAGTGGTGAATCATGGAGTTCTGATATTAGATCTAATACGATTATTCATAGAGTTAAGTTAGGCTTTGGACCAGTAGGTATATATGAATCTACACTTGCTAGAAAAGGTAAGACTGACTATACAGAGTTATTTGAAGTCACTCCAGCCGATAACTATTCAGCTAATACATCTGGAATATTTGACGACAACATAATCAGGACAGTTCCTGTATATGACCGTAATACTAATACAACTCTAACGCTTAAATCTACACACCCAGCCCCAGCGACATTACATAACATGACATGGGAGGGAGTGTATACAACTAATAACTATTCGCGTGTCTAAATTTATCCATCCATTAACGTTAGAGGCTGCTAAAGAAGTAGCCTCTAACTTACGACCAGATGACTATAGAGAAGTGAAAGAGGGTCATGGACATGATCCTATGGTAGTTATCCCTTTAGCTTATCTATCTAAAAATTCCGTATATTTCACAGTACCTGATGGTCGATTAGCAGGTGTTGCTGGAGTACATGAAAACGGACAAATATGGATGTTATGCACACCCGCCATCCATGACTATCCCATAACTTTTGCTAGAGAAGCGAGACGTTATGTAGAAAACAGAGAAGAAGAATTGCTATGGAATATTGTTGATGAACGCAACAAAATCCATTTGAAGTTACTTCGATTCTTAGGGTTCAAGTTTTTAAGAAGACTTTTACATGGACCTAATAATTTATCCTTTATAGAATTTTGCCGTGTGCGGACCAGAAGTAGCAATTGCAGCAGGCTTAGGAGCAGTCCAAAGTGGTATGCAAGCGTCAGCCGCTAATAAAGCAGCCAGCCGTAATTATAAACATCAACTACAAGTAAGAGAAAGAAAATGGTGGGGAGATAGATCTATCTACCAGACAAAATTAGTACAACATAGTGAAGAAGTAGATCTAGCTAACATCGCTGCACAGCGAGCTTATACAAGAACTCAAATATCTTTAAACAATGCACAATCTTTAGCCATCTTGGAAAACCAAGAAGACTTTAAGAAGATGATAAGTTCTGAAGGTAGCGTTGAAGTATCTGCTGCCAGCAGAGGAATTGGTGGTAAAGGTATAGCTAGACAATTAGCAATGAATAAAGGTGCATTTGGTATGACTCAAGCCATGAGAACTAGAGGTTTAGTTATGGCTCAATATGCAGCTAAAGAATCTAATGAATCAACACGAAGACAATTAAAAGGTTACTTGAATCAATCATTCGGTAAGGTACAACTTCAACCAATACCCGACGTACCTCCGCCTAAACCAGTTATGCAAAACGCATTACTAGCGGCTCTAATAGGAGGTGCTCAACAAGGTCTAAGTGCATACTCAAGTATGCAAAAACCACCTACAGATTATACTAATCAAGACAAAGTTAATCCTAATCCCAACCCGAATCCTAATCCTGTCCCTACTCCTGTTCCAAAACCAGCAGTACCAGACCCAGTAAGAAGTTACAACAGATGGTCTAGGTCGAGTGGATGGAAACCTTTAGATACAGGACAGACAACATTTACTAATCAGGGAGGTTTATGGTAATGGCAATAATACCAAGATATGAAGTAGCCACTGGAGGTTTCGATCCAGAAGAAGAAAAGATCATAGACATCCTTCCTGAACAGGCTAGACAAACACAACAGCTACAAGCTTCAGAAGATAGACGATTATCACAAGTCATCTCTAACGAAGAAACAAAGCTACGAAACACTGAAAAAATGTGGAGTGGCTTTGAAAATATCTCTAATAGTATTACTCAAATACTGGCGGATAAAAGAGAAAAGTTTATAGAAGACAGAAAGGCTGAAATTTCTTTTGATGCTATGACTAGGGGAGTGACCCCTGAAGTAGAGGCACACTTCTTAGAAGGAAAAGAACTACTCTTTGACGATAATTTAAAGACTGAAGAGTTTGCTCATAAGTACGAAGCTGAAACTGGAGACAGTATCACAGCTCAAGAGTTTCGTAATATGTCTGGGTGGGAGCAGTATGCACTAGCCGAAGCCTATGCACGAGAGAAAGCTAAAGGTTATAACGAGTATGTTTATAAGGCGTATGAGACTGAGTCCGTCGTTGTTGATAGAGATGGTGTCCAGACCAGAATAACTCAAGATGATGTTCAAAGCCCAGCCGAACAAGCTGCCTTAGATGAAAAGATAAAGTTTAATTATGCTAGACAGTTTGCTGGTCTAAACGAAGCTTTGGTAGCTACGGTTGTTAAACCAGAAATAGATAAGTACGACACTGCAAGAAGAAAAGAGCAAGCTCAGATAAGAGAGAATGCTTACCAATTACAAGTTGCTGAAGCAGATGCAAGATCTATTGAATATGGTTTTGTTACTGCCAACCCTGCTGATGGTTATAACAATGCTCATAAGTTTGCAGCAAGGTTTGCAGCTAGAACTGGAACTTCATTATCCACTGGTCGTCGTCGTTTTAAAGAACTTCTAATAAAGCAAGTAAAAGAAAACAAGATCACCTATCCAGAAGCTATGTCTATTCTTCAACATGAAGAACAGGCTCGCGATGGTTCTATGAAGTCGATGACCTCATGGAAGGAGTGGTCTGACTTACCACAAGAATTAGCAAAGGCAGCAGAAGAGGGAACCAAAGAAAAAGCAGCTCAAAAAAAAGCTGATATAGCTGCTGATCTACAAGTCATCAAAGAACAAGAGAATTTAACTAATACTCAGAAATCTCAGATGATGGAAATCTATCGTCAGAAGTATGACGGTTATGTTCCTAGTGAAATACAAGGTGCATTAGCTGGTCATTTAGATGATGATGTTGCTCTAGATATGTTGAAGCAAGCAGATCGTTATCAAGGTGGAGTATATGATTTCCAGTTAGCTAACGTAAGCACAGATGTTTACAACCAATACAAAGATAAAATAATTGGAACTAGCGCGATGACTCCGGGGTCTTCTCAAGCAAAGAAAGCTTCAGAACTTATCAAGGCATATACCAACGAAGGTACTCAAGAATCTTTCGGTGAAACAGATGCCAAGTCAATTGAGTGGCTAATGCTTAATGACAATTTAACTGAAGTATTTAATGAAGCTTATGAAGCTCAGTACATGCGTAATGGTCAAGTTGTATCTACTCCAGAGGAAGCATACAAGGCTGGTATGAGAGCTGTAGAAGAAGTAATCAGCAAACCCAGTAGAGTTAGAGAGCTTATGAATACTGACTTTGAAGCAGGCTCAGATGACTATGAGAAAAGCATAAGAGTTGCTATGGGTCAGGCTGGTGGCGGGAAATGGAAGAAGAATAAAATAACTACAAGTAAAGAAATAGATAAAGAATTACTTGATTGGAGCAGGTCTCCCCTTAAGAGGACAAGAGATTTACCTCAGTACATTAAAGATGTAGCGAGAAGAGTGGGTATCAGTCCATTTGACTTAGCACAGTCTCAACTGAAGTATCTACAAGAAGACTACAAACCAGAGAAATCAAAAGAACTAGATCCAAATATTTCTAGACTTATTTTCTTTCAACCAACACCATCACGAATCACAAGAGCACGTATCTCTTCTGAATCTGGTGACGACTTATCCATCTATAACAATCCAGCTCTTGTAAAAAGTGACATTTAACTGCGGTTTAAATGCTCTTTGAAGGGCATATTACTACGGTAACTAATGAATGAATTTGAACCATCCCTTGAGATAGGACTCTCAGAGGGTATGTCTGAGGAGGAGACTGCTGCGGCAATCCAAAACTCAGAACAAGCAGAACAAGACAGATTAGAAATTAGAAAACAAAAAGAAGCTGAAAACGCCCAAGCTGAACAAGATGCCAATCCAGACAAACCTGATCTTGGTGATTATGTAAAAGATACATTTACAGGAGTTGCTGCTGGTGGTCAAGCTTTTGCTTCTGACATCGTAACCATACCTGAGAGAATCATTGATTACTTCTCAGGAGAGATGAAAGAAGAGGGTGACGATTATGATACAGAGTGGGATGACTGGTTTGTTAAAGATAACAAGCCAATAGAAACTAAGACTTGGTGGGGTACTGCTGTTAGCGGTATAACTCAAGTTGGACTACTTGCGGCTGTACCTATAGGCGTTGGTGGTACAGCAGTTAAAGCTGGAACCAAAGGTCTTGCATGGGGAGGCAAGGTTGCAAAAGGAGCAATCAAATCCACGAAGATAGGAAAGAAAGTAACTACAGCTACTAATTTAGGTAGGTTCGTTCCATCTTCAGCAAACCTTGCTCGTGGAGCAGTAACTGGTGGAAAGATTGACCTACTTAGAAAAGACTCTCAGCAACATAATGTTTCCGGAATGCTTAAGGAAAAATTTCCTTGGCTTGATACACCTCTAGCTACTAAAGATACAGACGACCCAATCATGAAGACATTTAAGAATGTCGCAGAGGGTGTAGCTATGGGATTTGTATTCGATGAGCTACTACATATTGTAGGTATGGGTAGTTCTGCTGCTGTTAAAGTTGCTAAAGAAGCTGGTCTCAAGGATAAAGCCAAAGGAGCAGCTAAGAATGCTAAGTCAAAAATAGACGAGTTTATTGAAAGTAAGAATAATAGTATCAAAACTCAGAAAGCTGAGAAAGCTAGAGAGCAATTAAAGACACCCGGATTTGGTGGCTATAAAAATGAACCAATAGCTGACCCTTGGCAAAATACAGCGTACTCAAACGAGACTGCTCCAAGCGTTCGAAAGGGAATGCGAGATATGAAAAACAACTGGGGTGCAGAAGATGGTACTCCGGGTTCTTTCTTATCTGGTGTGGAAGTAGATAACATAGCTCGTAGTTCTGGTGAAGCTAGAAAGACAGTTAAACAAGTACTTAAAAAGGCGTATAGCCAGCACAAGATTGAAGCTCTAGAAGAGACAGCTAAACGTCAGGGTAAAACAGTAGAAGAGTTACTTGATTTAGATGTAGAACTTTCTCAAAGAATATATAACGGACGCAACACTGATGATGTTTCAGCTAAAGACTTCTGGGCTGATATACAACGTCAAAGGTTTAAAGCTGAAGGAGAAAGTTTAATAGATGGTAAAAAGGTTGATTACGATTTTGTAAGACCTGAGTTTGCTAACACTATAGATTTAATCAATGGTTCCTTATTGGGTGATATTAGAGCAGACAGTTTAGCAGCTAGAGAACTGGCTGATGTTGTTGACCTAAGAGATGTTGATGGACCTGCTCATCAATTAGTCCAGAAATTCATTGCTGGTTTAAGACTCAGAAAAACAATGAAGGCTGAGTGGTCTCAGATGGGTAGGGATATGGATGTAAGAATGAGTAGACCAGAAATTGATGCGGCTATTACTAAAGATGTAGATCAAAGCATCGACGCATTCCGTATGGCTTTAGAGATGGCTCCGGAAGATGGTGGTGATGATTTATTCAAAGCCATATTCGAAGGTATATCCATGGCTAAAGATGTTCATTCACTTGATGACTTCGATGCGTTCATACGTCAGAAGTTAAAAGGTGGAACCTTTAAAGGCGGAGAGAAACAAACTGGTGCATTAATTAGAGAGATGGGAACTATGTTTACTCATAGTGTCTTATCTGGTCCTAAGACTGCTGTAAGAGCAATCATGGGTACATCTAGTGCAACCTTTACCAGACCTATGTCTATGGCAATAGGTGGTGCTATGCGTGGTGACTGGGCTACATCCAGAGCTGCGTTGGCTTCATTAAATGCTATGCGCGAAGCAATTCCAGAATCATTTGAATTATTCAAGAGAAGATTAAATGCTTACTGGGCTGGTGATATATCAACAATGAAGACTAGATATATCGAAAGAACTAAAGCAGATGACCAATGGCAAATGTATGGTCACTGGGCTGAGACCAGAGGTAGTAAATCAGATAAGCTTACATACCGCATGGCTAACTTAGTCAGAGGTGCTAACGATAATAGATTCTTAACTTATTCAACCAAGCTAATGGCAGCTACTGATGATGCTTTCGGGCTAATCATTGGTAGAGCTAGAGCCAGAGAGAAAGCATTCTTAAGAGCTGCTGAAGAGTTACCAGATGGAAACTTCGTCAACTTAGATGCAAAGTTCTTTAAGAGGATGGAAGATGATTTTAATTCTCAGATCTTCGATGCAGATGGCAACATAACTGACGCTGCTGCTGCTTTTAGTAAGAAAGAAGCAACACTTACTCAAGACTTAACTGGTTTCACTAAGAAGCTAGAGACTGCATTCAATGAAACCCCATGGGCTAGACCTTTCTTCTTATTTGCAAGAACAGGTATTAATGGTCTTGCGTTAACTGCTAAACATACCCCCGGTTTTAACTTCCTAGTTAAAGAGTGGAATGATATTGCATTCGCTAAACCCGGTGGAGATATGTCAGGTCTTAAAGCCTACGGAATAGAAACAACTCAAGACTTAATGAACGCCAAGGCTGTTCAAGCTGGTCGATTAGCTATGGGTAGCTCAGCTATATTTATGGCTGGTCAAGCATATCTAAATGGTGGCTTACATGGAAATGGTCCAACTGATAGGCAACAACGACAAGCATGGTTAGATGCTGGTTGGAAACCTAGAACAATTAAGATTGGAGATTTCTGGGTAAACTATGATGCCTTTGAACCTTACAACCAAATTCTTGCGTTAGTAGGAGACATTGGAGATCACCAAGAGTTAATGGGTGAAGAGTGGGCTGAAGATAGATTATCAAAATTATCATTAGCTTTAGCTGGAACCATCACAAGTAAATCATATCTCGCTGGATTACAATCTTTCGTTGACTTATTCTCAGGACAACCCGGGCAACAGAACAGAATTATTGCTGCCTTGATGAATAACACTTTACCTTTATCTAGTCTTAGAAATGAGATAGGTAAGGTTTTAACTCCATATACACGAGAGTTAGGTTCTGATATTGAAAGCTCTATAAGGAATAGAAACCTTGCATCTGAAAATATTGCTTTTGACCAATTACCTATTAAATACGACATCCTTACTGGAAGACCAATCAAAGATCATAACTTTATGACTCGTATGTTTAATGCGGTGTCTCCAGTTAATTTCAATCTAGATTATTCTCCCGGGAGAGAGTTGTTATTTAATAGTGGATACGATCTTAGAACGTCTACATACTCAGCTCCTGATGGTACTGATTTAAGTGATAGTCCAAAGGTTAGGTCTATGTACCAGAAAGCTATAGGAGAGCAAAACATATTGAAAGAGCTGGATAATATGGCACAAGATCCTGCGATACTTGCATCTCTAGCTGAGATGGAATATGAGAAAAATAGTGGTCGTCGTTCTACTGAACCAAGATCATTCCCTCATTACAAGAGAATTGCAAAGCTTTTCGATAGAGCAAAGAAAAGAGCTTGGGCAAAGATAAAGAAAGAGCAAGATGTCCAAAAACTAATAGTAGATGAAAGAAATTCAAAAATCCAAAACTATAAAGCTAACAGAAGGACCATAGACAAAATCTTAGACATTCCAAAATAAACGGTGGTAATTAACCCATGGCGACAACTGAAGAATTTAAAAACGGTGGGTCCACCTCCTATTCGTTTTCAATTGAATATATAAAAGCCAGCGACATCAAGGTAAAGATTGATGGAGTTGCACAAACTTATACAACCAACGCTTCCCCAAGTTCAGGACAATACAAAGTAGTTAGTACTACTGTTACGT
>VTLG01004988.1_pt1 | contig 11194 bp, 12 predicted proteins | sample 4694571 | NCBI WGS metagenome assembly VTLG01 (sample SAMN12604809, study PRJNA352737) | marine metagenome | biome: ENVO:00000447; feature: ENVO:00000209|ENVO:00000569|ENVO:01000036; material: ENVO:00002151; isolation source: viral sequences binned using virsorter ... | reverse complement strand
CATTATTCTTGTAGCCGTCGAGAGTGTAGTAATAAGCTACCTCATCAGCCACACCATCAACAGCCGCAGAACCTTCCTTATACTGTACCCACTTGTAGAGCTTACCGTCTACAAAGCGCAGAGTTCCTACGCTTTCAAGGTCAGTAGTAGATTGATCCGTCAAGTTACGCGTTACAAAAGTGTGTTTCCACATTACGTCGACTCCTTTCTAGTCATTAAGTATAGAGGAGCCCATGTCGACGCAGCTGGGTACTGATCACATTGTACATGCAAAAGATATGTGCAACGCGTGAAGTACTCGTAGGCATCGGCTTGAAGTCCGTAATGTCGAACCACATCGCGGGATGATAAACCACATCGATATAGTTCGTGTTAAGGAAGAACGCAGAGTTGTTGGTGACGCCAGCGTCCCAGATCATATCCTTCCCCTTGAAGAGGAGGGTTTCAAATCCGAGATCAGCCAGACCACCGGTTTTCTTAGCAATCTGACTCTGATCTACACCAAACTCCTCATAGATCTCGAACCAATCCTGGTCCATGATAATGAGATTCGGTGGCTCTAGATTTGAGCCGATTGTGTTGTAGAGATTCCTCATATCTGTAAGCAGGTTAACTGCTACAGGAGCCGTAGTGGACTTGTACTTGGAACCCCAGAACGTGTTACCAGTGGAGGGAGCTCCACCGGAGAATGCCGTAGGACGATTGATCCCACCATACGTTCCAGTAGTCTGGGACGCAACGACAGGAATCATATCATTCAGACCCTGGGGTTCGTTCCCAGTTTCTGCCGTAACGATGGACCCATACATCGCGGCCTGGAGCTTCTGCTGAAGTCCATCCCGAGCTGCTTGGAGCCGGTCATTACGATAGGAGGTGATCTGAAACTTTCCAGCATTCTTGGCATCATCGACAAGATCGGCCTGGACAGGCACCACAAGAATCCGCCAATCCCACTGAGCCATTGTCTTCAGCTCAGGCTCGCCAACGGGAAGTGTGGCACCCTTCGCAGTAGCCTCAGCATCGATTTCCCCATAACGGATAGTGCGATTGATTTTCACACCACCGTTCTGAGTTGACAACCGATGTTTCAGCGCAGCCCACGTCGGGATTGCGTCCAGGACGTTGTCAATGGCCTCCGCGCGAATCATATCCCAAGTCTGGACGAATTCGTTATTTATCGTCCGACTATAAGATGGTAAGGACACAGCCATTGTTAAACTCCTGCCTCTGGTCTATACCTTGCGACCTCTACCTCGATCACTTGCCTCGAGGAGAGACTTAAAATGTGAACTTCCTGGGGAAGCAGGCTTTGCCAACTTGATCGGCGGAGGCGCAGCAGCTGGTGCCGGCCTTTCCGATTCTGGGTTCGGGCCTATTCCCCCACCAGGAGGAGTCCCCACTGTTCTGCTTTTAGCAATCCAGTAAAGCTCTTCCACTGAAAGTCCAGGATTTGTTTTGAAGACATCGACCATCGGCGTTGCATATTGTTCAACGTCTTTATACCTCTTCTTGACATCATCCAGTTGCTTCCTCGTGCTCTGAGTATCTCTCACTTCTCTATCAGTCTTGAGAACTGAGAGCTCTGCACGGAGGGGTTGATTGGACTCTTCAATAGCCTTTCCGACATCCTTACGAAGTTCCCCCACGATGGTCTTGACTAGATACTGAGCAAGTTCTTTGTTGCTCAATTCGTCCAAGTCCGGCGGGGGTGCTTCAGGCTCCTCAGGAGTTTGAGACTTCTGATACTCATTTTCTCCTAAGACCCGAACCTTCTCTCCTCTCTGCTTTGCACGCAGCACTTCTTGAATGTCCTGGTCGGCAAGCAACTGGGCCACCTGAGGCCCTTGGGCTACAGCATCCTTAATTTCTGATAGCCTTGTTTCTACAAGTGTCTCACTTTTTTGTTCGGACTCCTCAGGTTCGTTGAGGGATTCTTCTTCTTCCCGGCCAGTCCGACTTGGCTGGGATTCCTCGGGGAATAAATCATCAAGGGTCTGTGCAGTTTCTAATTGACTCATTACGTTTTCCTTTCTGCTAACTTACTGATCCTAGGAGACTAGCAGCTACACCTTTCGATACAGCATCCATCTCTGATAAAACCTCCCCAGAGGGTGAACCCTGAGGAGGCGGAGGATATGGGGCGGGTTTTGACACCCGCCTTGCAGGGAATTTACGGTTCTCTTTCTCTTGCTCCCTCTGCTTCCGAGACTTTTCCCTCTCTTTCATCACCGTGCCCATTGTAATACCTCTCCGATAGTACTTGTGAGCCACCGCTAAGACTCGACCTGCGATCCTTATATCCGCAGGAAGTACCACTCTGGAAGGGTCAACCTCTTCCCCTTCGCCCGTGTCTTTCCATCCGTCACCGATCATCTCACACTCCCACTGACCTCCTATGAAACGGAGATATATAGCCTTCGTCGCCTCTCCTAACAAGTCCCCCTCTTCCTCCCGAAGAAGATCCTCCTCAGTAACGGTTACAGATGTTACCTTTACAGGAGTCCTGACTTCTACAGCTTTCTTTTCCTTGATTTTCTTATCAAGTTTTTTCATGATCTTCTTCTTAGTATCTTCCGTAATCATAAGAGCGCTCCACTTTCTAAACTATTATCTCGGCAGTACTTTCGCAAGGCATCTCTTGTTCTAAATGTCAGAGGTCCCTCCCCTGTAACATTTATATGCTCCTGAACAGAAGGTTCTCCCTTATTCCAAGCCCACGCCTTGTGTCTATGAGTGTGCCTAGACTGTGTATCATGTTCACAATCAAGCCGGCGCTCCACCACCACCTCCTGGCAGTCTGGGCATCTGGGCTGGACCTTGCCCACCTCCGTTGGCTGCTGGAGCACCTCCACCACCTCCTTGCATTTGTTGCATTTGTAACAATGTATCGGCATTCTGTGCTCCTTGCTCTGGGAACAGAGCTGAGAAGTTTGGATCGTTCCATTGACGTCTGAGGAAAGACCTCAAAGCAATCGGATCGACATGGGGGTCTTGAGCTAGAACTGAGTAGAGCTGTAAGCTCTGAGACTGACGCTGCTGTAAGGACGCCTGCTCTTCTACGCTGAACTGAATATCATAGAGGTAATCCCCCTTCAAACCCTTACCACTAAACGTAGCCCACATAGCCTCTCCGTCTTCCCCTAGAATTTCCATAGTCCTGTCAGTCTTCCAGAACTCAAACACAACATGATTGACCTTCCGAATTAACTCCTCATAGATATTTCTCATCTCCCCCTGTCGACGGTCCATGCGGAGGCTAGCACCCTTCTCCACAATCGAGGCCTCTGTTGCTGTACGCCGTCCCGTCTGTTCAAACTCCCCAACTTGATTCCTAGAGAATCCTACCATTTCCCTTGCATTACGCCGAATTACCTCCCCATCCATGTAAAGACCTTGATTATAATTAGGATGTGCAAAGGGTACAACCGCATCCCTTAGAGATCGTCCTTGGGGCTTAGCCTTGACCAGAACTCCCACATCCTCACTAAGGAGCTTCTCTGCCTCAAAGTCTTCAATCAGATCCTCATCCATCAGGAACTTGAGGACAGAGGACCGCCGCTGTCTCCGAGCCATCCTAGAGATATCCGTCAGCTCCTCTTGCGGACTGATCTGGTAGTACGCATCTGGAGTAACCCAGAAGGTCCGGGTAGATGGAACGAAAGCGAAGGACACATAGGGGAATCCATCAATTTGAAGGAGATCCTTTTCCTTCCTTAAGAACTTATCGTGGCCATCCGCCATGACCAGAACTTCCTGTGTCCTGCGATCATGGATCTCCCACAGCTCCACGTACTCAGTTCCCGTGTCTCGTACTCCGTGCTGGAGGTCTTGTCCTACCTTCCAAGGCTTCACCTTGGCTGTATAGGACTTGGTGAAGTCCTCCATCGTCATAGTCGGTTCTAGCCTCTTCGTATTCTCATACTTTGTATCCGAGCGCACGTCATCAATGTGTCGGATGATCCTCTGGGCAACCCACGGAGCACTATTCAAGTCCTCTCCTGTCCCCCAAGGCACAACCATGTCGTGGGGGAGTACCGGAAGAACCCAAGGCATCCCAGGCTTGATCCTGTTAAACTCAATCCTCTCACCCTTATCCGAGAACTGAGACAGAGTAAGACCAACGTCCGAGCTTAGCGTATCAGGTTCCGTGGAAAATCCCCACTCTGAGTCATACCCAATCTTTAAGAACCCTCTTCCATATAGGTATGCCTGAGTTACAGCCGTGACGATAGCCTGACGAATCCGCAACTGCTTGAGCAGGATGTTATCAAGAGTCTCTAGAGTCCTTACTTTGTCTACTACGTCAGGACGTAAAGGCTTTACAAAGATATAAGGATTGGGAACCGTCATCGAGGACAGGAAAGCATCCCCAACTGAGTAGATGAGGTTTGGACCTCCCTCCTCAAAGTCAGGATGCCTCTCGTAGAACTTCTCTTCGATGTCAGGCCAAGAGTCCTCAAGCCCATAGTCCCTCCGGTACTTCAGAGCAATATCGAGCTCTTCGACCCAATCCTGAACTTCCATCCCAGTTGTAGGTCCGTCCTTAGCCACTATTCAGAATCCCTTTTTGGAGTAACCGGGATACCGTTCACGTTCACAGTCGTTCCCCCACCATTCGTAGCTTCCTTTGAAGCAGCCTCAGCTCTAGCTACTCCCATCCGCAGCGTGATTCCCATAGCACCTAGAACCCCATAGAGGATCTCTTGTTCCAGTGGTTCCTTATTCAGATACTGGACGACCACATAGGCAACAAGGAAGAGTCCTAGTCCAATAGTCTTTCCACCCGGTAAGAAGTCAAGCATTTTTAGCATCTTCTTTACCCTTCAATAATACCGCACCAAGACCTGCAGCTAGAGGAACTAGCATATTAAACGGGGGAGGAACTAAGAGCGTCCCTATTGAGGATACTGACGAAGCAGCATCGTCAATGGCTTTTTGACCTTGTTGACTCGATCTGAAGGTATCCCAAGCCTTGCACCCCATAAGAGGTATGGAACTAAGAACTACAATCAAGAGGAAAGACCTCATTGTTTTCCTTTCTGATCTAAGAGGCTGTAAGAGTAGCAAGACGTTCGTCATCCTGAGGATTCCACACATCACTCTTCTTGAACAGGAGTACCCCCAAAGCCGAAGAGGCTTTCAGGATTCCCACAAACTCCTCCCATCTACCCATTGGGATATAGGAGAGCGGAGTTCCCTCCCCTTGAAACTCCCAAGAGATCCAAGGAATCCACTCACACCAATCCTCCAGCTCTTCAATCATGAAGTATAGATACCGGATGTTAGCCTCTGCCTCATTCGGATAGAAGTAGATCGAAGGCTCAACATGCGTTATCACTGGAGGCCCAGAAACACTCTGATAAAAGATCTCCTCATAAAGATCCATCCGATCCCTAGCTTTCTCCCTCCAAGTCTGAGTGAACTGATCCTTCGCATCCAGACCACAGAACCCGTTATAGAATCCGAACAATCCCTGGTATCTCTTCCTAAACTGCTTACCGTACTTCCGAACCACTAACTCGAGATCCTCCAGAACCAGTCTAGACTCTACCAATGGTTGGCCCACATTGACAGTGTGTGGAGGCTCTCCAATATCCAGGGATACCAAGGAGAGGTCAGGAATATTAGAGGCAAGGATTCCTCCGCTTACCCCACTTATAAAGGATGCAGGAGCCTGACACTCAGACATACTTCCCACACCCCCACCTAGCATTAGCTGGCCTTTGTCAAACCAAAGACAGGATTCTGTCTCCTCGAGAGGCCAAGTTGTACCGTTAAAAATCCTCATTACTCACCTACCCCCATCAAGCACATATCCGATCCTCGACCCGCACCACCCAAATCTGATCCAAAGGCCAGGTAGAGTATCTCTCTACCACCTGCCCCAGGTCCAGTAGCTGCCGTGACACTATTGTTGTCCGACAGATCGAGCGATCCATCACCCACATGCGAATCTATAGCATTACCCACAGTCTCATCCAAGTTCCAGTACGCAGTCAGACTAGTTCGGTGCGCAGCAGTTAGCTCAGAATACTCTACACCAGCACCAGAGTTATACATTTCCGTGCGCTCTGCGGTAGTCAGCAGACGCTTCCAGAATCCAATCATAGCCAGCCTGCCGTCGAAGGTGGACCCACTTGTGGAGAATTTGAACGGTGCCGTGCCATCATGGACTCCGCCCGTGTTTGCCGTAGTGGTCATCGTGTTATTGTCTACCGAGATTCCGATGTGATTGCTAGCTGCATCATGCTCCAAGTAGACATGATACCACTGCCCAGTAGACAGCGTGGTGCCATCGATGACTCGTTTGATCGAGGGAGTAGACCCTCCGTCCGTACTAATGTCCCAAGTGAACTTGTCACTCGTATATAAAGTGTGTTCACGATTATCACCAGTCCCTACCCACTTTACGAAAATCTCCATGTATTCGCTGGCCGCCGTGTTAAGGTAGATCCAGGCCGAATAGCTGAAATCAAAGTCCCCGTGCGATAGGGCGGCGAGGTCATTGGTAGACACGAACTCGTTATTGCCTTCCTCGAAACTCCTAGCACTAGTAGCCGTGGTCCAGTTTAGGGTAAATCCATTAGCATCAAAGGAAGTAAAGTCTGCCTCAGCATCTAGGGTCTGTGCTCCTTCCGTGAACATTGTGAGAGCTTTATCATCCTTGAAAGCTCGATCACAAGCAGTAGTCCCAGCTGCATCAGTCGAACCCTGCCAAGTAGACACCTCATTGCTCGTTCCACTAGAGAACCCAAGAGCATAGCGTGCATTCCCCCTGATACTCGTATGGGGGGTGTTACACATGCTAGCCAAGATAATTCCTGTAGGTGTGAAACCCGTCCCTGTAACAGCTTTAGTTCCTGTAGAGGTCTTCTGCTGGAAACTCCCAGCCTTAAACTCTCCACCCTTCAAGCAAAGGGTAAAGAGGTTCTCACCCCCACTTCCTGTAACTGCTCCATAGTTCAGGGTGAAACCATCTGAATCGAAGGAAGTCAGGGATGCTTCATACAGAACTGCACCTCCCCAAGACTGGGTTATCACTTCATCTGTCTGCTGGTGCCTATCTGTGTCAGAAGTACCCTGATTGTCTTCAGTAGAGACTCCTAACCCTCCGTAAGCAGAAGAGGAAGTTGCCCAACCAGTCATAAGCCTTCCCTGAGCAGAAGCGGTGGCAGGATGAGAGGTATTAGATATTCCCATCGTGATGATACACTCAGGAACAAAACCAACCCCTGTCACAGAACTAGCTCCAGTGGAACCTGGAACTGTATGCTTCACCACTGCTGCATCAGTGAGATCATTACCCCCCAGAGCCATATACCCACACTTCCTCCCAGAACCAGCAACTGTAGTCCAGTCTAGAGTAAACCCATCCGAGTCCATTGATACCAGATCAGCTTGGATCAAACGGGTACCTGTATTATCTAGACAGAGGATCGCTGCATCCTGTGAATCGCTTATAGAATTTGATGTGCTTTGAGCATCCTGATCACACATACCCCAAGCATATCTCTGGGTAGAGCTGACAGCCATCCCAGCACCAAGACGGAAGTGGGTGGTAGCCCCAGTCGCAGTACCCCCGTGAGTAAAGAAGAGCAGGGCTTTTGGCTTGAACCCAACCCCGGTGTACGACACTTCTCCTGTGCTCGTAGCCGAAGTAAGATTACTTGCGAAAGTCGAAAGAGGCATCAGTTGATCCTACGAATCTTTGAGGATGTAACCTACACCTGAGACACGGACGTTTCCGCCGCCAGTGATGATAACATGGGGCTTGGCCCCAGCAGATCCAGTCACTGGGAAAGACAAGGTGAACCCACCGTTAGCACCAAAGTACCCCTGTGCAAGGATCTCCCCAGCATCCGCATCATTGCCGTCATCAGCGTCAAAGAAGAACCGAGCTGACCCAGCAGTGTCAATGGTTACCATGAGTTCCTTCACACAGAGTCTTTCTGTAGAAGTAAGAGCTCTGGCAGTGGTAGTACCATCCGAGTACATTACTACTTCCGTACCCCCAGAAGCAGTCCCTGAATACTCAAAGTGTACCCGGTCAATCCAGTGAGCCGGAAGTCCATGTGCGTTGTCTCGTCCCATCTGTGGTCCCTTTCTAGAGGATACTTATGTTATACCCTCAATGTTTCTGTTTGGAGGCTCTTAGCTTTGGTAAAGCCTTTCTTCTTCTGTGCCTTCCCCTCTAGCTCCCTCATAGCACCATCCACACTCCAAGGATCACCTTCCTCTATCCTCCGAGCCTCCTTCACACTCCGTGTTTGCGCCCACATCGGAAGTTGCATAGAAAGAGCATCTATAACATCATCATGCGCCCCATACGGAAAAGCTGTCATCTCACCCAACAGAGCCTTGTGACCACTCCTCATCAAGAGGTTACCAGAGTTAACCAAGGGCTGCAACCCCTGGATTCTAGACCCCTTTGACCTTCGCCCGTGTGTAATCGGCTCTACCCAGAAGTATTCTCCTTCTGACCTCATACGCTCCTTAATCCAATAGATCATAGACTTCTGATAGGCAACGGACTCGATCCCGACCTTAACAGGATGGAACCTACGAACATGGGAAAACAGAGCCGCAATTAGATCAGAGGGGTTACACCTTCTCTGAAAGTAGTCTAGGACATATATCCGACCTGTAACCAAGTCCTTCCCACAAGTCATTACAACATTAAAGTCTGTCTCTTTTCCTTTTGACTCCTCTGGATCTCCTGCGAGGTCTACGGTTGTATAACAAATCAGGTCTTCCGGCGGAGTCTCGTAGAAGGTGAACCACTCAGGCTGGAAGACCATGTTATCCGAGCGGATCGGTTTGTTCATGTAGAGGCATGAGAACATATAGGGACCAAGTGCCGCCTCCATCTCTTCCAGCACTTTATCCGAGAAGCGCTCGGGATACACAGCCGGGCCACTCTCATCAGGTTCCCCATTTGATTCTCTACATGCTCGTGAATGCCCCTTATATGAGGGTTCGTGATCCGTATTCCAAGAGATTAGATCCTTCTCAAACCACCTGGTTCCCACAATGAGTATCCTGCCTGTTCCAGGATTCGTGAGAAGTGGCAGCGAGAGTTTATGCCAGCCAATAGCCTTTTCAATATCATCCTTCGTCGGGACCATGTTGTCCTCACCCAGCTCATCCAGGTCAGGAGCAACTGTATCATCCTCGATTATGACATCATAGTGACGCGAGACAACCTGCGTTCTAATCCCAGCAGCCTCAAATGTAGCCTCTTCATGAGGTTTAGGGCGGCGCAGCTCAAAGGCTTCTGACTTATCCGTATGACTCCTGTCTGGTATAACCTCTGGAAACAGAGTCTTCAACAACTGGTTAGACTTGAACTGGGATCTGATCCCAGCCAGTTTCTTGGTTGCATTCGTGAAAGTGTTCTGGGCAATGAGAACACGGATGTTAGGGTTCCTAACCCCCAGCCAACAGGGGTATCCAACGGAGCATATCGTAGATTTGAGCCAGCCACGGGGGAGAACGATCCGAAGTCGTGTGTTAGACGAATTCTGGAGGAGCGCGCACACGGGCTGATGAATGTGGGGAACAAGCCAATCATAACCTAGTATCCCACGACAGAAGAAATAGAGATCCTCCTGAGCCATCTTACGATACAGTGCAAGAGTCTCGGGAGGAATAGATTGGAGAGTTTTCTCAGCCAATCTTCGCTATGACCTCCTTCTCTGGTTCCTGTACTTGCTGAGCTGTCTCAATCAGAAGATTGATCTGATCTGCTGAGACTGTGATTGAGGGCTTACCCTCTGATTCCTTACCCAAGGCACGGTCCAGGATCTCCTTGGCACTCCTCAGCTGAATCGACTCATCTTGAGAATCCAGTAATTCCACGTGCTTCTGCGCGGCCAGCTGAGAGGCACTCTCGAGGGTATCTCTCGCTCTTATCCGATGAACCGAACGGTCCTCTCCGTCCTGTGCATCCTGAGCCTCCTTCCTCCGAGAGTACTCCTCCTGGAAGAGAGGAGCTCGGAGAATGATCCCCACACTGGTAGGACTCATCCCCACCAGCTCCGCAATCTGGGTACGAGAGAACCCGTCCAGAGAGAGATCGAGGATCTTCTGGTGCCGCGCCTGGAGTCTTTGTAGTTCATGAGGCATAGGGATACTTCCTAACCACTACTTATGATAGGGCTTAGGTCTCGGCTTTTTCTTCTTCATCCGTTGCCGAGATTTGTGGCCTGGACACTTACCACCTTTGTGGGGTTTAAGCATCTGAAGAACTCCCTAAGAGTTTTAGAAAATTTTTCTACCCGGATTCTCAGACTTACCAGGTGACCCACGTTTCGGGACGGTGGCCTTTCCAACCGTACCCTTTTTCCCACTGCCAAGTCCGCGATTGCTCACTGTTGCCGTCTCCGGTGGATACTTGCCCTTTGGCATTGGAATGGCCTTTCACGAAGGGGGTTGGGGTTGATCAGCCGCTTGCGGCGATTACGGTCTAGTCAGACTTCTTTTTGTGTCCATTCATCTCGTAGACGATCTTCATCAGCTTTTCAACTTGTTTTTCCAGGGACTCAATCTTGAGGTCTTGCCTCGTGTCACTTGGAAGCTCCCCTGATCCCCACTTGCCGGCAGGCCAGAGTTTGGTGAAGCTCACTGCTTCATCAATGTCCGGCTGCATCATCTGGATCTGATAGTTATTATGTCCTACCTTTGCTTGAAGACTAGAGGCCCACCAGATAACACCTCCAGCTTGAAGTAACAGGGTAACGCCGATGGCGATGAACCTGCTATCCATTAGCTCTTGCCGAGAGGCACCTCGTTCCTTAGCCATAGCGCCCTCTCGGCGGGTCTTAGTCGAGCAGTACGCTAAGGCCCAGGGTCTATACAAAAGGCCACACGGGGCCGTCTAAGGCCAGCAGCGGCCCCCTAAGTCCCCCTCCCACACCCCTTGACACACCTGTTAGTTAGGTACGTTCTAAGGGGTTTGTGGGAGTACCTCCATCTGTTATACACGGGGGAGGGGTTCGAGAACGGCTCAAGGGTCGCGACTATACGACATGACTCAAAATCTTATAGGCTCTGAGAGGTTCTATATCCTACTAATGGGGGATGGGTTGGGGGTGGCAGTCCTTATTTCCGGAGCAATTAGGGGTGGCATCCTTGCTTCCCTTCCGGCAATTTTGCCCCTCTGCCATAGCTTGGCAGGTGCCTGCCAATTGAGCAG
>VTLG01001507.1_pt1 | contig 11194 bp, 16 predicted proteins | sample 4694571 | NCBI WGS metagenome assembly VTLG01 (sample SAMN12604809, study PRJNA352737) | marine metagenome | biome: ENVO:00000447; feature: ENVO:00000209|ENVO:00000569|ENVO:01000036; material: ENVO:00002151; isolation source: viral sequences binned using virsorter ... | reverse complement strand
GGTGTGTTAATAATCTGGACAATGATCCTTCTGTACTTCTTCGTCGTGTATACGACGCTTTATTTGACACCCTTGAAGGTGCTAGTATAGCAGCTGCGGTATTGATAATCGCCAAGTATCAATATCAGATTGCCTTTGTGGCAGATCAGGAGATCAATCTATTGGCATGTATGACCGAAATTATGGTGGAGTGTGAATTCAAATGACCAAATCAACTTTTGCTAAAACTAAAGCACAAATAAAATCCTCAAGTTACTATCTGTTTTGGGGTGCAGCAACTGTTGCAGTTGTTGTTGGACAAATCTATATTGGTAATGGATATCGTAGGATGGCGGATACCAATGATGCCATATCTGCGGATATTAATTTACTGGTAGAAGTTCTTACTGCTCCTAGACCCAGAACTATGCCTGTCCCAGGCCCAAGGTATGAACCCATGCCTAAACCTTCACCTGATGATTATGGTATGCCAATAATACAATGATGTTAAGTGAAATTGATGCTGCTTATGCGGCAGATAAATTCATTGATTATTTCTCTAATACTGGAAGAATTGATGAATACCTTCGTAATGTAAAACTAGATCGTATGTCTGAGTTGCCTGTACCTTTGTTTGGTATGGGGCCCGAGGACGATCTATTCACCGATTTTGATATGCATCCTAATGATATGAGTATCAAGATCTACCCTGCTGGAGAAAAAAATGGATTTAGTAATGAATACTTTAATGAAAGATTAGAAATTACTACATCTCATGCTATAGAGAAATCTGTGCCTGGAAAATCTCTTAAATGGATTGTAAAAGAAACTAATACAGATAAAACTATTGGATTCTGTAGGTTTGGATCTCCTACTATAAATTCTAAACCTAGAAATGATTGGTTGGGTAATGTTCCAGAACTAACTATATTCAATCGACATGCCATTATGGGATTCATTATTGTTCCTACTCAACCATTTGGATATAATTGTTTGGGTGGTAAACTTCTAGCGATGTTGTGTTGTTCTCATCTTGCTAGAGAAACTCTGAATGAGAAATACAATGCAGATATTTGTTTATTTGAAACTACATCACTATATGGTACAACTAAATCATCATCACAATATGACGGATTAAAACCATACATGAGATATAAAGGATTGACCGTCAGTAATTTCACGCCTTTGATACATGATTCTATATTTCAAGAATTGAATAAATGGTTTACTGCAAGAAATAATGATAAGTGTTTGGTAAAAGAAGATGCCTCTAGTAGAAAACTAAAGATTCAAACAAAGATGATATCCATTATCAAGAAATGTTTGAATGATCCCGAAAAGATTAAACAGTTCAATGATGCCATTCTTGCCGCAAAGGATCTTACTCAACAGAAAAGATTCTATATGTCAACCTATGGGTTCAAGAACTCTAGGGAAGTTATCTTAGGTGAACAAGATACACTAATCAAAGCAGATAACTATGACAGGTTTGAGGTCGAAGAGATTATCAAACACTGGAAGAAGATGGCTACAAAGAGATTCGATAAACTCAGGAGTGAAGGAAGACTAAGAACTAAGTTAGAAACTTGGAATACTAATCCTGATGAAATAGATATTATCCGATGAAAATGAACGACCAAACTAAACTCATGTTCGCTCTAGAACATATTGCACATCTAGAAGACCTCCTAAAAGGCAACGAATGGGAGACATACTTAAGTTCTAATCTCATAACAATTAAATTTGAACTAGAAAGACAACTATCACAACTACAGTATCAAAGAAATGGCAGATCTAAAAGACTGGCTGAACTCGATAAACTTGACTAAGGAGGATATTACTAGGGAAGATCCCCAGTTAATTAAGAAATATGCTCCATTCATAATTAATAAATGTATGTCTGCACATCTTGATTGCATCATGTTTGCAAACGAGATGAACCTACAATCTCACTTGGCCAAAGACCTTCAATATCAATTTTATCTAAATAGTATTAGGAAAAAGAAGAGATTCTCTCCGTGGCTCCGAAAAGATAAGATCAAGAATCTTGATGTTGTCAAATCATACTATGGATATAGTAATGAGAAAGCAATTCAAGCACTCAAGATATTAACTAAAGAGCAGTTGAATTACATCAAAGCGAAAATTGACGTTGGAGGTACAACATGAGTGGGTTTGTAGAACCTGAGATTGAGTGGTCACAAGATCAAATGATCGAGGTCACTTTAAATGAACCAGATGATTTCTTGAAAGTTAGAGAAACTCTCACTAGAATTGGTGTAGCTTCTAGGAAAGAAAAGAAGATATATCAATCATGCCACATTCTTCATAAGCAAGGCAGATATTATATCGTACATTTTAAAGAACTATTTGCGTTAGATGGAAAGTCTGCTAATCTTTCTATCAATGATGTTCAACGCCGTAATAGAATTATCACTCTACTATCTGATTGGGGGTTGATTACTATTATTAATACAGAACAGATTACTGATGTTGCTCCTTTAAATCAAATTAAAGTTCTCTCATTCAAAGATAAAGGTGATTGGACACTAGAAACTAAGTATAACATAGGCAAGAAAAAGAAAGTGGTACAAACGTCTCCAAGTGCTTTTGTAAAGGCAGATTGACGGTTATCACAAGATATTATGGGGGTTTATACGACCCCCTTTTTTTGTGTTTTGTGGTTAAATAGTAGTGTCGCCGTAAGGGACACAATTCACACTCGCTTTTAAAGGAGAACCTAATGGAAATTCAAAGATACCGTACTGCCAATCTTCCAGACTTAATGGAGAAGATCTCGAAGAATTCAATTGGCATGGATGATTACTTAAATTCATTCTTCAATTTTGATACAACACCAAACTATCCTCCATACAATCTAATCAGTATAAACAATGTTGAATCTCGTCTAGAGATCGCACTGGCAGGATTTAGTAAGAAGGATATCAAAGTCTACACCGAATACGGAAGACTCATTGTAGAGGGAAATAAAGAGGATACAGAAGACGCTGAGTATGTTCATAGAGGATTGGCACAAAGAAACTTCAACAGAGCCTGGACTCTATCAGAAGATACTGAAGTTAGAGAAGTTCAATTCAAAGACGGACTTCTTACTGTTAAACTGGGCAAAGTTATCCCAGAACATCACGCTCGTAAAAACTACCTATAAATAATAGTAGTTCGAGATGGATTGCCCTCCTCACGGAGGGTTTTTTATTATGATAATATGGAAACAGAATAGAATTATTCCAGAATCTCTAAGATCTATTATCTTTAGAAGAATAGAGAAAGAACATAATGATAAGGAAAAATTTTATACTTCTTACAATTCTTCAGCCTTTTCTGACATAATAGATCCCTACTATGAAGAGATCATAGATGAGATCATGAAAGATTTGGGCATGTTCAAGAGAAGCACATACTATTGTAACTTATGGGTTCAGATGTACAACTCTGAAACAGATACTCACACGGCACACTCGCATTTTGGCGGCACAGAAATAATATCTTTTACACATATCATTAATTGTTCTGAACAGAAATGCTTTTATTTCTTAGGGAAAGATGATAGAAAAATATATCCAGATCAAAAAAGTGGTGACATCATGGCATGGCCATCATGGTTGATGCATGGTATTGATAAGGTAGAAGACCCATCTATTAATAGATTGGTGGTGTCAGGAAACATAGCCTTGAAGAATTACTACGATGATGATGTGTCAATGGTCTCAAATGAACATGGTAATGGACATGTGACATGGGATATCTTGTAGAAAACATTAAGATTGTAGTACATTATACTTATTGTCAAGATCTCCTAACATAAATATGTTACAGGAGGTTAAGAGAAATGTTTAACATTAAATTTACATTGGAACATCCATTAGTTCCAGAGTTCGATCCAGAAATCCACGATCCAGATGAGGTGTTTGCACTTCTCTGCTACCGAGGAATTCATTACGCCAAGTGGTGTAACATCAAGATACTTTTTCAATAATACACAGGGGGTTGACAAACCTCCTTTTTTATGTCATACTATATTTGTTGGACGCAACATGGGAGTGACTGAATAAACTTACTGGCAACCGCTGGTTAAGGTGATGAGACACAGGTGGTGCTGCTGCAGCGATGCAGAACCGATCAACCAATCGGGTCTCAGGCAAGGACGTATTTACTTCTGTAGTAATGCCCGTTCTTTGTTGGTACACAGGAATCCAACCTCCCTCCTTTTTTCTAGACCTAAGATGCAACTGAAAAGTGGGGCAGATGGTCTTTCATGCGGATGTCGTATAAAAGTATTACGACAGGTTTCCAACTTGTAAACGGTGGTGCAATACCATCCATCCGCTTCTAACTATATACTGATGCAATGTCAATAAAATTAGTTCTACTTAAATCTAACGAAGAGGTAATTGCTGATGTAAAAGAACTTGTAGATGAAAATGATAAACCCATCTTTGTAGTTCTTGAAAATCCTTACTGTTGTAAATTGATTGAAGATCCTGTGCTTTTAACTGAGGGCGCAGAGGATACAGAAACAAAGTATAGTGTGCAATATTATCCTTTTATGCCTTTGTCTGATGAGAAAAAAATATCAATTGATCCCAGTTGGGTTGTAGCAATAGTAGAACCAAAGGCAATGGTTAAGGAATCTTATGAGGCAAGAATGAATGGAACAGGAAATTAAGATATTAGTTTTAGTAAATGGTGATCTTATTATATCTGGGATAGAGGAGGTTGCTGCTCTTGATATTGGTGATCCCAACTGTAAGATGTTATCGCCATATAAGATAGAAGGTAAAGAAATGTCACCATATCTAAGTAATGTCACAGATGACGTTGAAATTATGATATGTTCTGATAAAATACTTACATTGGTTGAACCACACAAATCATTAGTGGATTCATATTTGAAACTGGCTACGGAATGAAGTTTTATACAAATGTCTTTCAGATCGGTAATAGTATGCTGGTCAGAGGGTATGATAATGGAAGACATTTTGAAGATAGGGTTGAGTTTCGCCCTACTTTTTTTGTGCCTTCTAAGAGAAAGAGAAGTAAGTGGAAAACACTTGATGGTCAATTAGTTGATCCAGTAAAACCTGGCACAATAAAAGAATGTAGAGAGTTTATTGATAAGTATTCACAGGTTCAAAACTTCAATGTATATGGTAATGAGAGATATGTTCATCAATATATCTCAGAGGAATACCCTGAGAATGAAATAAATTTTGATCTAAACAAAATTAAATTAATTACTATTGACATTGAGGTTGCTGCAGAGAATGGCTTCCCCGATGTTTTTAATGTTGCAGAAGAGTTGCTCCTGATCACAATACAGGACTATGCAACAAAGAGAATTATTACATTTGGATCAAGACCATATACAAAAAATCCACAACGAAAGGATCATATCTATATCGACTGCCACAGTGAAGAAGGATTGATCACTAGATTCGTAGATTGGTGGACAAAGAACACGCCTGAGGTCATTACAGGGTGGAATTGTGAGATGTATGATATTCCTTATCTTATGGGTCGGATAGAAAGACTAATGGGTGAGAAATATGCCAAAAGAATGTCACCTTGGGGTATCTGTAGACGCAATGAAATCACAATACATGGTAGACCAAATATTGTATATGACATTGCGGGCATCTCTGTAATTGATTATCTTGATCTATACAAGAAATCTCCAGCAACTCCTAACCAAGAGAGTTTTAAATTGGATCATATTGCTATGATGGAACTGGGTCAGAAAAAATTAGACCATAGTGAATATGATACATTCCGTGATTTTTATACTAAAAACTGGCAAAAATTTGTAAACTACAACATCGTTGACGTTGAACTGGTAGATCGTCTTGAGGACAAACTAAAGTTGATTGATCTATGTTGCACTCGTGCTTACGATGCAAAGATAAACTTTACTGATGTTGCGTTTCAAGTTCGTACATGGGATGCCATCATATACAATTATCTCAAGAAGAAAAATATTGTGATCCCACAAAAGGATCGTAATTCTAAAGATGCCAAGTATGCTGGTGCATATGTGAAAGAACCTAAGCCTGGTAGATATGAGTGGGTAGTATCATTTGATTTAAACTCACTGTATCCGCATTTGATTATGCAATACAATATTTCTCCAGAGACACTACAAGAGAAGAAACACCCAAGTACTAATGTCGATAGAATGTTGAGTCAGGAAGATACATTTGAATTGTATAAAGACTTTGCTGTCTGTGCCAATGGTGCAATGTATCGTAAAGATGTGAAAGGATTTTTACCAGAACTCATGGAGAAGATGTACAACGAACGTGTTATCTTCAAAAAGAGAATGATCAAAGCAAAAAAATCATATGAAAAGACACCTACTAAAGAACTTGAAAAGGAGATTGCGAGATGCAACAATGTCCAGATGTCTAAGAAGATTGCTCTTAACTCTGCCTATGGTGCGATTGGTAATCAATACTTCCGCTACTTTAAACTAGCGAACGCAGAAGCAATCACTCTATCGGGACAGGTATCAATCCGATGGATTGAAAATAAGATCAATCAAAAGATGAACACTATTCTAAAAACGGAGGGTAAAGATTATGTTATTGCTAGTGATACTGATTCTATCTATTTGCATATGGGTGATCTGGTCGAAGCTGTATACAAAGGGAGAGAAAAAACTACTGAGGGCATTGTCTCTTTCCTTAACAAGGTCTGTGAAGTGGAACTTGAGCCTTATATTGAAAGTTCTTACCAAGAATTGGCAGACTACGTTAACGCCTACGATCAAAAAATGATCATGAAGCGAGAGAACATCGCTTCAACTGGTATATGGACTGCGAAGAAAAGATATATTTTAAATGTGTGGGATAGTGAGGGTGTAAGATATGAAGATGCCAAACTAAAGATCATGGGTATCGAGGCCATCAAGACCTCAACCCCTGCACCATGCAGAACAATGTTGAAAGACGCATTTAAGATATTGATGAATGGCACAGAAGAAGAAGTTATAGATTACATTGAGAAATGTAGAAAGGAATTTACATCATTACCACCAGAAGAAGTTGCTTTTCCTCGAACAGTATCTAATGTGGAGAAATGGAAATCACCATCTGACATGTATCAGAAAGGATGCCCTATACATGTTAGAGGTGCCATACTATACAATCACTACACAAATAAAAATAAATTAGAACACAAATATTCTGCGATACAGAATGGAGAGAAAATTAAATTCTGTTATCTAAAGACGCCTAACTGGATGCATGAAAATGTTATATCTTTTATTCAAGATTTTCCTAAAGAATTAGACCTACATAAGTATGTTGATTATGATTTACAATTCAACAAAGCTTTTCTAGAACCTATAAAGGTTATTCTCGATTGCATCGGTTGGGAGACCGAACGCAAGAATACACTTGAATCATTCTTCTCATGACACGTTACATAGTATGTTGGTCAGATAATGGCATATTCTCTGACACTCAAATGAAAGTCTTTGATGGTAGAGATCCTGCTAATTGGTTTGCAAAAAGTATGGAAACACAGTATAATGATGTTAAGGTATACTTAGCACGAAAAGGAGAGTTTGATGACTAAGAAAAGAATACTAACTTTAGTTACAGGTGGTTTCGATCCTCTTCATAGTGGCCACATTGCTTACTTCGAGCAAGCAAGAGAACTTACTAATTATCTTGTAGTAGGATTAAACACTGAAGAATGGTTGACTAGAAAGAAAGGACAGTACTTCCAATCATGGAAGGAACGCGCCGAAATTATAAGACATCTAGACATGGTTGATGCTGTCATCACAGTAGAAGATGATGAACATGGTTCTGCTTGTAACGCCATCTCTGCATGTTTGGAGATTGCACAAACTGTAGTATTTGCCAATGGTGGAGATCGTGGATCAGATAATACACCTGAGACAGATAAGTTCGGTAACGATCCGAGAGTTGAAATGGAGTTCGGTATCGGTGGAACCGATAAGAAGAACAGTAGTTCATGGTTGCTGCATAACTACTTTGAAAGACAGAGAAAACTGGTAGGTATCTAATGAATAACATAGGATTAGAAGTTGTATTCTGGACTATACTAGGAGTGTATCTCCTAGCAAAGTTAGGAGTATTCAAGAAATGAACTGTTGGCATTGCAACACTGAACTCATATGGGGATCAGATTTCTCAGGAGAAGACTATCATTGTGAAGAGGAATACTCTATTGTAACTAATCTCTCATGCCCTAAGTGTCAATCCTTCGTACAAGTATACTATCCGAATCAAGACAATGAATGAGGAGAAAGAAATATTATGGGAACCTTGGCAATTTCCAAATATTTCTCTATACAAAACTAAATTGACCGAGGATGTTATGGATTATCTTTGGTCTTGTATTAAACAAGCAGAAGAGGATAATGTAGATAACAGTAATGATTATAGTTATAGACTTGCTGGAAATATATCTGGTAGTCTAGGACTCAAGGATAAAGACAACTGGTTCTTAGATAAAATTGTAGGGCCACTTACAAACAAAATCATGAAGGAAAGACCACATGTGTATGAACCTCCTGTAGATGTAGATGAGTCTATCAAACATAAACTACAACCATCCTTAAAATTAAATTGGTGGGTTAATTACCAATATCAAACAGAATTCAATCCAGAACATATGCATGATGGTATAACTTCATTTGTAATATGGATGAAGATTCCAACAAACTATGAAGAACAACATAAATTGCCATTTAATTCTAAAGCTGCTTCTGACTTTCAATTCACATATTGCAATATATTGGGAAATGTGGTAGAATATCCTATATACATGAGCCCAGATATGGAAGGCACACTAATGTTATTTCCATCATCACTACATCATCAAGTATACCCATTCTATAATACAGAAGAACCAAGAATATCAATCGCTGGTAATCTATTGTGGAATGTGGTAGAATCTAAACAAGACTAAATTAGTATGGACTTCTTAAAAGAAATAGTAAAAGAGATTGGCGATGAGTACACCCAACTCGCCTCAGAGGCAGAACAGATTGAAACATATGTGGATACAGGTTCGTACATTTTTAACGGCCTTGTATCAGGCTCTATATTTGGCGGTGTATCTCGGAACAAGATTACTGCTATTGCTGGTGAGAGCTCTACTGGAAAGACTTTTTTCTCCCTCGCAGTGGTTAAGAACTTTCTGGATAATAATCCTGATGGGTATTGTCTATATTTCGATACAGAAGCCGCAGTTAATCGTGGATTATTGGAATCTAGAGGTATCGATCTTGAAAGACTTGTTGTTGTTAATGTGGTAACAATCGAAGAGTTTAGAACAAAGGCATTGAAGGCAGTAGATATATACCTTAAGTCAGACGAATCATCTCGCAAACCATGTATGTTTGTCCTAGACTCTCTTGGTATGCTTTCTACTGAGAAAGAAATCAAAGATGCACTAGATGATAAACAAGTCAGAGACATGACTAAATCCCAACTTGTTAAAGGTGCATTTAGAATGTTGACTCTTAAACTTGGTCAGGCAAAGATTCCTTTAATAGTTACTAATCATACCTATGATGTCATCGGTTCTTACGTCCCTACAAAAGAGATGGGTGGAGGCAGCGGTCTTAAGTACGCAGCAAGTACAATCATATATCTCACTAAAGCTAAAGAAAAAGATGGAACGGAAGTCGTTGGAAATATTATCAAGGCAAAGACTCATAAATCACGTTTAAGTAAAGAGAATAAAACAGTTAAGATCAGACTTTACTATGATGAACGTGGTCTGGATAGATACTACGGACTCTTAGAACTAGGAGAACTTGGTGGACTCTGGAAAAATGTCGCAGGCAGATATGAAGTCAACGGCAAAAAAGTATACGGAAAACAAATTCTTGCAAACCCTGACGAGTATTTCACCGAAGAGGTTATGGCGAGGTTGGAGGAGATTGCCAGAGAAGAATTTAGTTATGGATAAGTTCATTAGAACATATCCAATGCTGACACAGGAAGTATGTAATACTCTAATAGACACATATAAGTCTTCTAAGACTAAAGAAAGAATAGATAACTTTTTTACACCACAGTTCACTCAAGTAAATCTCAATGAATTGGCAGAAAAAGGATATCAAAAGTTTACGCAACTTCTTTGTTATAAAGTATTAGAAATAGTTAAACAATACAAGAAAGATCTACCAGCATATACTGAGTGGTTTCCTGATAAGGTATACTTTGAAGAATTGAGAATAAAGAAGTATGAACCAGGCACAAATGACCAGTTTGATCTTCATACAGATGTTCAAGATCATCAAAGTGCAAAAAGATATCTTGCCTTTTTGATATATCTTAATGATGATTTCAAGGGGGGAGAAACTACATTTCCTTACAATAAATTGACAATTAAGCCAGAAACTGGTAAAGTATTAGTGTTCCCACCTACATGGCAATATCCACACAAAGGTATGCCAGTAAAGTCAGGAAGTCCAAAATACATCATGAGCACATACCTTCATTATAATTAATGGAAACTATTGAAAACACTATCATTCAGAACTTGGTTACGAATGAGGAATATACTAGAAAGGTATTACCTTTTTTAAAACCAGATTATTTTGATAAGACGCATGAAAAGATAATCTTTGATGAGTGTGCAAAGTTTATTGTTGCTTATGATAAGTGCCCTACAAAAGAAATACTAAGTATTGAGTGTGAAAAGAGAAAAGATATAAATGATGATACCTATAAGGAGATAGTAACTTATCTAAATGATATTGAACTCACTCCTACCTCAGAAGATTGGCTTATAGATACTACAGAGAAGTGGTGTAAAGAAAGAGCAATCTATCTTGCACTGGTTGAGAGTATCTCTATTGCAGATGGACATGACATCAAAAAAGGTGTTGATGCTATCCCTGCCATCTTATCTGATGCACTCGCAGTAGGATTTGATAATCATGTTGGACACGATTACTTAGAAGATTATAGTGAAAGATTTGACTTCTATCACAGAAAGGAAGACCGAATTCAATTCGACCTCGATTTTTTCAATAAGATTACGAAGGGCGGCCTTCCAAACAAAACACTTAATATTGCTCTTGCTGGCACTGGTGTTGGTAAATCTTTGTTTATGTGTCATGTCGCAAGTAGTGTTTTACTCCAAGGCAAGAACGTATTATACATCACACTTGAAATGGCTGAGGAAAAGATTGCAGAAAGAATTGATG
>VTLG01012009.1_pt1 | contig 11195 bp, 16 predicted proteins | sample 4694571 | NCBI WGS metagenome assembly VTLG01 (sample SAMN12604809, study PRJNA352737) | marine metagenome | biome: ENVO:00000447; feature: ENVO:00000209|ENVO:00000569|ENVO:01000036; material: ENVO:00002151; isolation source: viral sequences binned using virsorter ... | reverse complement strand
ATCTGAGTCAGAAGGTTCTTCTCCTGGTCAGTCATGTTCTGCCAGTCCTTTACGTCATTGTGCAACGGTACGTCTTCAGGGAACCAGTGCATCTGGTTCTGCTGTGAGTAGTAGTCGAACATCCAAGGATGGTCAAATGGTTTGTAGTAATCTCTGGTATCTAATAGGCTCATTCTGCGTAGTCCCTTCCAAAGTTCAATTCAAGTGTCTCTAGTTTGTCTTCAGCTTCTGACAGTTTTATAACCAACCCATCAACAGTGTCCACCATGCTGGGATGCTCAGCGACAGCCACAGGGTTATCAAAGAAGTTTAGTATGTCAGCGGTAGCTTCAGCTATCTGTGCCTTGTACCTGGCCCGTAGTGCGCTGTACATTCTGTTGGTCATGTTCTAGTTCCTCGTAGTATTTAATCCAGTCTTCATAAGAAGTCAGTAAGTTTTCTTCCCATATATAATACAAGCAATCATATATAGGGTGTTTGACATTATCCTCTATCATACTTACGCCCTAAAGTCTCTTTTCTTTCTGCATTCACATATCAAATGTGCGCCAAACTGTCTGCAAACTTTTATCTCATAGTTTTTACACTTGACATGCTCAGGTTTGTAGTAATCCCATTTGTTTACTTGTGTGCCATCAGAAGCACACCCAGTTAATAGTAACGTCGCTAATAATAATTTAACCTTCACAGCTTAGGCACTCCCCGTCTTCTAGGTTTATTCTTGGTATCTTTACGTTGACATTCTCTGCATTACGTGCCGCTGTGGTGCGGTAGTAGTACATAGACTTCAGTTTGTTTGCTCCTGCCCAGTGTACGTTATTGACGTACTCTAGGTATTCGTCGTGTGTCTCTTGTGGCGCACTGGATGCTGGCGGCTCAAAGAATGTATTGACTGACTGAGACTGACACACATACGGCTGTCGATTATAGGCATGTTCAATAACCCATATTTGATTAATCTCAGGCGCGGTTTTGAATATCTCTTTTTCTTCCTCAGATAACGCATCAAGGCTTTGAACAGACCCATCAGCAGCGGAAATATCTTTCCATGTTTTCTCATTGTTTAGACCTTTGTCCTCCAATAGTTTTTCTAGGTACTTATTCTTTACACGGTAGCTGCCACTCAGAGTCTTGTGCGTAAAAATGTTAGCACGCGAAGGCTCAATCGAAGGACTCGTTCCACCACATATAATACTGCTGCTGGCATTAGGAGCAATAGCAAGGAGATGTGAGTTACGGAGACCACTGCCAGCCATATCAGGAGCTTCCCCACGATGTCTACCCAAAACTTTACTAGCTTCCGTCGCTCGCTCTTTGATGAGTTTGAAGGCTCTATGATTAAATGATGCAGCGAAAACTCCCGCGAAAGGGAGTCCAGCACGTTGAAGATAAGAATGAAAGCCCATTGCACCAAGGCCAACCGCCCGTTCTCTATACGCACTATAAGCGGCTCTTGCAAAGCCTTGTTTGTTTTCCCCGACATACCCCATAAACTCCTCTAGTGTATCCACAGGTTTTTGTGGATATTCGTCTATTGCGTTATCAATGAAATGCTGTAGTGTATTGTCCAGCATAGTAATTAAATCAGGTATAAACTTTTCATTTTCATGCCACTCACTAAAGTATTCTAAGTTAACACTTGACAAGCAGCAAACTGCTGTACGCTCCTCGTTTGTTGGCAAAGTAATCTCAGAGCATAAGTTACTTTGGACTACCCTAAGCCCTAAATCTTTCTGCTCCTGTGGTAAGTATTGATTACAGCGGTCTGTGTTGACAATGTACGGCTCACCTGTCTCTGCTCTGGTGTGTATTAACTGCCACCACAGGTCTCGCGCCGGGACTGTCTTTATTGCCTGCTTTGACTTAGGATCAATCAAACGCCATGGCAAGTCATGCTCTACGGAGTATAAGAACTCATCAGATATATTGACACCGTTATGCAGGTTAAGGCACTTACGATTGAGGTCACCTCCAGTAGTCTTTCGCATAGCAATGAATTCTTCAATCTCTGGATGGCTGATGTCCATATACGCTGCATAAGCACCTCTCCTTGTCACTCCTTGGTTGAAAGCCAGCATCTGACTGTCAACTACATGCATAAAAGGTATACTCCCAGTTGATTGAGAGCCATTTGAAGTAGCCACACCGTTACTGCGAACAGCGCCCCAATACCCACCCAGACCGCCGCCGCTGGAAGTGAGCCAAATGTTTTCATCATAATGAGCTGATAGGCCACCTCTGGAATCAGGCACAAAATTAAGAAAGCAGCTAATAGGTAACCCACGGGTAGTTCCTCCATTGCTTAGTATTGGTGTGCTGAACATAAACCAGCTTTTACTGGCGTAGTCATACAGGCGCTGTGCTAAGTTAAAATCAGTAGTCCCTTGATAAGTAGCACTATACACTGCTGCGCGAGCAAAGGCTTCCTGTGCGTATGTCTCGTCTTGCCAGAAGTACCTGTCTTTCAGTGTGTTCAGAGAGAAATCGTTTAGGTCTTTCTCTCTTTCGTAGTCTATAGTAATCCCAAGGTAATCTTGGGTGCCTGTCTTATACTGCATCTTGATTGTCCAACAAAAACTTCATCAATCGTTCCTCATACCAACGTGCTTTGCGTAGGTCTTCAAACGGCTTCTTTTTGTACCTAAATCTCCATCTATATTTTAACGCATTTCCACGTAAATAGCCAATGTATTCGTCCTTATTTAACATTGCCTCTATAGCTTCTATGCACTCTATACTCCCATTGTTGTAGTGAGGTGGGTTGTCCACCATATTGGTGTCACCAAAGACAGGATGTTCGTTGGGCGTATTGTCTTCTTCATCGTCTTGCCACTGCACTTGATATTTGTATTTCTTGTTGATTCTAGTCCATGCGTCCGCGCTTTCATCATCAATACTCGTCTTCGTCCGTGTCTGGTCTTGTGTCATCTTGTAGTTCTTCCTCAAACATTTCTAGTCGGTTAATTAGCTTGTCTTCAAACCTGTCAAGTATTTCTTCACTGGTCAATTCCAAGTAGTCTATTAAATCATCAGGGTCATATCTTTTCAGTATCATTTCCCTAATCTCATCCATTGTTAAATTATTTTGAGTCAACATATTGCATCAACTTGTCAAAGTCATTTAGTGTATAGTGTTTGAATCCTTCCTTATCACACCACTGCCCCATTGTCATCTTAGCGCCCTTGCGTAGCTTCTTGTTGGGATCTGATAGTACAAAGATTAACTCTCTGTAAGGTGCTATGCAGTCCCTGATGGCTTTGTACTTCATTGTGTCACCTGTCCTGAAGAAGCCTTTTAGTTCCAATAGTGTCCCTGTGCGTGTATGTACGAAGTCTGGTTTGTACTTCCTGTGCATAACGTAAGGGACATCAAATGGTTCATACTTAAACTTACGCTTTGGTGCTATCGCTGCAAACGAAGCCTCTAGCCCTGATCTGTAAATACTATCTTTACGTAATCTTGATCTCTTGGACTTTAGGCTCATTTGCCACCTCTACTAAGTATTTTGGCCCGTAAGCGTAAGCAAAAGCGCGCAACTGGGGATAACACGAAAGTTTGAAATGACAGTACGAGCAACCTGTATCTAGTTTCTGGTTCCCACTCTTTCCATCTGGCACAGGCGCGTAGCAATGCTCTGGCGCGTCCGGTGCCTTTACGAGCTTTTTTACGTGCTTAATCCTCTCTACTATGTCTTCCTTTAGAACTTCGTACACAGGCGCTTGTGTGTCCTCTAGGTCATACTTTAGATACGTCAAGTGGCCGTTCTGCTTGTCCATTGCAAGCCACCCAAACACTGTTTCACCCTCTGAGTGAGCGTAAGCCTTGATCTGGTCTATATAACCAAAAGGATCATCAAAAGCCAACGTAGCGTCCTTAAACTTCTTAAACCCGTAACTGCTTGTTGATTTGACATCGGTAACTACCCCATCTATGCGACAGTCCATGTGGCCTACTATACCGTCTACCTCGCATACCTTTTGCTCATCCGTAACCTCATGTCCAGACAGGCGTGTTAGAAACAGCAGTAGCTCCTCAATAACATGTCCGTATAGAAACTTTACTAACGTATGCGGCTGCATTGGCTCTTTTGGGCCGACATTGTTGTAATGGTTCCACAGGTATCTGTCATCCTTGCCAATGTTCGACAATCGCAACTTACGCCCGTCATAGACTCCACGGTTAGTAAACTCTTTACGCATGATGTCTTTCATAGCTTCGCCAAACTTTTCTATCTCAGCTTCAGCGTCTACACTCTTATCTATGTTTTTAGTTTTTACTAGCTTGTAGATGTCATCCACCAATGTATGTATTGTTTTATCCATTAGTGTGTTTCCGACCAGTTATTGCCGACATTGTATTCTCCTGTTAGCGGACATCTTAGATTATAGTGTAGACCAGCAGCCTCTATGCAAGACACCGCCAATCTCCCGTACTTATCTTCCTGACCCTTTGCTACTTCAGCCTGTACCTCATCGTGGATGTTGCCTACGAAGTTATAGTCCAGTTTGTACCCCTGTGCATATTCATCTAGGATGACCAGAGCCTTCTTCATAACTATGGCACCAGCACCTTGCAGAAGCGTGTTAAGTGCTGAGTGTGCGCTGCGAACTTGTAGCTTCCTACCGTCTAATCCTTTGAGGTATCCTCCTCCAGCTTTTGCTGCAACTCTTTCAGTAAGATCCCTAAGTGCTGGGAGACCAGTAAGGAATCTTGTTCTAAGCGCAGAGCCAGTACGCGCATTTCCCCCGACAATCGTACCAAGTTTTGCATCTCCTGCTCCGTATAGGAAGGCATATATGAAAGTCTTAGCCTGATCTCGCGATTCAAGTCCTGCAAGACGTTGATTGGCTGTGTGAATATCTCCGTGGAGAATTTCATTGGTGTACTCCTTATCTCCCATGTAGTGCGCCAGCATACGTAGCTCTAGTCCACTGGCATCAAAGCCAACCAGAGAGTACCCTTCAGGCACAGTCCAGCATGACCTGCACTCTTTGCCGTATGGAGCGCGTGTGGCAGGCACCTGTGCCAGATTAGGCTCTGAGTGTGTCATACGGCCTGTTACAGCGCCGTTGGTGTTCACTCTGCCGTGTACCCTACCGTCATCGCCAGCAGCGTCTATCCAGCTTTTTATCTGTGCTACACGCTTTTGTACCATCAGGTACTCAGCTATCAGTTGCGCTTCCGGTATGTCAGTGATCTTAGACAGCACAGACTCATCTACGATGGCTTGTCCCTTCTCTGTAAACTTTGTGGGCTTCCATCCAAAATGCTGTAGGTATCTGCCGATCTGCTGCCGTGATCCTAAGTTAAACTCAGGATAGTCCACGCGACTAAACGGGCCACAAACGTCACTCCATTGCTCGCCTAGAAACTTTAGACCTACGGCAGAGAACGTGTGATCTTTCTTACACCGTGGCGTAACTTCCTTGATAAATGTAGGGAGAGGACGAAAGGTGTCCTGTACTTTGTCTTCCAGTTCATATTTTTTTTCCTTTAGCAGAGCTAATAATTGGTGTGCATATTTTAGATCCAGTAGCCAGCCTAGCCTGACTTGTCTGGCGGTTATCCGCTGCACTTCATGTTCTAGTTCTATTGAGGATACATCGAAACCATCCAGTTCTTTTAGTAGGTGCTGGTACAGTTTTTCAGTTACTTCAACATCTCGTACACAATACTTTTCCATCTCAGGCGACAGGCACGACCACTCAGTATGGTCACCTTTAGAAAACCCAAGACGCTCACCCCATGCGCGTAGGCTGTGTCCTCCTTCGCGGTTAGGGCTACTCAGGCGTGACATGACCAGCGTATCCTGTACGCGCTCACGGTCTACCTTGATTCCCCATAGGCGCTCCAGTACAGGAAGGTCAAACCCGTATAGGTTCTGTCCTACTACTGGGAACGTGCCTTCCAGCGTAGCAGCCAGAGACTCAGCATCGTAATGCTTACGTACCTCACCGTCCTGCTTTGTTACTGCAATCCAGATGACACTAGGGTTTAGCCCATCAGTCTCAATATCTAGGTACAGTTCGCTGTTAGAAGTCATCGTCTATGTCCTTGGGTGCTGCCACCTCAGTCATCCTGCCTGTAACTCTGTCGTACTTCAGGTAGCAGGCTGCTCCTGTCAACCCAGCATAGCGATTCTTTAGGATACGTACTGTAGTTGTGTTACGTTTATCCTCGTCCTCGTCCTGCTGGTTACGCTCCAGACCTATCACCATGTCCGACAGTTGCGCTATCGCCTGTGAGCCTCGCAACTCACTGAGGCTAATCTTGCCTCCGTCCTCATGTGGCTTGCCTGTGGTACGCTTCAGGTGCGACACCAGAAACAGACCTACGCCTAGCTCCTGCACCAGTGTACGCAGGTTAGTCATAATGGCGTCGATAGCCTTACGCTCGTCCCCGTTCTCCTGTGCTGACACTACGATGGACAGGTGGTCGAGTATGATCCACTTACAGTCCAGTGCCTTGGCCATGTGGCGTATGCGAGACAATAGTTTGTCCTCGCTTGTACTGCCCCAATGGTCAAACAGATAGAACCGTCCAGTACCTAGTGTTTGCTCCCAGAATGGGAACGCAGCGTCAGAGTCTAAGTCTTCCTCTAGGTGCAATGGGCAGTCGGCGGCTACCGACATAATACCCAGAGCAGTCCGCGCTACGTCTTCCTCAAGCGCAAGTATGCCAATGTTGTCCTCTGTAGCGTTGAGTAGGTAATACTCTAGCTCCCTGACAATCTGTGACTTACCCATGCCTGATCCACTGGTGATGGTCACTAGCTCGTATGGCCTGAATCCTTTGGTCATGTCGTTAAGACCTTGCCATGGATACGGTATAGACTTGACCTTCATCTTGCCAGTGATGGCATCCCATGTGTCCTTGCCACACACGATACCATCGGGCTGATAAGATTTAGCGTCCCACCATGCCGACACAAAATCCCGCACCTTGTTGGCTACCAGCATCTCGCTAGCGTCCTTCATAGGCAGCGTGCAGATTTTAAGTTTGCTAGGGCTGAATATGTCCTTGATCTCGTCAATGGCAGTCTGTCCAGCCTTGTCGCTGTCGAAACACACCACTACCTGATCGTAGCCCTCCAGCCATTCTAATTGCTCTTTTATTTCCTTTGCTGCTGCTGATGCGCCAGAGCGTAGCGACACCACATCCCATTTATTATCGAACATCTCAGACACGCTCAGCGCGTCCAGTTCGCCCTCAGTTATCGTTATGAATTTACCCTTGCCACGGCAGGTATTCTGCCCGAACAACCCTACGCCCTGCAGTGTGCCTGTTGCGTAGAAGTCTTTGTTCTGCACCACACGCACCTTGCTGCCCTTCACCTCGTTAGTGTCGGTTGCATAGTACGGATAGTGATGCCTGCTGATTGTCCCTGACCTGTCAAACTCCACAGTAACGCCAAACTTGGCGCAAGTAGCCTGTGATATTCGACGCTCTGGGATAGCGGCAGTGGCACCGTTAAACTCTAGCGGTCTTTTTTCTGCAATGCTCACAACTTCACCATTGGCGCTCTCGCGGTGGTTACACCCAGCGGAGAAGCAGTGGGCCGACCCGTCGCTATAACGGGCCAGCGCATCACTACTGCCGCACACTGGGCAGGCTTCATGCTTGACGAACTTAGAGGTCTGCATCTATTCCAGACGCATCTTCAGCAAGTTCTAACACTCGCACAGCGTTAAGGTAGGTTGGCGTACCGTGTACTGGGTGCGCTGGGCCTGTCTTGTAGCTGATACGTACCGTAGAGCCGCGAGGAATGTCACCAGTAAAAGGGTTATCATTGGCGTCAATGATCTTCACCGGGAACTTACTGGCAAACTTTCGCTGTGCCATGTTCTCGTACTCTTTGATTTTCACACCCTGAGCGGACAGCATCTCTGCCGTTGCATCGTCCAGAGTACCCGTCAAGGTAAACCGACCAGTATCCTGCCCCTGATAAGTCTCAGTCTCACGCAAGTTACTAAACGCTACCTTCATTTCTGCTACAGCCATCTATAGACTCCTATGGTTATTGTAGATTACTAAATATGAAACTTTAAGAATATACATTATGTTTATTCCTTCGCTTCATAGGTATATTATACAGCATTTTCAGATTAACGCAACACCTCCTAGTTAAAAAGTTCAAATTCTAGCTCATCAATCTGCACCTCGTCCAGATAGAGAGACTCGTATTCCTGTGCAATTATCGCTCTGTTGGATATAGTGTAGCAAGTGTTGCACAGGTCTATGTGCTCCCCTGTCTTGGGGTCTTTTCTGGACAACTCAACGTCACTCAATGGGCCGCTATTGCACGCTCTGCACCTCATTAGTGCACCTCCCTATCAAATAAATCTTTGTGCATGTCGTAAATTTCCTCGTCACTTTTGTTTGCCAGTGTTAACGCTAGCCAGCCTGTAGCAGCGTTGCATACTTCTGATATCGACATGGTATTTAGTCGGTACTCTATCAACTCATTCTCCTGCACATCTCGCATCGTCAGATTGTCGGGTTCTCTATCGTCCGTAACGTCTATATTGTGTGATAATTTGTCGCTCATGCTGCTAGTAACTCCATTGGTGGTTGTCGGTTCTCAGGCCATCGCATGTCGATAACCTGTGGTTTGTACTGGAAATAGTATACACGGTATGCCTCCAGACTGCTAGCGCGTTTGCATTCGTCGGGCATACATTGTGGGGGATCTGTCCATTCAATATCAGGAATGCCCATAGGCGGCTCTATAAGAGCATCTGCGCACTTTTGCCGCGTTAGATGTACCTTTCCATAGCGTTCTGTATATTCGTCTGACAGGGCTGCAAAATGCCTGTAAAGCCAGTTGTATTGCTTGAGACCACTACGCGCCCAGATAGTGCTTGGGTGGTTCCTGTGCGCTACTTTGTACGGTACGTCATGGTTGCCGAACTCATGGTGCGCTGTGCATAACATCTGTGCTGATTCCAGTATCATTTTAACCACATGTTTATCACACTGCATCTGTGCTGCACGCACAGGGTTAGTTGATATGTAAAATATGTTCATGCTACCGCCTTCTCTGCCTGTTCTATGAAAAACTTAGTCTGTGTGCGTAGTGTCCATGAAAAGTCCTCGCTGTCAATACCCTGTGTAAATAAAATATCCTCCAGCAGTCTACGCGCAGCAGGCTCCGATAGGCTATCCACTATCTCATAGACTGACTCCATTAGTCGCTCGTCGTTTGCTTCTTTATATTCGTTGCTCATAAGTTACCCCAGTAAGTAAGTTTCAATCAAAAATGATACACCACAAATTGCCAGTATTACAACATATGCCGTGCAAAAGTCTTTTACAGCCTGCCATATCATACTAAAAACCCCACATTGTTAGCGTGTGTTCTAAGTCTACCACTAGCACTGCCAGCAATACAATAGCCAGTGCGTAGTGATACCAGTGTGTTTTTTCATGCTCCATCTATGCTGCCTCCAGTAGTGTTATAACTTTAGCCATTGTTTTCCCATGTGCAGGATATGCTACCACAGGAACATCTTTTGACCAACATGCGCGACATGTGCCACATTTGCCTGCACGCTCGTATGCTTCGCACACTGTCATGCTGTCCGTAGCATGGTCTGGTGTAGGTATGATGGTGCTAGTAGTCTCACCATCAATAACACCTCCCTGCACACTGTCGGACGATAGACGCACGACTACGTTAGGCAATGCCTGCATGTCAGCGATTACGCTGGTAAACTTGTCGAACTTGTGCATCCGTGTAGGTAACCAATGTTTTACCCATGGCGTGCGCTGCATGACCTCTAGGATCTTATGCGCTAGCGGTAACACTGCCATATCGCCAGAGTCAAACCATCGGAAATACCTGTCGTTGTCCAGTTCCGCAACCATGTCATCAACCCATTCATCGCGCCGCCAATCCTCCCAGTTATGCAGTCTGGGCGCTTTGACGTTAGGGAATCTATAGTTGCCTGTGGTCGCATAGCAGCCCTTGCACGCATCGACTAGTGAACCGTCGGCATTCTTACTGCCGGGACATGTGTTGAGTGCCTGCAATGACCATGACCTGCACGGCATTTTAGATGCTTTTGATAGTTTAACCATTGTTTTTATCCCTGTCTGTTAACTGGTGAGCAGTTTACATCATCATGCTCAGGATGCAACAGGCAAGTTTTACATCGTGGCCTAGGATGGTTCGCGGCTATGCCGCTATTGTTTCGTCTATTAGTGTCACTGGTATGCCATACTCCTCTACGGCATCGTTAAAACACCAGATTAGCCCTCGACTAGTAGAGAACCATTCCTTCATCTGTTCCAGAGTCTCTGGCATGTCGTGTTCTGTGTCTGTGTCTATGCCTAAATATGCCTCTATAGCGCGTGACATCTTGTTGTATTCGCTCCCTATGACTAGGCGCTCTGCCCAGTTGTCTAGGCCTGTTGCGTTGATCTCAACGGCTATGTCGTTGCGTATGTCTAGTAATGTGGTGAATGTGCTCATTTGTTTTACCTATGTAGTTAATTAATTTGTGCAGCCATGATAGCGCCTGCATCACTGGTGTCAATAACTAATTGATCTATGCATATAACTATACGGTAGTTGCAATGGGTAGTGTTGTGTGCTAGGGCTGACTATGGGGTACTACATTGCCTCTCACATGTCAACATTTGCATACTCCTGTCAACTATGGTAAACCCCAGCGCCCCAAGCATAACACAATCCCATTGTCAACCCTTGCATTCCATTGTCAACTATGGTAAGCCATAGACTCCCTAGCATTGTTTGCTATTGTTTGCAAGTGTTGACATGAGGGCGTGGGTGTGTTATTGGGGACGGGGGAGGGGTATTGTGTTCTTTAATAAATTATAGTACCCGCTCACGTACAAAATAGGCCAAAATTAGGTCAAATTGACCAATAATCCTCTCCAGTAACCTCTTGTATACAAAAGAAAACTACAATTTAGCAAAAACACACTAAAAGGACACCCTAATAACTAAATAATCTAAAATAATGCTTGACTTTTACACAAAAATATGGTATAATCAAAAAGTATTCTTAGGTACTAAGGTAAATACTTTATGGATCAACCTAAACGTAAAAGAGGGAGACCAAGGAAGACCGATGTAGTCTCTAAAACCTCTGGAAACAGGGGTAAAGTAGGGCGACCTAAAGGTGACGCTAGCATTATTAATGAATATAAGGCTAGAATGCTTGCTTCA
>VTLG01010233.1_pt1 | contig 11196 bp, 6 predicted proteins | sample 4694571 | NCBI WGS metagenome assembly VTLG01 (sample SAMN12604809, study PRJNA352737) | marine metagenome | biome: ENVO:00000447; feature: ENVO:00000209|ENVO:00000569|ENVO:01000036; material: ENVO:00002151; isolation source: viral sequences binned using virsorter ... | reverse complement strand
ATCGGTGCATTCTTCCATCTAACTTGGAACGGTATGGTACAATAGTTCCTTCACTCATCCATTGCTTAACATTTGGATTTGCATCACACCATTTGCACATTTGCAGTTCCCAAGAACTACGGTATACGGGCTCATGTGAACCTCGATACTTATTATTCTTCGGAAGTTTATAAATACCCTTTCGTGGTTTATGGTCACTTTTTGACATTATAAATATTTATCAGGAGTATATATGGCGGAACAAAAACAATTTCCAACCACATTAACAGAGAGTGAACGATTTTTTGTTAATTTTGATATCTTTAAACTCCATGCTCCATTAGAGAATGTTAAAGGAAATGTAATAGAAACTCTTACAAAACCTCCAGAAACTGGTGGTGCAGTACTGTTGGAGGCGTCAGCTGCATTAGATAATTTAAATGAGACATTTGATTATTCAAAACAGGCAGACACATTATTGTACTCCATACAGTTACCTCTTCAAGAAGTTCCAAGTGAGGGTTCGTCACTGGAGTATAGTGATCAATCAACACAAGCATTACAAAATATAGGTACTCTTCTTTCATCTGCTCGTGCAGCTGGTACAGATGCAGCTGGAGGGAGTAGTGCTATAGATACGATTAAGAGTTTCTTTTCCTCTGGTGCAGGAGCAGTACAGAGTGAAATACAGAAAGCATTACCAGAAGTTATTGGACTTACTGCAAATAGACTTCAAGGTAAGGCAAGAAATACAATGCAACAGACCTTCTTCGTTGGGCCGAATAAGAGGGATTATTCATTCAGTTTTGAATTGATTGCAAGAAATGCAGATGATTCTCAAGCCATGTCTACTATAGCTAACAGGTTTCAATATTTTTCAAATCCTGGCTTAACTGGCGAAGGTAATTACTGGACTTATCCAGAAGTAGTAAGATTTTTCTTTATGGAAAGAGATGGTGATGTTTTTAGAAGGATCAAGGTATTATCTTCCTCAAGTAGTTTAGTAAAAAATTCTTCATACGAATCTAAGGCTTGCTTTATAACTTCAGTTGGTGTCGAATATGGAGATGATGAGTACTTACTCTTTAGTTCTCCAAGAGGTGGTAGAGGTATTGGTAAACTGAAATTGACACTTGCACTAAAAGAAGCAGAATACTTTACAAAAGAAGATTTTCGTAGAGGTGGCGATCCAACGATTCAGGAAATGTACGGCAGCGGGGATTAAATTATGGCAAAACTTAGTTTTTTTAGAAATTATCCAATAAAAGAATTAAAACAAGATGGTATCACCAAAACTATAGTTGACCTATCAAGATATGTAAGATCGTCAAATGACTTACTTCTTAAAAAATATGAATATTTTGATTATGTTATAGATGGATCTGAAAGACCAGACCAAGTATCATATAAGGTTTATGGGAGTAGTGAATTTTATTGGATTGTATTAGTTAGTAACAATATTAGAAATATATGGACAGATTGGCCATTAGGTCAAACTGCATTTGATGGTTATATCGTAAAGAAGTATGGATCTGTTGCAGCTGCACAGGCTTCAACTTACAGGAATATTGCCCAACAAGATATATATAAAGCATCTACTGCAAGTTTACCTGAACTAATTATTGCAAATGGTGAAGTAATAGATGCGACCACAATAAGCGATTATAGTTTAGTTGGATCACCAAGCAATACTGATTATAGAATCACATCAGATTATGAGAGAGAAATTGATTTAAATAATGCTAAGAGAAAAATAAAGTTGGTTAAAAAGAACTTGCTTTCTGCTATAAGTGATGAGTTAAAAACTCTTTTTGGTGATTAAATGCTCCCATCACAAATAGATGTTACATCTGTAAAAATATTTGCATCAGAAAATAATGGTGTTGATGTTGGATATATTTTTAGTTCGTTAAGAATACGTGAATCTATAGTTCATGAATTTATAAGTGGTGATATAACTATTGAGGATGATAGCAACTTATATGAAAGCTTACCAATAATAGGTCAAGAAAGAATTGAGATTACTATTAAGCATAATGATGTTGAAGAAGTCATCAGTGGATTTGTATATGCACTTAAAGAGTTTCAGAAGATAGATGCCAGAAGGTCTACCTACATACTATATTTTGTTTCTGTAGAAAAATACTTCAATCAAAATAATAGAGTTGCACGTGCATTTACAAATACAGCTCCACATGATGCTATTAATAGTATATTCAAGTCGGATATCATAACTAAGAAAAGGATTATCATTGAAGCAATGAGTGGTAATATATCCTACATTGCTCCCAATATCACTCCATTCCAAACAATAAAAAGTATCCTAAGACAATGTGAAAGTTTAAGTAATAATACAAGTAACTTCCTATTCTTCGAAAATAGAAAGGGATTTATAATTACTTCTATGGCCTCATTACTAACTCAAAAGGTTTCGTATGAATATGGTTATAAAGAGAATATAGGTGGGGATAATGTGGACACTACTTCTGAGAGGCACGATGCATTTACTATAGAGAACTTTCAAGTTATTAAGCAAACAGATACAATTTCTGCGATGAGTAATGGTATGTTTGCGTCTCAGTTACGTAGCATCGATTTGATAACCAGAAAGTATGGAACTAATAATGAAGTATATGATTATGATTACCATACAGAGTTCGAGACATTTCGTCATTTGAATTCTATACCACTATATAAAAAGTTGACAGGAATATCTGATAATGCTGAGGGTAGACAATATTTTGCATATAGTAATGAGAAGGCCTTAGAGAATGATTATGTTAAGACAAATCAATCTGATATGACAGTTGATTTTTCGAGTAGAACTCGGTTACGTAATAAAATTCAAAATAGTATGATTGACGCATATGCATTTAAGTTAATTATCCCAGGCAATATTTTATTATATCCAAGTAATGTTATACATTTAAATATCATATCAAATTTAACAGGAGAAAAAGATATAATGCTCTCTGGTAATGTTTTGGTGACATCTATAACTCATATAATATCTAATGCAGATAGAACATACAAGCAAGTCGTAGAGACAGCAAAGGATTCTCATAGTGCCTGAGTTTTTACCCAATTTTACATTCAAACCATTTACTGGTACTATAGAACAAGCAGATGATAACGATACTGATCCACTAAAGTTGGGTCGTGTGCGTGTTCGTGTACATGGTTTTCATAGTCCAGATAAGGCAGAAGTACCAACTGATGCATTACCTTGGGCCCATGTAACTTATAATGATTCCAAAAGAATGTCAGTTCCAACAGATGGAGAATGGGTCATTGGATTTTTTCTTGATGGGGAATCTGCACAGAAACCGATTATCATAGGAACACTGCCAGGCATCAATGATGTTGAGCCATCCACAAGTAAGTGGGCAAGGAATGATTCTGGAGACACAGGTGTATCCAATGCATCTCAATATACAAAGAAAACCACACAACATAAAGGAACTGATATTACAGAACCTGCTAATGGTTATGGTGCAAAGTATCCACACAATAAAGTTATTGAAACATCCAGTGGCCACCTGATAGAAATTGATGACACTCCAGACAAAGAACGAATACACATCTATCATAAGAGTGGATCATTTAGTGAGTTTCATCAGGATGGTACAAAGGTAGACAAGACAGAGAAAGACAAATATACAATCACATTAGGCAAGGAGTATATTGCAGTAACAGGTGATTACAAGATAGAAGGCGGTGGTGGTTCAGAGTTTAAGATTAATGGTACAGCTGGAAAATTATCCTTTAAGAACACATTGGATACTACTGGTCTACATGGTCTTTTAAGTGATATCATTACACAACTCAATACATTAGCTACAGCTGTAACAAAGGTAGATCCAACTGTGACTACGGTTGGTAGTCCAGTTACACAAGTTGGGCCACTTCCTGGCAATATACTTGCTGTGGGTGATGCAACTGGAGTAATTACTAAACTAACTGAGGTAACGCTAAAATTAGGTAACCTTCTGGAATAATAAATATAGATAATGGGAACTCTTACACGAAACACTACATCTATAACAGATTTGAATCTATCTTTTGAACTCAATAGCAATACTGGCGATTTCAATAAACTGTCAACTGAAGCAGTAATTCGTCGTTCATTGGATACTATATTAACTACAGGTATGATGGAAAAACCATTTCGTGAAGATTTCGGTTCTGATGTTGCTATACGATTATTTGAGGTTGCAAGTAGTCGTGATATTCCTGCAATTGAATCTCAAATAAGAAATGCAATTGAGAGAAATGAGCCAAGAATTACATTAATTGATCTTTCAGTACTTGGTGATTTTTCTAATAATAGACTCGAATTAACAATATCATATATGATTAAAAAAACATCTGAGATAGATCAGATACAAACTATGCTATCTCTTTCTGATTAATGGGGTATAAGTAAATGGCACGAAACGATCTCAAAGTTACAGAATTAGACTTTGATCAAATAAAGTCTAACTTTAAAAATTTTCTAAAATCACAAACAGAGTATAGTGATTATAATTTCGATTCATCTGCTTTTGATACGCTATTGGATGTCTTTGCTTATAACACACACTATAATGCATTTTATATTAATTCGGCTATTAATGAATCTTTTCTTGCAAGTGCTCAAGATAGGAAAAATCTTGCAAAGGCTGCACGTTCTTTAAACTATATTCCAAAGAGTAGAAGTGCGGCTACCATATCTGTTGACCTTACTATTGTAATTCCTCAAAATACATTAGTAGGAATATATGGTTCTACAACATATGGAACTATACAGTTGAATCGTCGAAATAGGTTTACCACAACAATTGATAATAGCACTTATACCTTTATGAATTTAGCTGCAGAGAACTTAACACAAGGAACTTCTTCTGAGTCTGGTGGTATTACCTATGAGAATTTTACTGCAGCTGATGTGACACTCAGACAGGGAGAATTTACCAGCTTTAGGTATACGGTTGATACTTCTGATTCTAACCAAAGATTTATTATACCATCTGCAAATGTGGATACAAGTCTTGTAACAGTTACTGGTGTGAAGTCTGGTGAGACTACTTCTACAACATATTCATTTTACAAAGATGTTGATCTACAGAATATAAAAGGCACTACGTATGTATACTTCCTCTTTGAGAATAGTGATGGTGAATATGAGGTTCGTTTTGGTGACGGTGTCTATGGTCGTGCTCCAGACAACAATGAGGTTATAACAATAGAGTATCTTCAGAGTGATGGTACTTCAGCAAATGGTGCTAATACATTTACTGCATCGTCAAGTATTCTTGTTTCTGGTAATATAATTAGTGATGCAACACTTGCAGTAACAACATCTGCACGTTCTACTGGTGGCGCAGAGAAGGAAACAGATGCATCTATTAGAAATAATGCTCCAATTAGTTTTAAGACGCAGGATCGTGCAGTTGTTGTAGATGATTATGGAACATTAATTCAAAATAATTTTAGTACTGTTGAAACTACTGCAGCTTGGGGTGGTGAAGATAATGACCCTCCAAGATACGGTCAGGTGTTTATTGCCGTTAAACCGAATGGTTCTGACTTTCTAACCGATATTGAAAAGAGTGCTATTTTAGCATACATTAAGACCAAAATGGTTGGTTCTATTAGAGCAACAATAACAAATCCACAATATATCAATATAGTTCCTACAATTAATGTTAAGTTTGATAGTAAAAAGACAGCAATAACTTCTTCAGATTTGAAGGATCTTATTATACAATCTGTTACTGATTATTCCACAAATAATTTACAGAAATTTAATACTGTATATTACAATTCACAAATTATTGATATTATTAATGATTTGGATACTTCTATTCGATCTATTTCTATTGATTTAAAAATGAGGAAAGAATTTGTTCCAACAGTTGGTAGTGCATCTTCATATGTGCTATCATATCAGAACGAATTTTATTATCCACATAGTGGACACTTAGGTTCAATATCATCAACAACTTTTACATACGATACTTATACTGGTGCATCTTTGAAATTGAATTCTTCTGGTGGATTATCTATTAATGCTTTAGTTGGTGATGTTGATACTACTGTTGTAGAAAATGCAGGAACTGTTGATCAAACGGCTGGAGAGATAACATTAAGTGAATTCAATCCAAGTGCTATAACAAATAACCTTCTTAAAGTTGATGTAAAACCAAATTCTTATGATATATCAAGTGCTCGTGATTACATTGTTCGTGTTAAAGAGGCAGATATAACGCTAATCATTAGCGATATAACATCGACAACATCATTGACAACTGCAACTTCATCTGGAACTACTACTGGTGGTAGTACGGTATCTTATTAGGATTTTTGAATGGCATATAATATTAGAGGAAAGACATTATCAACTGTTATACCAGCAAGTTTATACAATAAGTATCCCAATTTCATTACATTTTTAGATAAGTATTATGATTGGTCGAGAAAGTCAACATTAATGTTGAATAGTGCTCAGGGCAATCTTAATCTATCATCAAAATTTTATGGAATGACATCGGAGTTTTATGTCGATAGGGAAGTAACAAATACTTTGGATGAATCATATACTGTTGATTTTGATGGTCAACGTACATATCTTCCAACTGAAAAACTTATTGGGGTGAGGCCGTTGACCAGTCCTTTAACTCTTACGATAGGTACAGAAAGAGATTATGTCTTTGAGAAGATATCAAATCCAAAATTAACTTTCTATTATGACCAGCAATACAAAATCACAAATAGTACTGGAGCTACTGTATACATAAAAGACCAACAAACAATTGGTAGTGGTGACCAGTATACAACTGGTGTTACTACAGATGGAACAACAATTACCATAACCACAACTTCTGATACTCCAAGATTATATTATACAGTTGATGGTTATTCTGGAATTGGTATCATCGACGTTGAGGCAGTACCGGCCGAATATTCATATGATGTAGGAAATGTTATAAACACAACTATACCAGATGCTGGGGGATATACTAATTCTGTATATGGGTTTGGTATAATAGAGAACATCCTTTTCAATCCAGACTATCTTGTTGATTCTTTTAGTACTTTAACAACCAGAGATGCTCCTGATGCGTTTTATTTGAAGTATCTTAATAGTTATGGTTTGGGTGACTTATTTTCTACAACAATCAGAAATAGAAGTTCTGCTGATGACTTTGTTCGTTTCTTAAATTCGAAGGGAACTCCAAATGCGATAAAGTTCTTCTTTCAAGCATTTTTCGAGAAAGATGTTGAGATGTCTTTTCCTGGCGAAAATATGATTAAATCTTCTGTTGGTGATTATTTCATTAAACAGAAAATGATATTAACAGCAACTAAGTCTCTTGAACTTACAAGAAATAGACGAATGAGGGGTGAAACTTCTGGAGCATACGTCACTATAGAATCTGTTTTATATAATGCACCTAATGACTATTATGAAGTATCCATTAATGAGTCAACCATAGATGGTACATTTCTTATCGGTGAATCTATTTTGGTTCTTGATAATGCAGATGCAGCCATCGAGTATGATATAGATGGAGTTCTTCAGGGGATATTTACTAAGGCTGATATCACACAACCTGGCATAGAGTATGACAAGGGAGAAGTTATATCCAACACATATACTATTGAGGGATTGCCAAAAACTATAGGATTTACTGTTGATGATATTACTACTACTGGAATAGAAGATACTACTATCACATCTGGTGGAACTAACTATGTTGTTGGTGACAGATTACATTATCCTAAACCAGCTGAACGATTGGAATTTTCTGCAACCATAAACGCCACTGGTCAAGCAGGCCCCATTGTGTTTGCTGGGCCAAATAATGAATATACATATGCAGCTGGAGTAGTACCATCCATTAAAATAACTCTTGAGGATGATGTTAAAAATTCTACACTATTCACAACAGATTCTGGCACTTATAATGATTGTCTTGTTGAGATTAATGGAATTGAATATACTGCTACTGATATTGTAGAAGCTACTCCTGATGTTCTAACTCTTCCTGCTATTGCAGCTGGTACTACTTTAACTATTAAGGCTGGTCAATTAATACGAGTAAGTGTTGCGGCTGCTAAGATTGTCGATAGACTTACAGACACTTCTTTCTTCGATACAACAGAAGGAGTTGTCAATACTGCAGCCACTGGATATGTCTCACGTGTTCATGCAACCACTGGAGCTATAGAAGAAATTAAACTTGATAATGCTGGTGCAGGATATAGGAAACGACCAACTACCACAAGTGGAATCACAATTATAACAGATGGTAAAACATTAACTCATCCATCATTAGTTGGTACAGCTGCAAGTAAAAGTACTGTAACTCATCCAACACACAACTCAATAACACACTCAGCTGAAGCTGGTTTTATTGTTGGTGAAGAAATAACTGGTGATGTTTCTGGTGCAAGTGGTATTGCTATCAAAGAAACAAGTAATACATCATTACAGGTTACTGGTGTTGCAGAAGAAAATCAATTCTCAACATCTGACACAATCACTGGTCAAGTTTCTGGTGCTACTGCAACTGTATCTGCTGTTGTTGGTTCGTTTGGTAAAGGAGAAACAATAACTGGTACTAATGTAGCATTAACTATAAGTGGTGGTACTACTTTTCCAGTTGGTAATGTATTAAATCAAACAGTATTAACTCATGCTGACCATAGTGGTTCAGCATTTACTGCTGGTACAATAATTAGTCAAGATACTACTAATGCAGCTGGTGTTGTTGTTGCATCAACAGCTGATGTAACTCATGTTAGAGATTTAGGATTGGGTACTTGGGGAACGAGTACAGATGTGGTTACAGTAAGAACATTAACTCATCTTGCCCATACTGGTAATGCATTTACAGTTGGTGAAACTCTTACACAAGCAGCTTCTGGTACTGACCCTACTGGTGTTGTTGTAACTGCTAATGCAGATTTTACTGAGTTTAGAGATTTGGGAACAGCAACATGGAATGCAACTGATAATGTAACTGGTGGTACTTCAAGTATTACTTTATCTGCAAGTCATTTATCAGCAGTATCGGCTGCAGGTGTTACAGTAAGTGCAGGAGATCTTGACACAGTAACTATTGGTAAGGGTACTGTTGCATATTCAGATTCTATTAATACAGTATTAAAAGATGTAACTGGTTCATTTGTTGCTTCATCTGGATTGGATGATTATGAAACTGTGGCTGTAGAAAATGCTACTATATCTGCTATTGTAACTGGTTCTACAGGGACAGTTCAATCACATGATGGATTACAAACATTAATTACCAATGGTTCATTACCTGTCGGAGCTGCTATTCAAGATGCAGCTGGAACTCCTGCTACTGCAACTATTGTATCGGTAGATGGTGATGAGTATGAATTAACACACGCAGATCATAGTGGAGCTGCATTTACTGTTGGTTCTACTATTACTCAAGGTAGTGCTACTGGTATTGTTTTAGCTGGTGGAGATGCTGATAAAACAATATTTCAAAACTTGGGAACTGCAACATGGACTAATAGTACAAATGTGACTCAAAGTTCACCGTCAAGTATTACATTAACTGCAGCCCATTTAACAAGAGTTACCTTTCGTAGTGGAACATCAGTTTTAACACATCCTGGCGGTGGTACATTTACAGTTGGAGAAACGATTACTCAAGCAACTTCTGGTGCTACTGGTACTGTTCAAAGTGGTTCATCTAATGATGAAACTATATTTAAAGATCTGAATTCAGCTGCTTGGGTTGATGACGAAAATGTAACTGGTGGAACTTCTGCTGTTACAGTAAGTTCTGGTGATATAGATGCAGTTGTTATTGGTTCTTCTACAATTGTTATTAAAGAAGCAAGTAAGATATTTTCTGTTGGTAATGTTACTGCAACCAGTCAAACAGTTGCGGCCAGAACTATTACTGCAACAACAAATAAGACAATGTTGGTAGCTCCTGCAACTGGAAGATTTGTTGCTGGAGATATTATAACTGGTGGAACTACTGGAGCAGTAACTGAATTATCAACAATCGATTCTCTCTTTACCATTGGTGAGACAGTAACTCAAGCAGGGTCAGTTCCTGCGACTGGTAAAGTTGTCAGTACATCAGATACTCGCACAACTGTTACCGATGTCACTGGAACATTTGAGACATCAACTGTTGTAACTGGAGCATCATCGAATATGACTACAGCTCCAAGTGCAGTTGCGACTGGTGCAAGTGCTAATCTATCATCTGTTGGTGAGAATTTTGGTGGTGCAAAATCTGTTAGTATCACAACAGAAGTAATTGGAATCACATCAGATTCTACAGTCAATTTAACCAGAAGTGATGTTGCTGACGGCACAAACAATAATGCAGAAGTTATATTGAGATCTGGATATTATAAGGACTATGGTAAAATATTTAATGATGTAACTGGTTATCTATCAGAAACATCTCAAAAAATAACTGACTCATATCGATATCAGGATTTCTCATATGCTATTAAGTCAGACTTGAACTATAAAGATTTTGCATACTTACTGAAGAAACTTGCACATCCAGCTGGAATGATCTTCTTTAATGAGTTTTTTATTGTTAAGTCATTTCAACAGAAACTTAATAAGGGTGTTGCTACTGCAACCAAGCAATGGACGATCAATATTCATAAAACCAGTACTACAAAACTTGCACACGCAGCTGCGTCATTTACTGTAGGTAGTAAGATAATTGGTGGTACTTCTGGTGCTACTGGTAAGGTTCTAATAACACATCATGCACTATCGACTACTCTTGATAAAGTTCGTGGTACATTTGTTGCAGGGGAAACAGTTACCGAATATGGAGATGAAAATTATCTAATATATGAACTTACTCATGCAGCTCATAGTGGTAGTGCATTTCCTGTTGGTACAATAATAAGTCAAGTAACAACTAATGCAAGTGGTGTTGTTTTAACTGGTGGAGATGCTGATAAAACATTAGTTAAAGATTTAGGATTAGGTACTTGGGGCACATCTACAAATGTGGTTGCAACCAGAGTATTAAATCACAATTCTCATAGTGGTAAGTCGTTTACAGTTGGAGAAACTATTACACAAACATCAACATCTGCAACTGGTTATGTTGTATCTTCTGATACACACGAAACCATCTTTAGAGATTTGGGTAGTGGAACTTGGAATGCTACCAATCAAGTAACAGGTGGAACTTCTGGTGTTACACTAAC
>VTLG01002067.1_pt1 | contig 11196 bp, 5 predicted proteins | sample 4694571 | NCBI WGS metagenome assembly VTLG01 (sample SAMN12604809, study PRJNA352737) | marine metagenome | biome: ENVO:00000447; feature: ENVO:00000209|ENVO:00000569|ENVO:01000036; material: ENVO:00002151; isolation source: viral sequences binned using virsorter ... | reverse complement strand
GCATACCAGCTAAATAAGATTTACTTGTTAAACCTTGAGCAATAATAAGAGAAATCTTTTGGAATTGATCTTCAGTCCACTCTTCTCCCATAAGTTGACTGGCATCACCTATATCGCCTACAATAGATAGTATTTGGTTAAACGGTTCAAATGAATCATAGTTAACCCATATACCACCTAACTTTATTGTTCTAGGTTTCCAGCCAGCATCAGTCCACATCTGTCTAGTTTGTCTATCTACTGGACCATTACCATGTAGATTACCGCTTAAATAAGAATATGCAGCCATGCTAATTATAGCAGATCCCATAGATAATCTACCAACTTGCAATGCCTTAGCATTTGCTAGTTCTGCAGCATTAGTAATACCGTATTTAGCTACGCTTTCTAAGTTATTTGGATTAGCAAATGCTATGTCATTCCATTCTTTAACAAAAAAGTTAAGTAATGGAGTATGTTTAGCAGTAAGATTTAAACCGTTTACTCCAGTTCTAGCGAATAAGAAGAAAGGTTTTGCCCATGGATTAGCCTGGAATACTGAGTTTAATCCTTCAGCAAATCCAGTTAGTTCCTGAGTTAACGTAACTTCTTTACGTGCAAACTTAGTAGCTTCATCTATGATATTACCATTAGCATCAAATATTTGTCTATAGAAATCTTCTTCATATATTCTAACAAGATCTGGTGTAACACTCTGATAAGATGTTAGTGCTCCTTTACTCTTCGCATCCATAGCAGATCTAAATGCTTTCTCTCTCATCTTAGCTCTACCTAAAATATAAGCAAAAGCATCATCAGTTGCTGCCATTATTTTAGTAGAGTAAGTTAAGAAATTATTATCATTCATGCTTCTAGCCATATTAGCCATAGCAAATGCAGCTCTATCTCCAGCTGTAGCTTGGTCACTTTCTGAGAAACGTCTTAAGATTTCCCAGTTATCATCTCCTCTAGTATATTCAGCGAATCTTGTTTTTATTGTTGATAGATCTCCACTCCAATAAGAGTTTAATTTAGTTTTAAATAACTCAAATGATTCTGGAATAGCTTCCATCATACCATTAAGTGAAGCTAAACCAGCTCTCATAGTAACAGCATCTCCAGTAAAAGGATAGCTTAGAGTAGCTCCTATAGCCTGTGCAAATGGTCTTAAGAAGGTTGCAGTACTAGTACCAATAATAGCTCTAGCTGGTGTCTTAGGTCCACTAAGTACACTATGTATCATAACTCCTTGGAGTTCTCTGACCATAGCTCCTATCTGTGCTTTACCTTCGATCTCTCCTCCACGGATCATCTTTCTAGCCCATTGAGTAAAGTCATCTACAGAGTTAACTGTTTTCATTGATGAGAATGCTTCAAACAAAGCTAGTACTAAATCTCCATCTTCATCTTTATTAGCTATTTTAAGTATAGTTTGTATAGTTTCTCTAGCATCTACTACTTCTTGCTTTACAGCTTCTTCTATAGCTACCTTTCTCTTAGCTCCTAAATTCCTAAACTCTTGAGATAATGTAGCTTTAGCTCTTTTAGATTCAGATATTGCAGTTAACATAGTATCTACTATCTGATCAGCTGGTCCGTCTATATCTAATAAGTTATGGAAATCTGATATTTCTCTACCAGCTATACCTAAATCTCTTAACTGTTGTAATAGTGTAGATACAACTAAATCACTAACGACAACATTTTGTGCTGTAATAGTAGTAATCTCATCTATCTTTCTACCAGTTATATCAGTAACATCAAACTTAATTGAAGTTTTTAATATTTCATCTAAATATTCTGTAGCTGTCATTTCAGCAGCATTACGTCCTGAAGTAATACGTTGGTGAGCTGCAATAGCATCTCCAAATACTTCTACTAAACGCTTCTTGTTTCCATCTACAGCTTTCAATACTTGTTGAAATTTCTCTGCACTATATAATCTTGATAGAGTATCAACAACAACTTCTTCAGTTAAACCTGTTTCTCTAGCTATTCTTTCTCTTTGTACAGGAGTTGTTACATTTCCAGCAGAGCCTTCATCAGCTCCCCATTCATTTCTAACTCTTTTGTTTCGTTCCCAGACAACATAAGGATCTTTGTCTTGGGATAAATGATTTCCCTGATGTCTACCAGCTACGGGTGAGTTTTTGCTAGCTCTGAATCCATGTTCATTTCTTCTAAGTTCCTGTATAGCCTTTCTAACAGTCTGTAGCTCAACACTTTTCTGTCTGTTAGCTACTTGTGCCTTTGCGTACTTACTACCCTTTCCAAGAGCCATAGCAGCACTATCAAATAGTATACCAATACCCATACCTTCTACGATGTTTTTAAATTTCATCATTAGAGGGTGATCTGTATCTTTAGTACTGAGTGGTGTATCCATCCAACCGAAACGATCTCGCATCATTCCTAATGCGTTCTGTTCATCTGTTGTATGTGATATAGTATCAGATATAGCACCAATACCAGCAGCTCTAATAAGCCCCCATCCAGCCATACCTGTTAATGAAGCTGGAGCTGTGACACCTGCTGCAGAACCTGCGGCTACTACACCAGCTGCCATTGAACCGAAGTGTACTGTACCTCTTAGTAGTTGACCCCACCATGTTTTAGTTATGATAGGATCGTCTTCATCTACAAAAGGATTCCATTCAGGTCTGTATACACCTTTTTCTTTCTTTTCTCTTTGTACTTCTCCTGAAAGTGTATCAACAACACGTTCAGGGAAAGTCTGTATAGATGAAGCTGTATCTTGAATACCACCTAAGACAGCTGATTTTAATTCTTCAGCTACTGCTGGTATACCCCAGCTTTCTTCTGTATCTCTAGGATCTTCTTGTTCAGGAGTGAAAGGAGTACCATGATGTAGACCGTATCTAGGTTTAGTAATCTCTTTATTTTCGTTAAGTTCTAAAACACGTTCAGCTGCTTTATTACGTGTTTCTATTCGTTCATCTCTTTCTTCTTGTGTAAAGTCTCCTTCCCCAAGAATGTTTGGATTTTCCATATTTTGTTATTACCTTAGTAATGTTACCATTTTACTGCCCAACCTAAATAAGCATTTCTTCTATCGGCACCTTCTGCATTTTTAATTACAGTAAATACCATAGGACCATTACGATCTCCAAGCTGTCTTTTAGCCTTAGCGTCTTCCTCATTTAAGTAGTGGACTGTCATTCCAAATTTTTCTAGATCTTTAATTGTAGCTTCAGGAGATATATTTGTACCAAAAAACCAGCTATGTGAAACTGGTGGTTCAGTTATATCAGGAGTTTCTAAAGTACCTAGATTGGTTATAGTTGACTCTTCAGATCCTACATCACCAGATATACTCATATTCAACACAGCCTTAGCTGCAGAAGGATTAAGTATAGTCAATGCGTAATAAGGATCTTTTGAAAATCTTTCGTCTCCAGTAATTGAGTTTAATAATGTTTTAAATTCTTCTACCTCTTCTGGTTCTAACCAGTTAAGTCTTCTAAATGTTGAATCAAGATTCTTCAAAGCATTCGGTCTATTAGCTTTAGTCAGTATTCTTCTAGTTAAAATTAGTTTTTGAGTATCCTCATCAAAGACAGCATCTTTATTTATAGTACCGTCAAGTAACATTTGCTTTAAAACTGAAGCAGGTATATCATACATACCATATGTTAAGTCTCCTTCATTTCTATTATTAGCATGTATTAATTCACCTATTGTAGCTGTAGATACTGTTAAACCTTCTGGTAATACCCACTGGTCTTCATCTTTAGTACCCCATGGATACTTAGCACCACTGACAGTATCAAAACCATCGGTAGCATTTGGATTCTCAAAGTCTTCAATGACTGACTCTATACCTTTTGAACTAATAACAGTTCCTAATTTACTAACATCACCTGTTTGACTATGTTGCCCTAATTCTACATTATCTTTCATAGATTGAGATACATCTGGAAGCTCTCCAGTTTCTCCAGTCATAGCTTCATATCTATGATTAGCATACCATAATGGACCTTTATTTAAAACAAGACCTTCATCAGTAGTGTATGTACCTTTATATAGTTTTGAATAATCTACGAAGTATGTAGGGAATGGATTGTTTTCTGGATCTTCTTTCCACAGTTCAAACTCAATTAAAGCTGTCTTCTCTTCATCACTGATATACTCCTTTTGTATTAGAGATGATTTTTTATTTTTATCTATATAATTTCCTATACGTTGACTTTCTTTAACAGAAACCTTTTTTGACTCTTTCTTGTTTTTTTGTGAAATCTCATCTATCTCTGATTGGAATAAATTACCTGGTTCTCCATTAAAAAGCTTCATCATTTCTACTTCTAAACCACGAAAAGCTTCTGCTCTAGCATAGGCTTTACGTTCTATTTGCTTACCTTCTGCTTTTAAATCAGTAGGTGCTGCATTATAGTTTGCGGTATATAGCTTGTCAAATTCAGCCCTAGCAATCCTATGATAATTCCGTGTTTCATAGTCAGTATTTAACGCTACTTTATCCTTACTGTTTGTTTTCTCAAATAAATAATAAATACTTTCATCAATCTCTTCGTCTTGTTTTTTTGTCCATCCACTGAAACCATATATTTTTGCATGGTCTAAGTATTCTCTTTGCTTCTCTAGTGGTAATCTAGCAAATGCTTCATAAGGTATTGCTTGCTTATTATTTTTAGCCCAATCTACTTGAACTATATCTGCAGCTCTTTGAGTTTTAGATGTTGTTGCAAATGCATAAAGATCTCGTAATAGTGGATCATTTGGCCCAATCCTACCGTCTACAGCTTTAGATATTTTCATAGCTGCTTTAGTTAGATCAGCTTCTTCAGGTATCCATCCAGTTTCTTTATTCTTTTTAGCCCATTCACTCAGTTGATTATTGACAAGACCTCCTACCTCATTTTCTAGTATATCTCTAGCTAGTTCAGCTTCTGATGGCTCATCAGCTAGATATGCTCTTATTCTTTTACTTACAGCTGCAGTAGTTTTATTAAGATCTCCCATTGATTTTGTCTTATCTTTACTGCCTCTAACTGGAATAGTAGGGTCTTCAATAAGATCTAGTAAATCATCTGTATTTATATAACCTTTTTTATGCCAATGTATCAACATATCTCCAAAGTCATTCCATGCAGCTACATTATCTTTTGAACCATCTAAACCTACTTCATTAATATTAATAAAACTACCAGGCTTATCTCCCCATAATAAGGAGTTATCGTATCCATTAGCTTTCCATTCATTATAAGTACTAGCATACCTATCGTTTTTTCTATTTTCTAGTTTCTGATTGACAGCTGAACTTAATACCTTTCCTTTGATTTGATCTCCTGTTTCCATTAAAGTAGGAAAGACTCTTTGTATATATCTTTTCTTACCTATAGCTTGTATGAGATCATCATTAGAAGCATTGAAATCATGGATAGCATCTTTATATAAGTATGGAATCCAAGCAGCCTCTTGAGCACTTCTGCCAGGTTCTGTAGCTTCAAAATAACTCATAGGAGTATCCATACATCCCATGCCATCTACACATAGTTTCTTTTGAACTCCTAATTGAGCTGTTATTTGAGTTTGAAAATTGTCTTTAATATCTACTGTAGCTTGATTAGCATTCTTATTTGTTATAGTTTCTTGGTCATCGTTTAAGTAAACTTGCTGTTCTTCTAAACTGAGATCACCGAAATCATTAGCTAATAAATTATCTTTAAGACGTTCAAGAACTTTAGTTTCTAATGCTAACTGATCATCTATAAGTTGATCTTGAGTTTTTTCTATACCAGTTTTAGGATCAACTGTACTACCTTTTATCACTATACCAGGATCTGATGCTTCCATATCAGTATCCCAGTATTTAGTTGTTACTTCTTGTCCTTTATTTTTATAGTTCTTCTCATAATTTTCGTAGACATCTTCATTAGCTTCTCTAGCTTTTATATACTTAAATATTTTAGCAGAGGGTTCAATCATATTAGTAAGCATTTTAAGCTTACTTTCTTTAACTCGTTGATAATGTTCAGCTAATGCTATAGCATCATTAGTGGCTTGTTTATTATCTTCAATAGATGCATTGATAGCTTCTTCAATATTTTCTACTTCATCAGGTTCATCTACTTCATAGTAATTAGTGTTACTAATAGAAGGTAATGCACCTGTATGTTCTGAAATCAGCTTATCAAAAGTATTCGTTTTTGTTACATCAGCCATTAGACCACCTCCATGTCAACGTCAATTTTACCATAATTAACTGCTAAGTAACCGTCTCTTATACCTACAGCCATAGGATCTATCTTAGCTACTTCTTGAGCCATAACTCCACGGTATCTTGTAGGTTTGCCAATGTAGTTAAATTCATATATCTTATGTCCATCAGGAGATACTCCTACTTGTTCTATATCTTCTTTCATTCTGATATCACTACCAGCAAACAAAGAAGCTATAGACAAACCAGTACTAATAGCACCCATTATCTGAGCACCAGTATCTCTACCAGGCATCATAACAGCAGCACCGAATTCAGGTCTAGCTCCTAGATTTTTTAAGTTTTCAGCTAGCATTGATGATCTTCTTCTTTTCTGACCTTCTAATAATATACTTTGACCTCTTCCAGCTAGTTTAGCTATGCCTGAATCAATCTTAGATTCCGCATTTAATAGTTCTAAATATTTATTTCTACCAGCTGATCTAGCACCACCACCTTCATTAACATATTGAGTGGATGCATACTTTCTAGTAAGTTTTTCTTTAGCAGATAAACCAGCAGCTCTTTTATTCATAACAGCTTGACGTATGTCACTTAGCTGTCTTGATTCACCAATACCTTGAATGAATTGTTTTTTAGCTGTAAAATCTGTTTCTCTATTCCAGTACTTTACTGAATTACTTTTATATGCGAACATCTTATTCGCATGTCTTTCTTTGGCTGCTTGTCTAGCACCCGCATTAGGATCTGCACACACGGCAAAACTCGATAAAGGATAATTGGTTAGGACCATACTTGAGTTCCCTCAAGAATTTAAACCCTAAGAATTTGAGTAGTTTTAAGTGGACTGTATTCCGTCTATCTGCAACATTCCAAAGTAAAGGTTCTGTTCTACTCTCTACAAACCTCTTGGATTCTTTTGCAAACGTATGTGGGTAATCTTTTATAGCAGGTGTACATATCATCCATATAGCTCCGTCTGGACCGACTCCAGCCATACCAGCAGTCTTGCCGTTAGGCACTGTGAAATACACAGCAGAGCCTTCCTGAGCGATGAATTTAGCGTACTCTATCGGATCATACCCATGACCCTCTTCGACTTCTCTACGGTCTTCTAGACGTAGATTAGAGGCCACCTCCAAGGCAGCCTCCAATGTTATTGGGTGAATGTATTTAGACACGTCTATAGTTTCTAGGTGAATAGTCTCCTTCCCACGACAAAGCATGTAGGGTAGCAGGAGCTGGGTGTGAAGATTTAAGTGTTAGTTTTACATTATTATTAGCTTCATATACAGGTACTGTTTGAATTTGATCTGGTACATAAGGTGCATCAGAAGTTAAATATTCATCAGCAAATGTAGATTCATATGTTTCTGTATAATCATCCTTACCTGTTCTTTCTAAAGTACTACTATATAAACCTGATTTACCAAAGTTTAATTTAACTCTATGAATAACAAGTGATGAATTGACATCAGATTTCGATTGTTTACCTTGGGCTTGAGTTAAATAGAATGTTGGAAACTTCACATTATATTCATATAAGTAACCAATATAGAATGTACCAGTAGACCAATCCCCAGGTACTGTAAAGTCATCTGTATTAGTAACAGTACATTCAGCATAGCGTCCTATCCTAGTAGCACCAGAATCTATATCAACCAATACAAGTGTACCATTAGGTGTAGTCACTTGATCTATCCAATCAGATTGGTTAGCAAATGTAGTTAATTTAGTAGTAGTACTATAAGATCCATTACCTACAGTAGTCCAGTTATCTAGATGTATTAAATAATTAACACTATTCTCATCAATGCTAGGATCAGTATCCTGTTGCATTAAGTTTATTTTTTGTAAGAAATTATCTGTATCTAAAATGAAATACTCATCATCTATAATAAAATGATATTTAATTGGATTATTAAGTTTCCATTTAAACCAAGATTGTTGGATTCTTTCTTCACCTGATATCAAGTATTTATAACAATACACTATATCTGTATTTGTTTTCCCAAATAATACTAATTGATTTTCTCTTGAATTAGTTAATAAATCTATATCTTTCGGTACTAAAGTAGAGACAAGTTTACTAGTTTCTATTATTATAGGTTCTTGTTCTCTAGCTACATTACCCATTTCATTGAAACGAGTATATTTACCTGAGTTATCTATATAACCTACACTTACACCTAAAGATATAGGAGGTAAATCTTTGTTATAATTATATGTAGAAATACTTCTAAGTTTAGCAGTATCTGGATTTAATATTTCAGCATCAGAAGATAATAGGAATTGCTGGTTTGTACTGAATACAAGTAAACCTCCAGCTACTTCTAACCCATCAAATAAATCAGAAGGGAATGTAGAGCTACAGGATATATCAATTGGATCTACAGAACTAACAGCTAAAGCAGTCTTAGCGAAGAATGCTGGTACTGTTAATTCTCCAGGTCTAGATAATATAACATTTTCACCTGATAGCAACGCTAACCTATTACGAAAGAATAGTACTTTATTTATTTTATTATCTACAAAAGAAGGAAGTTCATTTGTATTATCATCACCTACTACACGGTCTTCCCAAGAATATTTTTTCACTAAAAAATCACCGTCTGCTTGACGTTGTAATACGTGAGGCATAGTAGTAGCATCTAAGCTTTTTACTATACCTGGAGATGCACATTCTACCCATGAACCTGGACCATCCAGATCATCATTACCATCAAATCTAAGGAAATAATCATCATCATCTGAACTTGCAGAGTTAGCTATTTTAATTATATATCCATCTCTACATTGAGTAGGTAAATCAGATACATCATTTATTTGCTCCTGCATTACTCTCATTAAATCCTTATCAGGTATTTCTACACTGAAGGCAGAGCTAGAATGTAGATATATACCGTTACCTATTACTACAGCAGTAATACCAGTACCTGTTAATTCAGTAACTAAACTACCAATAATAGTATCAATAGTTACAGCTGTATCTGCATCGAATGGTGTAGGTGTAGGACGTATGACACCATTGTATCCACTATTTATGTATCCTTTAACTGATAAATCTTCGTGGTCTTCTATACGTATTGTATAGGTATAATGTGTTTGAGCTGAGTCTAAGGTAACAGCAACTTGATCTCCAGTTTCCCAACCTTCTCCACCATGTAATAATGTAACTTGTCTGTTATAAGTACATCTGTAATGAGGACTATTATCATCATCTGATCTATCTACAGACCCTTGCTGACCTAAAGTATTAAGACGAAAGATTAGATTCTTTTTATCTACATGAGGACTAGCAATAGTACATGCTACATTTGAATGATCACCCTCATTATTAGTACTTATATAGTAAAATGAATTATCATTAATTCTTATTATTGAAGCTTTACTTATATCATTAAGATCACTAGATGAAACAGTAACCTGATCTCCAGTTTTAAAACCGTGATCAGTTTTAGTTATTGTAATTTTATTATTAGTACCACTATTTATATCAGATGTAGTAAATGTAGCAGCAACTGCACTAGTAATAGTATAATCACTTCCTGATATACTAAATACTTGTGTACCTATACCTGGACAGTGACCAGTATGATCTACTTCACTTAAATCATCATCAGTTACCTTAACTCTAGTAGCTCTTTTTAGAGTAGTAGTATTTTCATTACTATAAAGATTTAAAGAATATTGTCTTCCATTCTCTGTTCTTAATAAATCAATATAAGCAAAATGTGTATGTTCTCTAGCATCTGTTGTACCTGTGGTACCTACAGTTTTAGTTCTATTATTTAAGAATGTAGTATCATTAATAGTTAGTGCTTGTAAATCCTCTGTAGCTGTAGCACTACTAGGTGTTAAGTAAGATGTTATAGATGTATGATCAGAGTTACTACCATTGTATGCACTGTTATCTGTATGATACCATACATCCTTTTCAGCACCATCATTACAACTCCATATCCTTACCTTACCATGATGATCTATCTGTCCTATATACGAGCCTTCTGTCTCATCTCTATAGTAGTGAAACCAAGAACCATCATGATGTACGTTAACTAATGGTGTAGTTCCTATTCGTTTAGATCCAGGTCTCTTATACAATCCTTCTATAGGATCAGGTATAGCATTAATTATATCTTTTACTTGACCTGGAAATTTTTTTAAATCAGGTTGGTTTGATATACCAGCATAATAATTATCTATTGTTTGTGTTACTGAAGCCATTATCTTCCTAGTGACCTCCAAGGTTGATAGGCATTGTAAGTACTATCTTCAGGCAGACCAAACATAGTATGATTACCTTGATTACATTCATACTCCATAATAGCAGCTCTAGATAAAGCTTCTTGTTGAGCTAAGAGTTGAGCTAATTGTGGATTACCTACTAACTGTGTAGCAGCTCTGACTGCAGCTTTATATATTACATATCTTTTAAATACTTCAGGTAGATCATCATAGCTAATTAGTTTAACTATATCTAAATCTATACCATCAGTCAATTCATCCCAGTCATCTGTATGATCATACTTATCATATAAATAACCGTTCCTTTTAACTACATCATAGTTTCTTTTAGACCAACCATCAGTAACATCCATCTTTAAAATATCACTACCGATAGCTATCTTTTGTACACCACCGACATCTTCAGGTGTATATTTAACATGTCTTTCTGTATTAAAATGCCAGCCTTCAGCTTGTAAATCTACGTTAGCATCTCTTAATAAATTATAAATGAATCCTATTTCTGGATTAGTTTTATTAATACTTGTTACTGGGGATTGACCAATTGCTCCCAAGATAGCATTTACAGCGGAGAGTTCGGTCTCGTTATCAATTGTCGTGGAAGCCATAAAATTATATAAAGAAAAAGGGGAGCGTTAACTCCCCGTATGTACATTACCATGCAGCAGGTGCGGTTCCTGTACCAGCGTACAGTTCCACAGCAGCAGCTGGGTTAAGATAGTCAGCCCCCATTGCGAGCCTTCCTAATATAACATCTCCTTGGTAGATGACTG
>VTLG01001506.1_pt1 | contig 11197 bp, 25 predicted proteins | sample 4694571 | NCBI WGS metagenome assembly VTLG01 (sample SAMN12604809, study PRJNA352737) | marine metagenome | biome: ENVO:00000447; feature: ENVO:00000209|ENVO:00000569|ENVO:01000036; material: ENVO:00002151; isolation source: viral sequences binned using virsorter ... | reverse complement strand
AGTGTCGCTTGAGCCTGTCGCTTGTGGATTGGTGGATTGTCGCTTGTGGTTGGAATCTTTAGGGTCAGATGAGGCCATTGAATCAGCTTGAAGATTTGAGAGATTATTTAATATTTATTTCTGGCTCTAGTCCATCATCATCTAAATATTCATTGTCATCATTATATCTAACATATTCATCATTTATGTATTTTTCCCAAGCATTTTTTTCATTTTTTGCTTTGACTAAATACTTTCTGACTAGAGTTGGATAAGCTGTAATTATATATTCTTTCTCTTTCATTTATTCCTTTCGTTCGCTTGTGGTTTGATTTCTTCAATATAGCTTTCGCCATATGATTTACCATACTCCCATTTATCATAGTCATCAAATACACTACTGTCTTCAAGCATTTTTTCTGCTTGTTTCATATTTTTTACTTTTATCTCTTTGTATCTAACATGATTAACATGGTCTACAAATCTAACTTTCATTTTTATTCCTTTCGTTCGTTTGTGGTTTGATTTCTATTTTACAATTAGTTCAACTCTATATGCTTCTATGTCTAAATTAAGATTTAAAAATGAAAAAGCTTTTTTGCTTTCTTTTTCGTCTATTTTGTAGTATTTCCTATCTGCGTTTAACTCTCTTGAACCTACACCGCCTACATAGTCCCACCACGCATCAGCAAATTTTTCCATTTCTAAAAATGTAGCTTTTTTTAAATTAAAATTATTAAATAATGAAGTTAGTTCTTTTCTTTTTTCGTCATCTGTTTCGCCATAACTATCTTCATCTGTCCAACGTTTTGAGGGTGATGTTCCCTCCCAACTTTCTACATTGTCATTGTATTTAATAATAGATTTTGCCTCGTCATAGATTTGGCTAAACCTAACATTTCTAGTTTCTAAAGTGTCGTTATCGTCCCATAACTCGTACTCAAAACTAAAGTCTATTTCTTTTTTCATTTGTTCCTTTCGTTCGCTTGTGGTTTAATAATTTATATAATCTACATAATTCTTTTACATCTCCATAAGAAAATTGATCTCTATGTAAGTCAATATGTAAGTTAGGATATTCTCTTTCTATTTCCCATATTTTTTCTTGTATTTCTAGTTCTGTCATTTTTTACTCGCTTGTTCATTATTATAATAATGCTCGTACCCTGTATAGTTTTCAATAACTTTGCCCGTGTCTACATCTTCTCTATACACTTCCATATATTTACAATCTTTACATTCAAAAATATATCCTTCTTCACTATCTTTAAAATCTTCATAAAAAGCATTATCACTTTTACACTTGCTACACTTCCAATCTTGCACAAAACTACTCATTTTTATTCCTTTCGTTTTCCTTTAGTTTCCATTTTGGACTACTATATCTAGTATAGGTTGTCCTGTGGATAACTATTTGTGGTTAAGCTGTGTTTTATGCCACCTGTGTTAATTCACTTGGACAGGAACTTAATTTAAAAGAACTATCCTGTATCCGAAATTAATCGCTTTCATAATGTTCTTACTTAACCACACTTGACTTACTATAATATCCCATATAGATTGTCAATATGAAAGTTATAAAAAAATATACTAAAAAAATGTTTTTAGATTATGCAAATGGTTTTGATTATAATGAGGACGCAAAACTAGGAAATCTTGGAAAGTATAAATCTGACGCAGAAATAAAAGAGGATATGAAAAAGTGGAAACTAAAAGATTTTAGAGAATTTTATGGTTTTACACATAAAGATTGGAACACAGGAAAAGAATATAAAGCTATTGAGGGTGTTAATTGTATGGAGTGTTTTAATATAATGAAAAATGATGAACATAGTAGTATTAATAAAAATTATTGTATTGGGTGCTTATGAAAGTAATTAAAAGAGGTGGACACTATATAGTAACAGATATGATTAATGGTGTCTTGGTAAGTGAGAAATTTTTAGTTGGTTCTAAAAAAGAGGCAATTAAGAAGTTTAAAGAAAAACATAAACAGAAAGAGGAAAAATGATTAAAGAAAATAAAAGCCCTGTTATTAATTTAATCGCAAGAAAAACAAATAAACCATTTAATAAGGACTTAAGTCATTTAATATTAGCAATTTTGTGTGAAAGTAGAAAAACTATTGGGATTTTTAAAAATATGCTTGTATCTGATATTAGAGATAGAATTGTGAATAGTAATGAGGAAATTGATATAGGAAAAACTAGAGATGAACAAGATCTAATGGTTAGAATTGAACTTTATAAATTAAAAAATAAAGGTCTTGTTGAATTTGAAAATTATAAGAAAGATAAATATTCAGTTAAATCAAATCTTAAAGGATTAGAATATTGTAAAACTTTAGTTATTAATTCAATGGTTGATTTAGGGCTAGATATTTCAAATATAGAAGTCGTTGAAGATGAAGATTTTTATTTTGGGCAAGGTAGTAATGCGTGAATGTGGCGATTGTAATATGTGTTGTAAGTTGCCTAGTGTGAAAAATTTAAAGAAAGACTATGAGTGGTGTAAATATTGTGAGATTGGTGTTGGTTGCAAGATATATGAGGAAAGACCTAAACAATGTAAAGATTTCTATTGTTTGTGGAAAATGAATTTATTGTCTGAAAATTTAAAGCCTAATAAAGTAGGATTTTTTGTAATGATGGAAAATGAACATTCAGCAACAGAAAAAGTATTAACTGTTTATTGTGAAACACATAAAGTTAATAGTATTCCAAAATATTTAAAGAACGAAAGAATTACTGATAATAGTAATATACCTTATCGTTATTGTATTAGATATAATGACAATGATAATGATTTGGTATTATTTAACCTAAACAATTCAAATGAATTGTTTTTTATAAAAAGGAGAAAAGATGAATAAAAGTTATAGTGTAAGAATAGATATTCCTGATACTGATTTATATAGTACAGATATTGAGGAAATTATATATAAAGGTCTTAAACCAATAATTTTAGACAAAATAGAAAAAACTAATATTGATGTTATTGAATTAGATACGTTGGAAGAACAACATCAAAATCATATTAATAAATAAAAGGAGAAATAATGAAAATAGATAAAATGACAACAAGTGCAGATATAATGTTTGAAATGGCAAAAGCTATGAATGACGCAAGTAGGTCGGGTTCGGACTATGGAAAAATACTTCTATTAAATGATATAATAATAGATTTAGAGGGTTTAAGTTTAGGTGTAAGTTCTAAAGCTAACATTAAAACTTATTTAGAAGAAAAGAAAGCTAAAATAAAAGAGGACATCAAGAGAAATAGTAAGTACCCTGATCCTTTTTTAGATAAACTGTAAGAGAGGTTAAAGATGAAAGATAAAAACTCATTAGAAAAGATAAAAAAAGAAGAAAGATTCCCTAAAGGTTTCTTAAATGCTATAAAAAAACTTGAACAAGAGGGTATTATTAAAAAAACGAAGAAAGACACTTATAAATTAAATAAGGTTAAAGATGAAAGATAAGGAAATACAGAAGATTAATGTAATAATAACTTTTGACGACAGTAGAGAGCAAGATTGGTTTGATATTTGGATTGATAAAAAAGTTTATCCGAGAGTGCTAGAAGAAGAAAGTAGTCTTGTGCAACATCTTTTAGAGGGAATTAAAAAGAAGAAAAATGTTTGTAAAATATCTCTTTGTTTTATAGGCGAATTGCTTGGATTAGCTTGTTATAAATCTATTCACGACAGAAATGGTAAGTATTACAAAGACGACATAAGAAAACTATTGTATTCTAAAAATTAAACCTTATTCGCTTGTCGCTTGTGGTTTCGCTTGTCGCTTGTGCCTTTTGAGATATAGATATAGATATATTCTTGGTGGGTTTTTCTTTTTGTTCTTTATTTATTTTGTTGTTTTCTTTCTTTACAAATACCTTGTTCTATTAAATGTTGTGCAGTTCTACTAAACCAACCTTGCAATCCATAAGCTAGTCCTGTGTCTATTAGATGTTGCCAAGCTCTTTGTTTTTCTTTGTTAGTGCAATTTTCATAACCAAGTACTCCTTCGGCTATCCATACCGCATTTTTTCTTATTTCTTTTATTTTCATTTTTATTCCTTTCTATTTGTTTATTCATTAAAGAACTATGTATGCTTGTATTAACTTATTTTGTTTAAATCCTCTTGATTTAGAATGTATTTCAATTCCACAATCAGAAATAAAATAATCATTATCTTTATCAAGAATGTCTTTAAGTGTAGTTTTGTATTCTAAAGCTAAATTACCTTCTGGCTTTCCAAATGGATCAGTACAATATTCTTTAGGTAATATACTTAATCTTTTTAAATAATAATCATTACCACCATAATAACTTTTATTGCCACTTGTGTATTTAAGTATCCATTTAATTCTTTTCATAATTTTAGGATACCATTTTTCATTACTCCAACCTTCTATTTTATAATGTTGTGCCATTTTATTTTTCCTTTCTATATATTATCCTACATATAATTGAATGCTTTGCAAGTCTTTTTGTACTCTAAAAATCGTTGATTATTTCAATGTATAATTTTGTTTATTAGCTCAATTAAAACAAGAGTTTTATTGCTATTTAGAACTATTCTAAATTAAAGTAATAAAAAGTAATTTCCAGCAAAATCCCAGCTCCTTGTTCCTTGCTAAACTTAACGAGATACAAGAGACTTTCGCCTGTATCTTGTCGCCTGTGCCTTCGCCTGTGCCTTTTTTAATGGAAATTTTCGCTTGTGCGTTGTTGCGTGGAACTCGCCTGTGCGTTGCTAGATAAATATAAATATATATATTTGAGATCTTGAGCCATTGTATTAGTTGCTAGTTGCTAGTGTTTAGCATATTTAGCTATTTTTTTTGCTATTTTTATGCCATCTTCTAATTCTCCATTCAAAGAAAATGCTTTTCTAGACATTAAAGTTTTTTTATTTGGATATTTTTTAGGAAAACCATCTTTTCTTAAATAAGATTGTATATGTTCTAAAGCGCTTTCAAGATATATTATATTATCATCTAGTTGATTGATTAATTTCTGTAAGTGTGATTGTTTCATTTTTATTGACTCCTTTATTGATTTGTTTATTATGGGTTTTTATAGGAGGAAAAAACAATATGCAAGAAAAAAAACAAAAACCAATCTATGAAAGTTTTAGTATTTCTTTAATGGACAATAATTGGAATACTAACGCTGATAAGGACGGCAACCTACTACCTAACAAAGAATTGACGCCAATAATGTTAGAAAATCACCCTTGCGAATATGCAAGGCAAATTTACGAGTTAGGTTTTAAACTTTGTAAATGGTTGAATAACAATAAACAAAAATACGGTGTAAGTTTGGACGGCTCATATATACCGTTTGATGAGGTAAAAAAATGAGCCGTTCATATCCAATATGGAATAAAATCACGGCTTGTATTTATAAGGGTTCAAAGTGTTTCGGTGTCAGGAATGATGGCTTAAACGAAATCTTAATTGGTACAAGTAAAAGCAACTCGCATGAGTTTGTAAAAACTCGTATAACTCATAAAAAACATGATGACGGCACTAGAACTTATCATTTTTATTTAGATGATAAGTTAATTAAAAAAGCGACTTTAAGAAAAAAAGACAATAAACCTTTAATTGAATTAGTTGCATAAACCTAGTTACTAGCCCCTTGAAGCAAGGGGCTAGTTGCTAATTAGAACTATTCTAAAAAACAATTAATTTGACATCAATTTTTATTTCACATAATATCCCAGAATAAACAAAGGAGAAAAAAATGAAATATAGAATGGACGTTGAATTTGGTAAGGTTAAAAAACCTAAACCAGATTACAAATGGGAAAAAAGAACGTATGGTTTTAAAACTGAACAAGAATTAAAATCATATAGAATGGGTATTGAGGCGAGTAGTTATGTTTATGATTTTGATATTAAAGTTAATGAATATCAAGAACAACCAAAGCTAAAACAATTGGAATTCCCTTTTCCAGAATTGAGGGCTAATGTTTAAAATATTAACTTTGATTGCTTTACTATCTAGCTTTGTAATGGCGTTCTTAGGCGTTGTGTTAATGGTACATCTAGACGCCTTAACAGGTGTAATACTTTCAATCGCTGGTTGTGTGTGTATGTTAAGAACTATTCACCATATTAATAATTACAGTTAAACAAAGCTCCCTTGTAACCTGACGCGCTAACGCGCGTCAGGTTTTTTTATATCTATGAGTACAACCGCAGGTTGTCCCTTGCGACTTGTCGTTGGTACCTCGATAGAGGTACCAACAGAAGATTAGAGTCCGAAGGTCATTATATTCTTAATTCATATATCTATAAAAGAATTATTATTATTAGTGTATATAGTCGATTTTGGAGGGTTAAGGTCTTATAAACCATTATGAAAAGGGACCCTTAATCCGCCTTGATTTATGATAAAATAGGAGATAAATTGCCAAAAATTAAAACAAACATTGAAAAAAATTTCAAAAAAAATTTTTCAAAATGCAAATAGACCTAGAAAAAATTAAAAAATTACCTGTAGATGTAAGAAAAGACTTCATGAAGATGTACCTGAAGTTGAATGAAAAGAAGAAGGTTTCTAAGGTTCAGACAGATTTTTTAAGCTTTACCAAACACATTTGGCCAGAATTCATTGAAGGTCAACACCATAAAATTATTGCAAAAAAATTTAACGAAATGGCAGAAGGCAAGCTGAAGCGATTAATTGTCAATATGCCGCCAAGACATACAAAGTCCGAGTTCGCTAGCTCCTTGCTGCCCGCTTGGATGATCGGGCGAAACCCTAAATTAAAAATTATTCAAACGACCCACACCGGGGAACTAGCAATTAGATTCGGGCGTAAAGCAAAGACATTAATTGATAGCCCCGAGTATCAACAGGTATTTCAAACAAGACTAAGGGAGGATAGTCAAGCAGCAGGCAGATGGGAAACAGCGCAAGGGGGAGAATACTTTGCAGCTGGTGTTGGTGGAGCGATCACAGGTCGTGGTGCCGATCTATTAATAATTGACGACCCGCACTCTGAGCAAGATGCTCTTAATGCAACAGCTCTTGAGCGAGCTTATGAATGGTATACTTCAGGTCCTCGTCAAAGGCTTCAGCCAGGAGGAACCATCGTTTGCGTTATGACGAGATGGAACACGAAGGACTTAACGGGAATGTTATTACAACATCAAAAGGAAGCTAAAGCAGACCAGTGGGAGCTAGTTGAATTTCCTGCAATCATGCCTTCAGGTAATCCTGTTTGGCCAGAGTATTGGAATACTAAGGAACTAGAAACCGTAAAAGCCAGTTTAAGTGTTGGTAAATGGAATGCACAGTGGATGCAAAACCCAACTTCTGAAGAAGGCGCAATCATAAAAAGGGAATGGTGGAAGAAGTGGGACAAAGATAGTTTACCAAGACTAGAACACATCATTCAATCTTACGATACTGCTTTCATGAAAAAGGAAACGGCAGACTTTTCTGCCATTACTACTTGGGGTGTCTTTAGGGAAAATGAAGACAAACCACCTAATTTAATTTTAGTTGATGCCATTAAAGGAAGATACGAGTTTCCAGAATTAAGGAGAAGGGCACTAGAAGCTTATAAATACTGGGAACCAGAAACAGTTTTAATCGAAGCGAAAGCTTCAGGATTGCCATTAACGTATGAATTAAGAAATATGGGAATACCAGTTGTTAACTTTACACCGAGCAAAGGAAATGATAAACATGCAAGAGTAAACTCGGTGGCACCGCTATTTGAAAGCGGCACCATATGGGCGCCCACTCACAAGGGGTTTGCACAAGAAGTCATAGAGGAATGCGCAGCGTTCCCTTATGGCGATCATGATGACTTGGTGGATAGTATGACCCAAGCTGTTATGAGATTTAGACAAGGTGGATTAATACCTCATCCTGAAGATTATCGGGAGGAGAAGATTATAAAAACGAAACATGTATATTATTAATGGTTAGAAAGCTGACAACAACTATCCCTCCATTAAAAGGCCCTGTTTCACAGGGCTTGAATATTGTTTATAAAAAGGATAGAAGTAATATAGCATCGGAGAAAATAAATGGCAGAAATAGACAAAGCTTTACCGAACGTAAAGCAAACAGTAAACGTACCTAGTCCCCAAGACATAGAGATAGCTGAACAAGAAAAATTAGTCGAGCAGCAAGAGGCTGGTCAACCTATTGAAACAACAGAAAACGAAGATGGTTCCGTTGATATAAATTTTGATCCAAAAGTTGGAAGTCCTGGAGAAGACGAAGGACACTTTGCCAATTTAGCAGAACTATTACCAGACAATGTTTTAGATCCATTGGGAAGTACCCTTTATAATAATTACGATGACTATAGAAATTCTAGAAGAGATTGGGAAAGAGCTTATACAAGTGGTTTAGATTTATTAGGATTTAAATACGACGATAGATCAGAACCATTTAAAGGTGCATCAGGTGCAACTCACCCAGTATTAGCAGAAGCTGTAACTCAGTTTCAATCATTAGCATATAAAGAATTATTACCAGCAGGGGGTCCCGTTAGAACTCAAATCATTGGCATGCCATCTCCTGACAAGGAGCAACAAGCATTACGTGTTAAAGAATTTATGAATTATCAAATTATGGATCAAATGCAAGAATACGACGCTGAATTTGATCAAATGTTATTTTATTTACCTTTAGCTGGTTCTGCATTTAAAAAAGTTTACTACGATGAAATTATGCAAAGAGCTGTTTCTAAATTTGTCCCTGCGGATGATTTAGTGGTTCCTTATACGGCAACATCTTTAGATGATTGCGAATCAGTTATTCATGTAGTTAGAATGACAGAAAACGAATTAAGAAAACAACAAGTAGGTGGATTTTATAGAGACATAGAACTTAATCCAAGTTATCTAAATGAAACAGAAGCACAGAAAAAAGAAAGATCTCTTGAAGGTGTTTCACGTGGAAGAGATGACAGAATGTATACAATCTTAGAATGCCACGTTAATTTAGACTTAGATGGTTTTGAAGATGCAGGTGAAGACGGAGAACCTACAGGAATTAAATTACCTTACATTGTAACCATTGAAGATGGTACTAGAAAAGTTTTATCTATTAGAAGAAATTATGAAGTAGGTGATAAATTAAAAAACAAAATAAATTATTTCGTTCACTTTAAATTTTTACCAGGACTTGGTTTTTATGGTTTTGGTTTAATACATATGATTGGTGGACTATCTCGTACAGCAACAGCTGCTTTAAGGCAGCTCCTTGACGCTGGCACCTTGTCAAACTTACCCGCTGGATTTAAAATGCGTGGTATTAAAATGAGAGACGAGGCACAAGCATTACAACCTGGAGAATTTAGAGACGTAGACGCTCCAGGAGGTTCTTTGAAAGATGCATTCATGACACTGCCATTTAAGGAACCCTCAGCAACATTGTTACAACTTATGGGTGTCGTGGTACAAGCAGGGCAACGATTCGCAAGTATTGCCGATCTGCAAGTAGGAGACGGGAATCAACAAGCGGCAGTGGGCACGACAGTGGCTATGTTGGAAAGAGGATCAAGAGTAATGTCTGCGATCCATAAAAGATTATATGCTGCCATGAAAAAAGAATTTAGTTTACTTGCAAGAGTTTTCAAATTGTATCTACCTCCGGTTTACCCATACGATGTTGTGGGTGGTCAAAGACAAATCATGCAAATGGATTTTGATGACAGGGTAGATATATTGCCAGTTGCAGACCCGAACATTTTTTCTCAAACACAGCGAATTTCCCTCGCTCAAACGGAACTGCAATTGGCAACCTCAAATCCTATGATTCATAATCAATATGAAGTTTATCGGAACATGTATGAAGCATTAGGAGTAAAAGATATTGACTTAATTTTAAAAAAACCACCCAAACCGATGCCAAAGGATCCTGCATTAGAGCATATTGATGCTTTAGCAGGACAACCTTTCCAAGCTTTCCCTGGACAAGACCACAGAGCACATATCACGGCGCATTTAAACTTTTTAGCAACTAATTTAGTTAGAAATGCGCCGATGGTAGGAGGTGCAATTGAGAAAAATTGTTTAGAACACATAAGTTTGATGGCACAAGAGCAAATTGAACTAGAATTTAGAGAAGAATTGCAACAATTAGGGCAAATGATGCAAATGTTACAAAATCCACAAGCTGTTCAACAGAATCCTAACTTGCAAAATCAGATACAATTGATGCAAAACAAGATAGAATCAAGAAAAGCAGTGTTAATTGCGGAAATGATGGAAGAATTTAAAAATGAAGAGAAGAAAATTACTTCTCAATTCGATCATGACCCTATAGCTAAACTAAGAGCAAGAGAATTAGACATTAGAGCTATGGATAATGAGTCGAAAAGAAAACAAACAGAACAAAAACTTAACCTTGAGCGTATGAGAGCAATGATGAATCAAGGTAATGTTGAAGAAAAACTTGATCAAAACGAAGAATTAGCTGAATTAAGAGCTGAAACTTCAATTGAAAAACAAGAAATGGCTAATGAATCGAGAGAAAAGTTAGCTAGAATGAAACCAAGAGGAAACTAAGGAGGAAACTATGGCTTGGAAAGGGTATGCACCAACAAATAAGGAAAAAGTTATCAAAACTTTTGATGTGCAAAGAAACGACAGTGTTTCAAACATACATGTTGAACAAGTTAGCGCATCAGCAGAAAAAGGTAAGGAAAAAAACTCTGTAACAGGGTCTCGTGCTGCTAGAAGACAAAAACCAGTAACTTGGAGCTAATTTTATGTGGTTATCAGCAGTTAAATTAGCACTAAACGCAGGAACGCACATTTATAAGAAGCGTCAAGAGACAAAGATGGCTATGGCTGATGCTCAGCACATGGCAGCCACTAAGATGGCCCGAGGCGAGACAGAATACCAGGGCAAACTTTTAGAAGCCCGTCAAGCAGACTATAAGGACGAGGTGGTCCTTGCGATTCTCACGCTCCCGATTTTGGTGCTCGCATGGGGAGTCTGGTCAGATGACCCGGCTGCTATGGAGAAGATAAAAATCTTCTTCGAGCATTTCCAGGCACTGCCGACGTGGTTTACAAATTTATGGATCCTTGTCTGCGCGAGTATTTTTGGTATAAAGGGAACACAAATATTTAGAAATGGTAAGAAATAATTAATGGACCCATTAACCGTTGTAGCAAAGCTACAAAAAATAATGCAAGACAATCTTCAGAGAGTTGGAGACACACTCATTA
>VTLG01003228.1_pt1 | contig 11198 bp, 12 predicted proteins | sample 4694571 | NCBI WGS metagenome assembly VTLG01 (sample SAMN12604809, study PRJNA352737) | marine metagenome | biome: ENVO:00000447; feature: ENVO:00000209|ENVO:00000569|ENVO:01000036; material: ENVO:00002151; isolation source: viral sequences binned using virsorter ... | reverse complement strand
AATGTTCGACCAGGATTCCGAATAAGCCCAGGGCGTTTGGAAAAGTCGGATGATCCATTCTTCCTTTGTGGATCCGTCGCCCGTGACCAGGCGTTGCGCTGATGCTGAACAGTCCGGAAGCAAATTCGAAGAGTCCAGGGTTGGCAAAGTTTGCGCCCCGACCGCGTCAAATTTGACGATCCAGACCCCGGCGACCGGACTCGTTACGGAAACGCCCAGGGAAAACGGACTTGCGTCCAGGGTCAGTTCCAAAGAAGACGCCGAAACGGAATAATCCAGGGTCGCGTCATTGCCCCCGTGCGTGAATTTCCAGGTTCCCCCGGTCGGTCTTTTGTTGATTCCGCCAACGCCGACCCGCACACTTGAATAAGAACTTACGTCGACGTAAGATCCGGACCCGTCTGAAAAATAAAGATTAAGATCCCGCAAATCCCCGACGACAAATTTCTGAAAAGCCTTTTGCGTGTTGTTTGTTTGCGAAATGACCCGCGCGTCCGCCAGGGAATCCGCGGTCGTGTTTACGTAAATTGCTTCGGTTGCCATATCGTAAATGGTCCGGGCGTCAATTTATAGACTGACCTCGTAATCGTGAGATCCGGAAAGGGTCGTGTAAGTCCCGATCAGATCGTCATTGCTTGCCAGGTAAGTCGTACCATTTATGACCCGCCACTTGTTCAAGGACGATGACCAAGTAACGAATTTGCCCGTTCCCCCAGGGTTTTCGTTGTTGTATCTGCAAAAGTCGATGTCCTTCGTGTAGGTTTCCGTTTCCTGGATCCCGGAAGGTTGGAAGGTGATGGTCAAATCTACTGTCCCCGGTTCCGTCCCGTCGCACCCTTGCCAATTGTCACAAGGATCGCATGGTCCCGACCGGGAACATGGACTCGCGCAACAGTCCCCGGAAACAGGTTGAATCATAAAGGCGGACATCAGGACTTGACGACAAAGGTCACGTCGACCGCGGATCCGCTTTCGCAGATCTGAACGACCTTTTCTTCATAGGCGGATGCCTGTTGCTCGATCGAGCGAAGAGATCCGTCTTCGAAAGTGATGATCCATTTCTTCGTAATGTCGGAAGCATCCAGGACTTCGATTGATCCATTGAAGTCGGACAAGGTAGAAGTGAATTCGATCTTGATCCCGTCGTCTGCATAATGGACTTCGTTCTTTTCGCCTGGTCCGATTTCGATGTTCCGGAGAATGTTCAGCGCCCGGATCAGTTCATTTCCCTTTTCCGCTTCGATCAAAGTCGGACGATAACCAGGGACCAGTTCTTCGATCGGTCCTTCGATCCAGGTCATAAGGCTTTTACCTTTCTGTTTTCCATTTGCCAGATGTTCCCCATCCACCTGGCGACAGTCGTTTCGGCGCTTTGCAAATACGTTCCCCCGGATACGTATCCTTCATAAGTCGACCGGGTCGGCGTCGTATCGGATGCAACGAAATTGACCGCGTTGGATGAAGGGTCCAGGGGTTGCCATTGCGTCGCGATGGTCAAATCGGTTCCCGGATCCGTTGTTCTAAGATATGAAAACTCTACCTTTGCAACGACTGTTTGCGTAAATCCTGAACGAAGGGAATCCGTTGAATTTGCATTTGTCCGGTATGCCGGGAACGAAAAGGTCGTCGTTGCAAACTCGGTCCTGGTCGCCGGGACAGTTGCAAAAGTTCGGGTCCATCGGACAAGGCCGCCCCCTATTGATGCCGGATTTGATTCAGAAACAAGAAAGGCGGAAGGTTCATCCGGGCAAGTCGTATCAAGGGCGAGCGGGACAAAGAATTCCGCCCGTTGAACGTATTCGATATTATACAAGACCGCGGTCAGATCCTGGCGGAATGGATATTCCAGGACCGGGTTGACTGTGACCCGGATCGGACTGATGAAGTCGTCTTGATTTGGTCCGTCGAAAGTTATCATGAGTTCCTTCCTTCTATTCGATCGATAAGTCGATTGACGTCTGCTCTTAGTTCGGTCAGGACGTGTCCGGTCTTTGAATCAAATTGGTTTGTCTTTTCTATCAAATCAAAAAGCCTGGCTTGCAATGCTTCCCGCTCTTTCTTTGCTTCCCGGTTTTGGATCTTTATCCAATACCCCGCGAAAAGAACGATGATCCCCAGGATCCCGTGATCGATAAAAATGGGAAGAAGGTCGTTCATTGGTTAACAAAAAATCCTTGCAGGGTTTTTTTAATTTCGATCTGGGTTGATTCTTTCGTGATGTCCGAATCATCCAGGTCCATGTCGATTTTTATGGATCCGTTTTTCCCTGCCAGGGCGGAGACGTTATGGTCTAACTGTTCTAAGTTTTTCGCCTGGGTTTCGATCGCTTCGACGATGCTCGCGTCGAATTCCGGGAGAATGTTCACCTTTTGCAAGTCTGCAAGGACCCTTTCCAGTTCCTTTCTTTCTTCCGTGTATTGTTCCAGGGTCTTCAGTTTTTTGTCTTCAAGTTCGTTCTCCAGTTTGATCGCTTCCTTCTTCTTTTCTGCGATTTCATCTTCGATTCTTTTCGCTTCGTCGTTTGCGTCCTTCTCTTCCTGGCGAAGTCTTTCTGCATCCGCCAGGGCGTCCTTTCCGTCTGCAAGCACCTGGTCCCTTTTCTTCTTTGCTTCGGATGCGTTCTTGCGAGTGAGCATTTCGAAATCCTTCAGGGTCTTGACCCCGTCCGGAAGCATATCCTGCTCTTTTAGTTTTTTGAATTCGGTCCGCAATTCCCCGACGTCGACCTTCAGCTTTCCCCGGATGTCCGTGTTGAAAAATTTCTTGAAGTTTTCGAGGTCCCCCTGCGCGTCCTTCAAGTTCTCACGCAATGCCTTGACCTCGTCTTCTTTAGCCTTGGCCGCGTTCTTTGCTTCGTTCGCGTTTTTACGTTCAAGCGCAAGTTTTTTGTCCAGTTCGTCAACGATATCCTTTACTGCTTGAAGTTCGTCTTGCCTGGCTTGCTTCAGTTTATTTTTTACGATGTCAACGACGTCCTGGCGTTTTCGAACGATGTCCGCTTCGATGTCCCGAAGTCTGATCGCTTCTTGCGTTTCCAGACCGCGAGCATTTCGGGCGTCGTCGATCAGTTTCTTTTTCGCAAGTTCAAGATCCCGGATTTGATTGCCCAGGATGACGATCTTCCCGGCTTCTGTTCTGGACAATGCCATTTGTTTCCGGGTTCCTTCTACTGCCTTTGCGATGTCTTGTTCAAAGGTCAATGACATTGCGTAAGCTTTGTTTCTTTCCGCGTCCGCCTTGACTTCCGCATCGATCCTTTTTTCTGCTTCCTGCCTTCTCTTTTCGTCTGCTTCCACAAGTTGCGCCTGGAATTCCTTTTCCTTTTTCATCGCGCGCAAGATGTTCAGTTCGTTTTCCTTTATATCTTCCCGGACTTTAATCATTCTTTTTGCAAGTCCTAAAAGGTCCAACTGCGTAGCGCCCGATTTGTGCATTTCAGTATATTGCTTTTGAAGCGCTTCAAGTTCTTCCTGCTTTAACTTCACCCCCATCTTGTTCGCGTCCTGGAGTTGCTTCATCTTCCCGACCATTTGTTCCAGTTCGTTTACCTGGTCCTTAAAGCTTAGGTCCTTTAGTCCTTCAAGCGGATTCCCGGACTTGATTAAGCCCAGGCTTTTTTTCAAAGCTTGAATTTTGTCGTCCAGATCCATCATGTTTTCCGCGATTCCCTCGATCTCGTCATTTACCTTTGCCAGTTGTTCGGTCCTGAATTCTTCATCCAACGCGCCCGAAATGTCTTTGATAATATGCGCCAGTCCGTTCCCTAGCGCCTTGCCTAGTTCAAACCCGGCAAACAAGGCAAGCAAGGGGCCGGCCGCAGACTTAACGGAAGTTCCCAGGATATTCGTCGCAACCGCGGAAGCTTTTGCCCCTATGGTGTAAAGACCAAGGGCGGTTACTATCTTTAAAATTGCCGGAGCAAGTTCAATTATCTTTGTGCTTATGTCTGCAATTTGTCGCGCTATGTCTGCGACCATCGGCGCAAAGTCTTTCATTCCGGCGGATAGTTTTGGGATAAGGTCATTGATTACCGGAAGAAATGCTTCCCCGATTTTCAAACCAAGTTCCGCCAGGTTCGACAGGAGTTTATCGAATTGCCTGGAGACTGTTTTTTCCATTGTCCCGAATGCTTCTTCAGTTGCTCCTGCATCCGACCGGACGTTTTGCAGTTGTTTCGAAAGTTCGCGTCCGCCTTGCGTGACAAGCATCAATGCGCCATTTCCCGCTTCGACGCCTTCAAACATATCCATAAGGGATTTGCCGGATGCTTCCGCGTTTTCCTTCATCATCATCAGGGCGTCCCCGACTTGTCCCCCGTTCTTGATGAAATCCTTAAATCCGCCTTGACCTAGTTCCCGGAAATTGTCGTTTGCCCGTTTTCCTTCTTTGGCAAGTTCTGCAAGCATTGATCGGATCGCGGTCCCCGCTTCGGCGGTTTTCCCGGATCCCATTTGCTTGGTCAAAACTGTAAACATTGCCCCGACTTCTTCAATCGAAACCCCCAGGGAAGACGCGATCGGCGTGACCTTTCCAATGTTCTGACCCAGTTCGGTCATCGTCGTCACCCCGTTTTTGACGACTGAAAAGAGAACGTCAGAAACGCGGGTCGCATCTTTGGCGCTCATTCCGTATCCGTTTATGACAGTTGTCAAAGCGCCGACCGAATCTTCCAGGGAAGAAACCCCGCCGATTGCAGTCTTTGCTGAAGTCTTCAGGAAATCGACTGCATTGCCTGGGTCCACCCCGGCGGAAATTGCCTGGTATAAAGAAGAAACCGCATCGGTCAAATCAAGACCCATCGTTGTCGCCAGGTTCCTGACGTCCTTTTCCATCGATCCCATTGCAGACTTTGAGATCCCAGGCATCAGGGTAAAAACTTCTGACATTCCTTTCTGGAATTCGATCATATCCTTAACCCCGCCGATTGCAAAATTGCCCAGGGCGGACCCTGCCATTTTCGTCGCCGACATGAAAGCAGACGAAAGTTTATTCGTGAAGGAAGACGTCGACGCCTGGGCATCGGATAATCCCGACTTGAATTCCGAAGAATCCATGCCAAGACGCGCCAGGATAGAAAGGCCCATCAGTTCCGGTTCGCCTTGTCCATGAATTCCTGGCGAAGTCGGTCCGCTTCAGAATTGAAAGTAATCGGTTTGTCCGAATTGCGTTCCCGGATCCGGCGGAGCAAAAGCAAAAGCCTGGAGATCGGCGCATCCAGGATCTGTTCATCGGTCCATCCATACTCACTAGCAAACGCATCGACCAGGGAAGAGATCCATTCATTCGAAGACTTCTTCTTGTTGCCTTGCTTTTTAGCCGGGGAAAATTCAAATGCTCGATTGATGAAAGAATGAATCCGGTCATTCATTCCTTCAAAGTTTTCGAAATAGTAAGTCGCCCGGAAATGTTTTGCTTTTTCCGGATCCGTCGAAAAGTCCGGACTCATCACCCAGAGAAAGCGCAGGATCGGAATCCTGGCGTCCCCGTCTTCATCTGTCCAGAAGTCATCTATTGAAAGCAACGCATATTTCCGAATGGTCAAAGGCGTGATCTTGAACTTGCCCCATTCTTCCGGCGGGACCGGAATCCATGCCAGGAGGGAATCCTTTTCTTCTTTCCTGGTCGCTTGGTTTATGCGGTCCTGGTATTCGGACCAGAGATCCGCTAACCTGTTGCCATTATCGGACACATTCCAAAAGATCAGTTGATCTTCTTATATCCGTTAAAGCTTACCTTGACGTAATCGCCTTGCGTCTGCGCTTCCGAACAGTCGACGCATAAATATGTTCCGTCTGCACGGGTCCCGGACAAGACAAAGGTTTGTCCCCGAACGTCGTTTGCAGTCGATGAAGTTGCAAGCTGAAGCGTCCCGGATACTTCGACACGTCCAGGAATGACAGTCGAACCCAATGGTTCCCCGTTACTGTCATTGATGTCCGCCCTGGATCCCGTGAAGTTGAAAGTCAATCCTTCCGCCACGTAGACGACCGAATTGATCGTCAAAGGACTGGACTCGATTCCGAATGCTTGCGTTCCGTCTGATGTTATAGCCATTTTTAAATTCCCCCGTTGTTGCTTGGTTCGTTATCAATATTGCTTGCGTCAATTAAAGTTGCGCCTTCTCCGATTTCTTCAAGCGACCCGAAGCTTCGGAGTCGTCGGTTCCCAGGCGCGAGGAGGACTCAAAATTATGGTGCGGGCGTTGTCGTTGTTGTCGGGAAAGCATTTTCCCGGATTGAAAAAAAGATCTGATAAACCAGGGTCGTCATCTGGAAGTCCCCTTCCGTTTCCCTGGAAGTCTGAAGTTGCCGGATAAATTTCAGTCCGTAATAAGGCAAAGTCGTAGAATCCCAGTTGCTCGAGGACCGCAAAAGAGCGACCCGGACTTCGCCGACGTATTCGAAATGCGCGGACCTGGTTTGTCCCTGGGTTCCGTCAGTTATGATCCGGACTTCGAATTGCGCGTCGTGCTTGCGATATTCCCCTTGCGACAAGGAAGGCGAAGAAGTGATCGGCGCGTCATCCGGCAAAGTTGCTTCCCCGGTCGTGAACTGGATCTCGATCCTGGGCGTGACAAAGTCGTCCCCGCTTGCTGAAGTGAAGACGGAAATTCCGGTCGCGGATTCCAGGAAAGTTTTCCCGGCGTCTTCGAAATGCTTTTCGAATTGATAAAGATCTTGAAGACTGGATGCCCTGGTCATGACGTTTCCCCCTGATAACGGGAAGCAACTTGCATCCGGTAAATCGGACCAGGATCTTCCCTTTTGATTTCAAAGACTTTGAAATGATTCCCGTCCCGGTCCTTCAGCAAGGCCCCCTTCGTAGGTAGGACCGAATAGTTCGACCCATTGATTACGATTTCCGAATCAAGTTCGACTTCTCTTCCTGCCAGGTCGACTTCGAATCCTTCTTCCAAAGATTGAAAGGATCCAACAAAAACCAAGTCTTGAATCGTTGCCGGAGAAACCCCGACCAATTCCTTTCCGGTTTGTTCGATCATGAAGTCCAGGTCAAACCCCAGGGATTCGTCGTTAAAGATGCTCATTCAGAAAAAAGCAAAACCAGGGATCAGGGTTTCCCCGTCCCCCTGGTTCTGCTGAACGACATAAAATTATGCCTTGCCCTTCGGCGCTTTCTTCGCGTCAGGCGACCCCTTCTTTCTTTTGTGTCCCCCGGACGTGTCCAGGATCCAAATTTGCTCGAAACCATTGAAGGAATCATGCTTGAACTTGTCCCGCATTTCAGTCGATGTTCCGACCGCAATGGATGACCATTTCGAGCCGGGCTTGCGCCCGATAATTGTTGCTTGCCTTGCCATCTTAACTCGAAACGATGCGGATCAGATTTCCGGAGATTGCAACCTGCTTACCATATACGCATTCCAGGACCGCGGTTTGCGTTCCGGTGCTTGGTTCGTAGAATTCCCGGTAACCCATAACCATCCCGGAAGCTTCGTCGAAAAGACGACGGGTTGAGATATACTCTGAAGAATTCAAAGGCTCCAGGTAACGCATTGCAACTGCAAGGGCGGACGGGTGAGCATAGAACCCGGTCAGGTTTTCGGAATTCCCTGGGACCGCGGTCGATTCGTAAAGACCCTTGATTCCGAACAAGGAAGGAATTCTTCCCCCCTGGACGACTTCGGCGGATCCATAGTTCATCGCATGACTGATGTCGGTATCCTTTAGCAAACTTGTGAAGTAAGCATTATTCAAAACTAATGAACATTGGTCCGGATAAAGGTTTTGATCCAGTCCGTCTTCGCGAAGGTCCGCGACTTCGTCCGCATCAAAGTCGGACGCCGTGACTGTAATCTTCGAAGAATAATTCGCGTTGGTAACTTCTCCAAGGATGTCCTGGAAAACTGCTTTCGCAAGATCCCCGCCTTTCTGGTATCCGAAGCGCTGAAGTTCAACGGCGGATGATTGACTGGATTCGGTATCCGTGACGTGCCAGGTCACGAACTTGTGCTGGTCCAGAGTGATGGTCGTTGTCCCGTAAGTCGTATCCTGGGCGGAATAAGTTCCTGAAAAATCCGTTGCGGATGCAGTATTCGACAAGGTCGGAATGTTGATCGTTTTCCCTTTCTGGGCCGCCTCGTCATTGAAGGACGCGGAGAACGCGCCAAGAGGAGCCAGGATGGAAGTGAATTGTTCAAGCGCGGATTGCGCGATAACGTTATTTTGTAGTGATGAATTGACTGTATTCGCCATTTTTTAGTTCCTCCGGAGTGATGCAAGGATTTCGGATTTGTTCTGTTTCCAGATGTTTGTTGCTTCCGCCCCGTCTGATAATTGAAACTGCTCCAGGACGTCAGGCTTTCCGATCTTGTCATCGGTTCCTTCCGCGAGTGCTTCTTCCCCTTTGACCAGGCTTGAAAGTTTTTCGTTCTTGTCGTTTGCGTCGCTAAGTCGTCCGGTCAGTTCTTCAATCTTTTCGTTCTGTTCCTGGACTGTTACTTTGAGCGCGTCGACTTCAGCTTGCAAAGCTTCGACCGGATCTTCGTCCTGGTCGGTCTTTTCGGTTTCGCTTTCTTCTGCGACTTCCGGCTTGCTTGCTTCTTCAGTAAATTCGACGACTTTTTCGTCTTCGATCTTTTCGTCTTCGATCTTTTCGTCTTCTGGATCCATTAGGTTTTCCCCCTTGTGTTTTGCTTGTGAAAATAATCCGCCTTCATTAGCGGCCGGAGCGTCAACAAAGTCCGCGGACCTGATTGATCGAAACCTGACTGATGGCAATTCCCGGACCGCATTTTTTCCGGATCCTTCGCCGACCGGGATTTCGGTCCCGTCTTTCATAATCCAGACAAGTTCTGATTCGAAGACCAGGGAAAGCCCGAATGAATCCGGCATCGCATCCGCCAAGTCGAACAAACGACGGAATCGTTCCGGTTCATCCTGGCGGAAGCTTTTTAACGCTTTGAAAGATTCAGCTTTCAGCTTTCCTTCTTCGATAAAGAATCCGGAAAAGACCCCGACTTCTTTCAGGAGACGATCGGATTCGATCGCGCCTTCGTGCGTGACGTATGCCGGAAGGTTTTTTCCAAGGACTTCAAGCGCGCTTTCCAGGCTTTCCTGGTCGATAAACATTCCGTGACCTTTTGCTTCCCCGATCTGAATCAAGGAAACGCTTGTCATTTTGCCTTCTTCCTGGTCGATCGCATAGTTCGGGCGACGTCTGGGTTTTCTTTGGAAGCATATCCTTTGAACGTTCTTGGAAAGTTCTTCCTTCGGCTCGTCAGGTTCGTCCTGGTAACTCGTTTGCGTTTCGCAAATTGCCCGGCGTTGTTCGGAATCATATTCCTTGACCATGACGTCATCCATCATGCAACGATCGATGAATTCTTCTTTTGTTTCTTCAGCTTTCGGAACTGGTATCGGCATAATTTCTTCCCCTAGTTTTTTGAGACTTTCAGAAATTTTTCGGGACCAGGAAAAGCCCGGATCCCCTCCCCACAATGCCCAGGCAATTCTTCCATTGCTTGGAAAGCCTTTTTCCCCTGGTCGAAATCCCTTTGCTTTTTTGTCGACTTCGTGACGACTGAAAAATGAAAACATCCGTTTAACTGTTTGAGCGGAAAGATTCTTTCCGGAAACAATGTCCCGCGCCCGTGCAATCCCGACCGCAGTTCCGCCCCGTCCATGTTCTTTTCGCCAGGCAAGTCCGCGTTCAGCTTCCTGGACCATTCCGGAAGTCGGTTTAAAACTTTCTGCAAAGGTCCGGTCTTCATCCATTCTTTTTGGATTTTGCCTTCATCTGGCTTTTGACATATTTCTGCTCTTCAGTTGTCAGTTGCTTGAACAAGTCTTCGCTTGGTTTCTTCAGATATTCTTCGACTATTTTTCGCATAATGTTTTCCCCCGTTTCTTTTGGCGCGTCCGTCAATCTCGATCAAAAAGGTCCGTCAAGTTTGCTTGCGCAGTTGTTGAAATTGGATTGAAAAGATCCCGCCATTCCGTAATCCCGTATTCTTCCGCCAGGCGTTTCGCGGTCTTGATGTTTTTTGCTTTTCTTTCCAGGACAGTCTGGGCGTCGGTCCCGAAAGTCGATGCAATGTCGTCCAGGGATTGCGCGCCCATTGACAAGTAAGCGGAATCCGCTTTGACCTGGGCAACCCGATTGACCCATCGAAAAGATGGCGGTTGCCATCGAACGTTGAAAGGATCTTCGAATTCGGCGTCATATTCGATCCGTCCGTCTGCAATCCAGTTCGAAACCTTCCAACGCCAAAGACGCGAAAGGATCGGAAAAAGATCCCTTTGTTCCGCTTCGACTGTTTGCTGATAAAGCAGGATCATTCCCTGGCTTGCAGAAAATGAAGTCTTCCCGATTGTCATCAAAAGGAATTCGACCGGGATCCCCAGGGCGGACCCGATCTTCCGGAGGCGATAAGTGCAATAGTCTATCGCGTCGACGTTCGGGCGGCCCCCGGCATTGATGACCGCGACGTCTTCGCCTGGTTCCAGGTATTGGAATTGCCCCGGCTCGAAAGTTTCCAGACGTTCTTCGGCGTCGTCGTTTGCTCTGGTCGCAAGTTCGAAATCCATTGCCCCTTCCCGCTTTATGACCGCGGACAAGGACGCGGAAACCTTTGCGGAAATCATTTCGATTTCGTCATATTCGTCCAGGTCCTGGAGGTCGTCCGCGATTGTCGCCAGGGTCGGGACCCCGCGGATCTGGGTCGGTCGCATTTGCTTTTTGTGAAATATGAAGTTCTTTGCCGGGATCCGGCGGACGTCACGAAGGACCCCGTCCCATCTGGTCCCGATATAATAAGCGACCGGACGATTTGATTTGTTCACTTCGACGCCATTGATGATCCGCGCCTTTCTTGCTCCTTCGACGTTGTTCCCGGAATTGATCGAAAAGATTCCTCCGCCTTCTTCATCCCTGGATCCGATCCGGTCCCCTTCGATCAGTTGAACCCGTCCGGTCGTTGTCAGGACCATCCCCCCGTCGCCAAAGACCAAGGGCAAACTTGCAAGTTGTTGTTGTAGTTCCCGCATCGTCATGGTCTGACTGACTTCCGGGGAACGACTGAATTCATGCCAAAGTTCCTCCAGGCGAAGATCCAGGTCTTCGTTCCCGCTTTGCGCCTGGGCAATGATGCCGGGACCGACGACGTCAGTTTCCCGTAATCTGCAAATGCTCGCAACGACCGGATTGTTTCGACGATAGTCAAGAAGGGTTGCAATGAC
>VTLG01013771.1_pt1 | contig 11199 bp, 13 predicted proteins | sample 4694571 | NCBI WGS metagenome assembly VTLG01 (sample SAMN12604809, study PRJNA352737) | marine metagenome | biome: ENVO:00000447; feature: ENVO:00000209|ENVO:00000569|ENVO:01000036; material: ENVO:00002151; isolation source: viral sequences binned using virsorter ... | reverse complement strand
AGACAGAGCTAGAAAAGACTAAAGTCGGTAGAATTAAGAGTCAAACCAATGTTCAAATCAATTCTGAACTACCTTTTGGACAAGGTAACTATGGCAAGTTGATGGATAAGTTATTAAAAAATAGAAATTAAAGTGAGATTAGACAAAATGCGTAATTTTTTGGAAAATCCCAAATATGAAGTAATATTTTGGTTCGTTGTACTAACGATTTTATTCACTAATCTTTAGTTTAATGCCCATAGAGAGGCATTTCCATTATATATGGACAGGGAGCGTATAAAACGACTATAAAGAGAAAGAAATGAAATGGAAATTATCCATATTGGCTATTTTTTTAGTTTTATTTGGTACTTCTTTTAGTGTAAAAGCTGATGTATCGGGAAACTGTACCTCAGGTGAGCAATATTGTGAAGATAATGCTCTAAATACTACTAATACTACCACAACTACTAATACAAATACCAATACTAACACCAATAACAATACTAATACTAACACAAATACTAATACCAACACTAATACTAACGCAAATACCAATACTAATACTGCAACAAACACAAACACTAATACCAATACCTCTACCAACACTAATAATAACACTAGCACAGCAACTAACACCAATAACAACAATAATACGACCACAACTACTGGGACTAACACAAACTCAAATACAAATGTAAACACTAGTACAACTACTGGAACAAATAACAATACAAATAGTAATACAAACACTAGTACAAGCAGTGCTACTAACACAAATGTAAACACTAGCACTAATGTCAATACAAATAATAATGTAGCATCTGGTGGAACAAGTAATACAAACACAAACAATAACACAAACACTAGTACAAGTACTTCAAATAACACATCTACATCAAACGCGACGGTTAATAGCACAAACAACAACACAAACAATAACACAAATACAAATACCAATGTAAATACTAGTAATAATACTAACACTAATACTAGTAATAATACTAATACAAATAATAATACTAATACAAGTACTTCTGATAATACAAATACTAACAATAATAATAGTACTAGTACTTCTGATAATAGTAATACAAATACTAATACGAATACTAACAACTCTACTTCAGATTCAAACGTAAAAACTGATAATAAGAATGTAAATGAAAGTACGTCTGCAAATACTAATAACAATTTCAATAAATCAGAATCGACTCAAACAATTAATCAGAACATCAAACAAGAGGCACCACCTGCTTCAGCAATCGCACCAAGTATAATGTCTTATTCACAAGATTTATGTACTGTAGGGCGATCAGGAGCATTTCAGGGACAGTTATTCGGTATTTCTACTGGTAGAACAGTTACTGATGAAAATTGCGAACGCTTAAAACTATCTAAATATATTTATGATATGGGTATGAAAGTAGCCGCTGTTGCTTTATTATGTCAAGATGTTAGAGTATTTAAAGCAATGGAAATGGCTGGCACCCCTTGCCCTTATGAGGGCGAAATTGGTGGCAAGGCATCAAGTGCTTGGAGCGCTAATATTTCGGATAGACCAGACTCAAAAGAACACAAAAAGCAACTCAAGAAAGAAAATAAGATAGCAGACGATAAAGCAGAAGGAAAAGCCAGTATGCAAGCAAGAATTAAAGCTGGATACCCATATTGGAGAGATTTTTGGAAAATGTGTAAACATGAAAAGAATCCTAATGGGTCTCTCAAATCTAAAAAAACTTGTAAGATAGCATATGAAAGAGTTTCTTCTAAGTCTTAGTTTATTATTTTTAGTTTCAACTGTAAACGCTACTTACGTTTATGAGGCGAATCAAGACTTATACGACTTACAAACTAATTCATCAGGTGCAACAGGATTAGGCTCAAATGATGATTCAGTATCGGCAGCCTTTGATTTAGGTTTTACTTTTACCTTTTATGGTAATGATTTTACTAAAGCGAGAATGGCTACTAATGGTTGTTTGCACTTTAATCTAACTGGTAGTTATTGTGGAGATTATACCCCCGATCCCCTACCTCAATACACTAATACACTATTCCCCTTCTGGACTGACTTGATAAAAGATAATGGTTCAGCTATGAAAGCTAAAGCCTTTGAGGATTATACTATTTTTGGTTGGTACAAGATGAGGGAGTATAACAGAAGTGGTTCAGATAATAGTATAGAAGTTTGGTTGTATCCTAATAATACATTTGAATATAGATATGGTGAATTAGACATTAAGACACATGATGTCCTTATCGGAGAACAAGGCCCAACTACCTCAGATACTTATACTTACTTATTTTTTGACGAGTGTAATACAGGTACTACAAACCAATCTGGATGTAAAAATTATGATTGGAACTCAAGCAGTAATACATATAATACCCTACTAGAAAACGGAGGCTCTTTATATGGGATTGGAGCAGGAAATGCATTAGATTGTAGTAGTCCTTTAAATAATCCAGCTTGTGCAGGGTACGCTGCAGCATATTTAACTCAACAATGTGGTATAGATGCACTTTATTCTGAAACTTGTACTTTATACTGGGAAGCATATGATGATTTACAATGTAGTTTAGATGCACAGTACGCACCCTCTTGTCCTAACTATACATCAGAAGATTCAGTAGCATACTATTATGAAGATGAAACTGATTATGGATACGAAGACGATTATTATGATGATCAGTATGGATATACAGACGATGATTATTATGATGATGTATATGGATTTGAAGATGATTACCAAGACGAATACTATGCTTATGATGACGACCCTTATGCTAATATGGAATTTACAGACGAAGAATGGTATGAAATTGATTTAGTAGAGTTTGGTCAAGAGCAAGTAGATGAATGGTATGGTACAGAGACATCATTTACAGACGAGGGCTATATAGAATGGGATAATACTACTTTAGAAGACTGGGACGATCTTGACATGCAAATGGATGAATATGATGAGTTCGTTGAAATCTATGAAGATAACTACTATGAAGACGAAATTTTTATAGAAGATATATATGAAGAAGTATATCAAGAAGAAACATACTATAGTGAGCCTTTTATAGAAGAAATTTATGAAGAAGTATACCATGAGGAAACCGTAGCTTATATTGATTATGAACGTATTTCAGATTATGATTTATATGCTTCTGATACTTTATTAGATGAATTCCTATTTCTAGAAAATATAAATCAAATAGAAAGATATGATGAGGAAGAAGAATTTTTAGAGTTTGAAAGCTATGAAGAATTGGAAGAATGGTATGAAGAAGAAATGGAAGAAGAATACCAAGAAGAAGTAATGATGGAAGAGGAGTACGAAGAAGAGTTCGAAGAAACATTTGAAGAAGTTATGGAAGAAGTAGTAGAAGAAGAGTTCGAAGAGGAGTATTTAGCTGAAGAAACATTTGAAGAAGAAGCCGTAGAAGAAATATTTGAAGAATTAGAGGAATTAAGAGAAGAAGAAAGAGTAGCGGAGGAAACTGAAGAATCTATAGATGAAATAACCGAAGAAAGAGTAGCACAAGAAGAAAGCAAGAGTGGAATAAGACAAGAACAATTAAATGTTGTAGCAAGTACAGTTCAAACTGCAACTAATAGTATGAGTGGTACGACTTCGGGAACTTCTATGTATGCAACTGGAAATACTATTGCATCAGGAGGAGCAAGTAGTTCTATGAGTGGTACAATTCAGAGTACTACATCTTCTACAGGTGGTATGAGTATGAGTAGTTCTCCAAGTATTTCAGCCCAAGTACAATCGGCAGCTATTCAAACACAAACCGTTTTAGAAATGAGCCCAGCTACGGCTAGTACTGGAAGTATGTCTTTTGATACAGGAAGTATGGCAAGTACTACTACAGCATCAGTAGTTGATACAGGAAGTGTAGTAAGCAATACATCAATTAATACTAGTAGCTCATTTAGTGATAGTTCTAGTACTTCAACAAGTGAAGATGCAAGTAGTCAACAAGACACACAGCAAGATACGCAATCTGCAGAATCAAGTACAACAGAAACCGTAGTTGCAAGTACAGATAGTAGTTCAGGTACTTCTAGTATGAGTACTAGTTCTGTAACAATGGATTCTATGGATACAGGAACACCAGTTATAGTAGTAGATGTACAAGTACAAGATATGCAAAATGAAATTAATACTGCTATAGGAGGAGAAATGACGGCTTCAGAAGCAGATACAGTAGCAGATCAAATAATTGCACAAAATATAGAAAGTCAACAAGAGGCTTTAGAAGAAGAACAACAAGAAACTGGAGAATATGCGGACTCCACAACACTTATCGCATACATGGGTTATGTCCCTGGATTTGATGCTTATAAACAAGTATCGCTTCCAGTAGCAACTTCATGGTATGAATCAAAAGACATATATACATATGTAAGTATACAAGATAATAATACAGCCTTTTTTGGATTATACGGTGAAAGCATGCAAGGAATGACTAAATTAATTAATTTACAGCCAAATTTATAAGGAGAAAATTATGGAATGGTTTAAAGGAAAGATGGGACAAATAATAGCTTTGGTTTCCATTATAGGAACTTTAGCAGGCTTTGGATATACTGGAGCAACTTATGTTAATAGATTGGAAAATCTAGAAGTAAAAGTTTCACGTATTCAGGGAACTGAAGACGCACAAGCTGCTATTGAAGAAAGATTTGCAGGTATAGAAGTCTCAGTAGCTGCTATTAATAAAACAATAGATGAATCTTTACTATTATGGTTAAGAGAAGCAGAAGACTCTATTTCAGTTATAGAAGTCTCTGTAGGAAAATTACAATCAAAGGTAGATACTATGCCTGATTTAGGTCCAGTAGAGGGCAACATTTCAGTTATTAAAGTAGATATTGGAAAAATTGAATCAGATCTTAACTCACTCGAAAAACAATTAGAAAAACTAGAAGATAAAGACGTTAATCCACTAACGGGATTATAATTTGATTTTTTATACCTTCAAAAAATACTTCTTGACATGAGGACAGTATTTTGATATAATAGATTTATTATAGGTATAATAATCATTTAAGGGTGCAAACACCCTATAGCTAATATAGGAAAATTAAACATGGACATTGACATGACCATAGCTTGGAATGTTATTCTATCTCTTATAGTCGCACCTTTAATACTCGTAATACGAGCACAAATTGGTGAATTAAGAAGAATAGACATTCTAGTAAATAAAACACGAGAAGAACTTGGTAGAGACTATGTTTCTAAAATGGAAATGGAAACCGTTTTAGATCGTATAATGATTGCGATAGATAGACTCTCTCAAAAAGTAGATCGCTTATTCGAAGAGCGAGCTAAGGAGAAATAAATGGCAACGACACTTACTGCCGCAACACTAACCGTAACAGTTACGGAAAGTATATCGCTTAACGGTAAAGACCAAGGAGCAACAAATTCATTTACTGTAGCTAGTATAAATGAAGTATATAAACACATAGTAACAGCTACAACTACAGCAACCACTTTTCTTAAATTTGGTACTGCCGCTTCAGCGGGGACTCTAATTAGAGCAGATGTATCGTATTTAAGAATTACTAATTTAGATGACACTAACTTTGTTACTGTTGGCTTATCAGACGATAGTGCAGATACTGCTTATCTTAAATTAGAAAAGAAACAAAGTATAATAATTGGTGGAACAGACGAAGGGCCTCAAGTAGACATACATGCTTCAGCAGGAGCTTTTGCAGCTTGGGCAAGTGTTGATAGTTTAATACTAGATGCAGATACTGCATCATGTGATGTAGAAATATTTGTAGCAATGACATAGGAGACATAAATGGTTGAATACGAAAACAAAATGGCAACTACTACAGTTAAAGATGTAGTAGAGGCAATAATCCCCGAATCTGAAATAGAAGTTCGTAGGGGTAAATACCGAATTAGAAAAAATGGTCAATTACTGAAATTTGACACAAGAGAAGAAGCTGAAAAAGCTTTGGCGGAATAACAAATGCCTATTCGCAAGGTAAAAGGCGGATGGAAAATAGACAATACTTCTGGAATCTCAAAGACTAAGAAAGCGGCGAAGCGTAGACTTCGCGCTATTAAATACCGCCAGTCTAAGGGAAGAAGAAAAGGACGCAAAAAGCGTTAGGAGAAAAGAATGAGAGCAATTAAATTGTTATCAGCAAAAGAAGCAGCAGGCAATAGTTTTGCTAATGGCTCAACTATAAATGGTGCTAGTAAAGTACTATGCCAACATACTGGTGGTACTGCAGGAATTATATCTGTATTAAATGCAGCAGGAACAGTTGGATACTCATGTAATCTACTAGCTGCAGGTAGTGGGGATGCTACAATAATTTTAGCAAAAAAACCCACTGATGTAATATATGCAAATCAAGGCAGCATAGAATTTGTAGCTTGTTTAACTGAAGCATAACCATGCCAAAAGGTAAAAGAACCTATGGAAAACGGCGAGGTAGACCTCGCAAAAAGAAAAAGAGATCTAAATGGAAAACAAATCAGAATGGCTAAAACATATAGCCGATAATTCTAGAGCAACTTTAGAGTATCTAAGAGAAAAAGAAGAAGATTTAACGAAAGAAGAATGGGCATTAGCTGACCTATGTGGTGGCTATGTTCATATTTATAACTTAGCTGAAGAATTTCGTTTATTCGACAAATCACTATTACCCCGAAACACAAGTATCCACTAATGCTAGAAATAAGTAGAAAGGACGTTACAGACTCTAAACTAATGTCTTACGAGCCAGAGGTTAGGTTTATAAAATTACCTGTTACAGGATATTTAGACTTATTAGGTATTATTCCAATACCCTCACAAATTGCATTAATCAATGCAATTAATAATCCAAAATATAGATTTGTATGTGGGGCTTTATCGCGGAGGCAAGGAAAAACCTATATCTCAAATATAATAGGACAATTAATGGCTTTAGTTCCTAATAGTCATATTCTTTTAATGTCACCTAATTACTCTTTATCTCAAATATCATTTGATCTACAAAGAAATCTTATTAGACACTTTGATTTAGAGGTAGTAAGAGATAATGCCAAAGAAAGAACTATTGAACTTTCAAATGGATCAACTATACGAATGGGTTCCATTAATCAAGTAGATTCTTGTGTTGGTAGATCATATGATCTCATAATCTTTGACGAAGCAGCACTAGTAGACGGTAAAGATGCTTTTAATATAGCACTTAGACCCGCATTAGATAAAGAAAACAGTAAGGCACTCTTTATTTCAACCCCTAGAGGAAGGAATAATTGGTTTGCAGACTTTTATAATAGAGGATATAACGATGAATACCCAGAATGGATTTCAATTAAAGCAAGTTATCATGAAAATCCAAGACATAACAAAGATGATATTTCAGAAGCTAGAAAAACTATGTCAGAGGCAGAGTTCAGTCAAGAATATCTTGCAGACTTTAATGTTTACGAAGGACAGGTTTGGAACTTTGATTACACAAGTTGTACTTCAGACTTATCCGAGATTGATACTTCAAAAATGGACTTATTTGCAGGACTCGATGTCGGCTATAAAGACCCGACTGCGTTCTGTGTAATTGGATATAATTGGGACAAAGAAAAGTTTTATTTAGTAGATGAATATTTAGAAGCTGAAAGAACTACTGAATATCACGCTATTAGAATCAAAAAATTAATGGATAAATGGGATTTAGACTGGATTTATATTGACTCCGCAGCACAACAAACTAGATTTGATTTTGCACAGAATTTTGATATTACAACAATCAATGCAAAAAAATCAGTTTTAGATGGAATAGCTCATGTTGCAGCAATAGTTGATAATGATACATTAGTGGTAGATCAAACTTGCTATCACGCATTACAGGCTTTAGATCAATATCAATGGGACGCAAACCCTAATTTAATGAGAGAAAAGCCAAAACATAATCAATACTCTCATATGGCAGATGCACTTAGATATGCACTTTATACATTTCAGACAACAGCAACAACTTTTTAAATAGGTACACCTAGAAAAAAATTGTTCTTGACAAAACGATACTTTTTTAGTATAATTATTTATAAGGCTGGAATAAATGAATCTCAAGCGAGACTTGGTAAAATATATAAGAGATAGAGCAAAGTCTAGATATAAGAAAGACATTGAATGTTATATCTGCGGCAGTAAAGAAAGCCTAGATTATCATCATTATTATAGTTTGACCGAATTATTAGAACGATGGCTTATAAAGAATGGTCTTAAGATTGATTCAGCCGAAGAAATAATTCAAGTTAGAGATGTATTTATAAAAGAACACTCTAGAGAATTATTTGAAGATGCGGTGACTCTTTGTCATAAACACCACTTAAGATTACATTCAATATATGGGAAACAACCTAAATTTATAACGGCAAAAAAACAACCCCGTTGGGTGGAGAAACAGAGAGAAAAAACATGGCTTGGTACGATGGCTTAATTCCGGGAAGGAGAAAACAACTAGAAGAAAAATTAAATCCTGCACAACCTTTTATATCAAGGGATCAAGGATTTAATATTACTACTCGTGAGAATCCGACAAACTATCGAAACGCTTACGAACAACAAGAAGTTGTTAATCGCGGCGTTAATATGATAGTTGATGACGTAGCTGAGATACCAACTGATGTAGGAGATAAAATAGTTGGATTAGATCCAATTATTAAAAACATAAGAAAGTCTAGAGTTAATCTTTTATTAAATATAGAACCAAATCCTTTTCAAGACATTAACTCTTTCAAACGCAATCTTATAATTGATTTGTTAATTGATGGTAATATTTTTGTATATTTTGATGGGGTGCATTTATACCAACTGCCCGCAGAAAATATGGAGATAGAGACTCATGAAACTCGATATATACAAAAATATGTCTATGAAGGACAAGTTGATTATTCTCCCGATGAGATTATACATGTAAAAGAAAATTCTTTTAATTCAATCTATCGAGGAGTTCCTAGACTAAAACCAGCATGGAGAACCATGCAACTTTTAGGATCAATGAGGAATTTTCAAGATAATTTCTTTAAGAATGGAGCAGTACCAGGTTTAGTACTAAAAAGCCCAAATACTCTTAGTGAGAAAATTAAAGAAAGAATGTTAGCAGCTTGGAGAGTTAGGTATAATCCTAATACAGGTGGAAGAAGACCTCTAATTTTAGATGGTGGACTTGAAGTACAAAACTTAAATGAAATCAACTTTAAAGATTTAGATTTTCAACCAAGTATTGCATCAAACGAAAAGATTATATTACAAGCATTAGGAATACCACCCCTACTTTTGGATAGTGGAAATAATGCAAATATTAGACCTAATCTTAGATTGTATTACTTAGAAACTATACTACCTATAGTTAGAAAAGTAAATTATGCATTTGAAAGGTACTTTGGATTTGATTTAAAAGAAGATGTAAGCGATGTTCCAGCTTTACAACCTGAATTGAGGGATCAAGCAGCTTATTATCAATCACTAGTAAATACAGGAATTATAACTCCTAATGAAGCTAGAGATGCTTTGAGAATGGAGTCAATAGAAGGACACGATGAGTTACGTATTCCAGCAAATATAGCAGGAAGCGCAGCAGACCCAAGTGAAGGCGGAAGGCCTTCAGAGGATGAAGAAAACAATGACTAGAATAAAAAGAATTGTCAAATCCGTAGCTGATTACTTTGTTAAAAAAGGCAGAGTAATGACTATGAAAGAATACATAGCAGAGGATGATACTCCTCATAGAGCAAGAGCAATAAGAAAACTTACTGGTTCTTGGGCTAGAATGCTACAAATTATTAAGGTGAGCTTCCCAGAGGAATGGGAGAAGGCAAATAATCCTCCTCCACCACCTAAGCCTGCAGTAAAGCCAAAGCCAAAGCCAAAAGCTTATGTTGCAAAAAAGGGGAAATAAATGAGAAAAATTTTTAACTTAACTTCTAATTTTAAAGCAATTGATGTTAATGAAGATGGTAGCGTAAACATTAAAGGTTACGCAAGTACTAATGATCAAGACAGAGCTGGAGATATTATAGAACCTAAAGCTTGGTCGAAAGGTGGAATAGGTAATTATGAAAGTAATCCTATCATCCTTTTTAACCATGATTATCATAATCCTATCGGTAAAACAACTGAATTAGGTGTTGATGATATTGGATTAAAGATAAAAGGTAGAATATCTAAATCAGCAGGAAAAATTAGAGATTTAGTTAAGGAAGGTGTTCTTGGAGCTTTTAGTGTTGGTTTCCGAGTCAAGGATGCTGATTATAATGAGGAAACCGACGGCTATAGAATCAAGGACGCAGAATTGTTTGAAATTAGTGTGGTATCAGTACCCGCTAATCAAGCAGCGACCTTCTCTGTGGCAAAGTCCTTCGATTCTGATAAAGATTATCAGAGTTGGAAGACTAATAATGTCAAAACTGGTCAATCTATTACTATAGATTCACCAGAAGCAACAGTCAATCAGACTGTAATCAAGGAAACAGAAATGTCTGAAAATACAGAAAATTTCGATCTTGACGAATTTGCTAAGCAAGCTGCTGAAAAAGCAGTTGCAGCTTATGCAATGAAACAAGCTGAACAAAAAGCAAAGACTGAAGCTGAGGCTCAAAAAGCCGCAGATGAAGAAGCTGCTAAAAAAGCTGGAATTCAAGAAAAGAAAGCAGAAGTTGAAAGTATAGTAAAAGCAGGAACAGAAGGAGCAGAACGACTTGTCTCTGATCTAGAAGATCGTGTTAACAAAGAATATACTAATTTAGAATCTGTTGTTGATGAACTGAAATCAGAACTGAAAGAAAAATCAGATGAAATCATGAATATTCGTGAATCTAAAAGAATCTTCTCCGATAGAGGAGAGAAAAAAGGTTTTTATAGTTCTAAAGATATTGATGATGCATGGCTATTGAGTAAAGCGTTAGGTAGACCTATGGAAGATACCATTTATGGTAAATCTGTCATAGAAAAACAGAATGCACACTCAGGTGTAGCCGTTTCATCTGCTGATTTCGAGCAAGAAGTTTCAACAAATATTGAAAGAGATATTCAGAACAAACTGATAATCGCTCCAATGTTTGCAGAACTTACAATGAATGCTGCAACAATGTTGATCCCTGTCTTACCAGACGCGGGATACGCAGAGTTTACTTCTAACCAAGCCGCAACGGGTTCAAGCCCACACGGTAACTTAGAAGAAAGAGGTGATACTTA
>VTLG01008519.1_pt1 | contig 11201 bp, 10 predicted proteins | sample 4694571 | NCBI WGS metagenome assembly VTLG01 (sample SAMN12604809, study PRJNA352737) | marine metagenome | biome: ENVO:00000447; feature: ENVO:00000209|ENVO:00000569|ENVO:01000036; material: ENVO:00002151; isolation source: viral sequences binned using virsorter ... | reverse complement strand
ATCCTGGTACAACAGGTCATCAAAAAGAATTCCGTTGTTACTTAATTAAGTCAGGAACAATTCTTGAAGGTGAGCAATCTCCACTAAGCATTGAATCAGATAGAAACATCTTATCTAAGCAAGATGTGATGTCTGTTGATTACCACAGTGCTTATCATGTTATGGGAACTAAGTGGACTGCTGCTTCTGATAACCCAACTAACGCACTGTTAGCTAACGATAATAACTGGGCAATCACATACGATGCTGATTTAATTCCAATTGTTGAATTAATCGTTAACTCACCACTTGATACAGGTACTAATCCTTAGTATTATTGGTGTGATCTGCAAAGAAACCTCATCAATTATTGGTGGGGTTTTTTCTTTACGCTACAATAAAACTAAATTACTTTCATAATCGTGGCAGCAACTATAGACGCAACAATAAAAGGAGAAAATGCTAATAGTTATGTCACATTGACAGAAGCTAACGACTATTTTGACACATCTCCAGATTCTTCTACTTGGACAAATAAAACAGACGATCAAAAGAAAAGATCATTAATATCTGCTACAAGATGGATTGATACTTTAGTTTATTATGGAGATAGATGTGATGATGGTCAGGCACTAAAATTTCCAAGAAATAATTATCAGGTAGATGGCGTTGAATTAGCTTGTTCTAAAATTCCTGAGGGTATTAAATATGCACAATATGAACTAGCTAGAGCATTGGCAAATGATACTGATGCTATTACAGGAACTACAGGTAAAGATGGAAATTTTGAAGAAGTAAAATTAGGAGATATTCAAGTTAAATACAATACTGCAAGTCAGGGAACTGGATCTGTAAATAATATTCTTGATGTTTATCCTTGGTTACAAAGTTATCTTGGAGCATATATGCTAGGTGGTGCTGGTAGTTTTCAACTTAGAGTGGTTAGAGGATAATGGCAGGTCAACTTGATTCATTATTAAAAAATGTAGCTAAACAGATTGTTTCTGATTTAGGAGATTCTTTTGATTCTTCTATTGTTTATACAAAAAAAGCATCTGGTAGTTATAACACAGCTACAGGTGTTTACTCTACAAGCGATACGACTTACAGCATCAAAGCTCCTGTTGAGTTTGTTCAATCTACTGAAGATGATGGTAGAGAAAGAAGAGAAGCAAAGATATATATTACACCTGATTTAATTGGCGATAATCAACCTGATTTTCAAGATGAAGTTACATTAACTTATGCTGGATCTACAAGAGTAGGACAGATAGTTAATATAGATACAAGACAAGGTGGACAGACTTATCTGTTTACTTTATTAGTGAGGTTCTGATGGCTAAATCTAAACCTTTTACTAAAAATATAAATCAAATTAAAAAAGATTTAGAAAATAATTTAGAAAGAGATTTGAATAAATTAGTAAAAGCTATTATTGCTGATTTGTCTACAGAGGAAAATAGCCCTGTTGATACTGGATTTTTTGCTTCTAGTTGGACAGCTAGTACCCAAAGACCCAGACCTGATGAAGCTAGAGAATCAGTTGCTCCGTGGAGTAACATAAAACCAACAAGAAGAGGTCAAAGATCTCCTCAAGCAAAAGTTGAACCCAGATTTATCAATTCAATACCAAACTTCAAACCTTTTTCTAAAGTATTTATTGGTAATAGGTCACAATATGCAGCTAGAGCTTTAGCTTCTCCAAGAAGTAAGATACCTCAATATGTGCAAAGTGATTTAAGAAATCTAATAAATCAAATTTTTACAGATAAACCAAAACTCGGTATCGCTGCCTTTGGTACTGGTGTTAGAGGTAAATCTGATAATGTTAGATTTACAGGCGGTGGTATTGGTGCATTTAGTGATCCTAGTTCTGTATTTGTTGATTATGAAACTCCATGACTTTAGTTAACACAAGAGCAGCTTTTGAAAAGGCAGTAACAGACGCAGTTGCAGCAGTAGATGCTACTGTTGAAATGGTTTATGACAACATGGTTTATAAAACACCAGGAAAGACAAAGAAATATATTCTTATGTCGGTAGATTTTGCACAGGCAACAACTCAAACTCAAGGTGCATCACAGGATTTCTATTCTGGTGTTATTCAATGTAATATTTATGTTCCAAGAGGAAAAGGTACTGCAACTTTATCTGCATTAGGAGAAGCTGTTATTAATGGCCTTACTTCTGTTAATGCTCCTGGTTATAGCGATACTTTTAGTTGTGATCCTAGAGTGCTTGATGTTGTCGGCCCTGCTCCTATCGAATTAGATGATTCTTCACACTTTCTTGGCTTAATATCTTGCCAATTTACCGCTAACGCTTAGTATACTAAAGTAAGTATACTAATTTTATGACTAGAGCAGTTGACCTTTTAAGAAACAAGTTTGGGATCTCTCAGCTTTATAAACATGATGTTATTAAAAATGATGAGGTAATTTTTTCTGTTTATTGGCATCCTTTAACTATTGCTGAAAGAGAATCCATAATTAAAAAAAGTGGAACTGAAGATAATAATGATTATGCTTTACAGATGATGATAGAAAAAGCATTAGATGAAGATGGCAAAAGACTTTTTCAAGATGGAGATAAGGCATCTTTAAGAAGAGAAGTTGAAGCATCAATTCTTGAAGAGATACAACTAGCAATGGTTAATTCTGGTGCTGATAAGGAGGTAAGCGAGGCTAAAGCCGATTTGAAAAGCTAATAAAGATTGGCAGTTTTTATTTTCTTTAGCCAAGACATTACATAAAACTGTAGCCGAGTTATGTGAGACTTTGACTATTGAAGAGATGATAGGTTGGGCTGCTTACAATGAGATTGAAAATGATGAATATAAAAAACAACAGGAACAAGCACAGAAAGCTAGTGCTTTACGAGGCAAAAGAAGGTAATATAGAGAAAATGTTTTAATTTTTATAGCAAGTGGCTAATTATAATATTGATATTGGTGTTGTTATAAAGGGAAATGAAAAACTAACCAAATTTAATAGCACTCTTAAAAAAACTACTTTACAGGTAGATCAATTAAATAAATTTTTAAAAGTATTTCAACAAGGCGGTGATGGATTAGTTAGAAGTTTTAATAGTCTTAATAGTGTTCTTGCAACTGCAAAGGCAAATTTTAATGCTGTAGCTTCTGGAACAGGTTTACAAGAAAAGGCTGCAAGACAATTAATATTGGCAGAAAAAGAATTAAATAGAGAATATCAACAACGTGATGCCCTTTTGCAAAAATTAAGAGGTACAGGTCCGATGCCTCTTCCTGGTACTGGTATTGGTAGAGATCCTATTGAAAGTTCAAGAAGAAGAAAACAAAGAAGATTAAGTCAAACATTAAGAGGACAATCTGTTCCTTTAACTTCTCCTATTTTTCCAGGATATTCAGAACCTATAGGACCACAACCAATGCAAGGTCCAATGCCAATGCAAGGTCCAATGCCAATGATGACAGTAAATAATAATCCAAGGATTTTAAGAAATATTGCTGCTAGTCAAGCAGCAAGACAAGATACTAATTTTGGTTTTGGTTTAGCTGGAGATCCTGTAGCTAAATCAATAAGAAGAAACCAACAAAAAAGAGAAAAATTATTGCAAAAAGAATTAAAAATAAGACAAAATATTTTACAAGTAGAAAAACTGTCTCTTAATGTAGCATCTGCTGAAAAATCAACAAAAGCATTTGGAGTATCAGGTGGTCAAATAGGTCCTGCATTACCTAGAGGTTTTAAACTTAGACAGCTGTTTGCACCTGGAGGTGCTTTTGCTGCAACAGGAGGACAAAGAGCGAGAGGTGCATTAAGTAATGCTCTTATTGGTGGTGGTTTTCCTCTGTTATTTGGTCAAGGTGCTATAGGTTCTATAGGTGGAGGTCTTGGTGGTGCTTTAGGTGGTGCTTTAGGTGGAGGCTTTGGTTTTGGTTTATCTATCACTGGTACTGCAATAGCTCAACAAATACAACAGACTCTTGATTTTAGAAAATCTATTAGAGAACTAAATAAAGAAATGGAAAGTATGGGTATAAGTTCAAATATTAGTGGGTCAGCAGTTAGGAATTTAGGTAAGTCTTTAGGTATTACAAAGGAAGAAGCGGTAAAAGCTTTACAAGAGTTCAAACGATTTGGTGATAATGCAGTATTATTTGCTGAAAAATTTGGAGGAGATTTTGCTAAATTTGATGCTATTGCACAAGCTAATACAGTTCAATCTGCATTAGCAGCAATAAGAAAAATTAATAAAGATTTGACATTAGATGATGAGTTGAGATTCATAAATTCAGTAAGAAGGCTTGGTGTTGAGGAAACAATAAATCAAATGCTTGATGAAATGTTAGAAAAAGAAAAGAAGTTAAAAACGGCAGGTTTTGGTCAGGGAGAAGGTAAAAATGCAGGTGCTAATAGAAAAAGATTAGGTCAATTACGACAAGAAAGTGTTGCAACACAAGTAAATATAGATAAAAATAAGGTATTTATAGAAGAATTAACAAGAGTTAGAGATCAATTTACACAAAATAGAGATGCAGCAGAGGCAGCTAATCGTGGAATTAGAAAAGGATTAGAAGATGTAAATGCTGAATTAAGAAAATTAAATGATGTACAGTTTCAAGTGGTTGAATTATCTAAAACGCTTGGCTCTGCTTTTTCAGAATCTTTCAAGGGAATAATAAAAGGAACAATGAGTGTTGGAGATGCGTTTAGAAATATGTTTATGCGTATTGCAGATCATTTCTTGGATATGGCTGCACAAATGATGGCTGCACAAATATCAAGAGGATTTATGGGAATGTTTGGAAGTATATTTAGTGGTTTTGGTGGAGGTTTGGCTAGTTCTGCTCAGTTAGGAGCACAAGCAACAGCAATGACAGGGATTCCAAGTGGTGCAGCTTTACCAGCAGGTTCATTTGGTATATCTTCTATTACAAGAGCAGCAGGAGGGCCAGTAAAAGGAGGAAGTAGTTATCTTGTTGGAGAACGTGGACCAGAAATGTTTAGTCCAGGTGTGTCGGGGATGATTACACCAAATCATGCTCTTGGTGGTTCAACAAATATAGTAGTAAACGTAGACGCTTCTGGTTCTTCTGTCGAAGGAGATGAAGAACAAGGTAGAGAACTTGGTCGGATGATTTCAGTTGCTATACAATCAGAATTAATTAAACAAAAACGACCAGGAGGTATGCTCGCATAATGGCTACGTTTCCTTCAATTAAACCTACTTACGGACAACAAAAAAGATCCGCACCAAATACCAGAACTATTCGTTTTGCTGATGGGTTTGAACACAGAATATTATTTGGATTAGCAGAACATCAAAATCCAAAAGTTTATAATTTTACTTTTAATGTTTCTGAAGTTGAAGCAGACGAAATAGAAACTTTCCTTGATGCCCGTGCAAACGATAGTGATAGCTTTGATTTTACTGCTCCAGGGGAATCTGTTGCACAAAAATTTGTTTGCGAAACTTGGAACAAATCAATACCTTATAACAATAGAGCTACAATACAAGCCACATTTAGAGAAGTATTTGAACCATGAGTACTGCTCAGATTATTACTGATCTACAAAAGATCAATCCTTCAGCAATAATTGAATTATTTACACTGACAACTGATGCAACTTTGCATGGTTCTGCTCAGACTTACAGATTCCATAATGGAACAAGTTTAAATGCTAACGGAGATATTATCTGGGCTGGTAATCAGTATTTAAAAATGCCAATAGAGGCAGAAGGTTTTGCTTTTCAGAAAGGTCAACTTCCTAGACCCACTCTGACTATAAGTAATGCCCTTGGAACTATCACAGCTATCTTGTTAAACGTAAATCAGGTAACTACAGGAAATGATTTGACGGGAGCTACTGTGACAAGGATTAGAACTTTAGCACGTTATCTTGATGCTGTTAACTTTCCTGTAACTACAAGCACCACAACGACTACAACAACGATTGCCGACCCTGCTGATGCCGAAACTGTAACTTATACTGTCACTGTTCATAATCCTGGATACGGAAATATTTTTAGAATTAATGGTGTAAACAATCCTGTAATCACAATGAAAAGGGGATCTACATATATTTTTGACCAATCAGATGCAACAAATAGCGGACATCCTTTAGCAATAAAATCTGATGCTGGAGGAGCACAGACAACAACTGTAGTCGGAACTGCTGGAAATGCAGGAGCTACAGTAACTTATCAGCCAGCATATCCTTCTGCTCCAAATGACTTGAGGTATTACTGTACTGTTCACGGAAATGGAATGGGTAATACAATCACGATGAACGATCCAAATACAACGACTCAAGAAACAACAACGACCACATCTCAACAGGTAAATCCATTAGGCACACCAGATCCTACAGCAGAATTTCCACAGGAAATTTATAAAATTGATAGAAAATCAGCAGAAAATAGAGAGGTCGTGCAATTTGAACTTGCAGCAGTATTTGATTTAGCTGGTATCAGAGCACCAAAAAGACAATGTACTAGAACAGAGTTCCCTTCGATTGGTACGTTTATAGCATGAATTGGAAAGAAGAAGCACTTGTTCATGCGAAAGACCAAGATCCAAAAGAGTCTTGTGGTCTTTTATTAAATATTCGAGGAAAAGAAAGATATTATCCTTGTCGTAATCTTTCAATGACAGATCATCAATGTTTTATTTTAGATCCAGAGGATTATGTAAAAGCAGATAATTTAGGAGAGATAACAGCTATTGTTCATAGTCATCCTGTAACACCTCCTGTAGCTAGTCAGGCAGATCAAATTGCTTGTGAACGTAGTAATCTTCCATGGCATATTGTTAATCCTAAAACAGAAAAATGGGGATATTATGAACCATGTGGATATAAACCACCTTTACTTGGTAGACCTTGGGTTTGGGGTGTTACTGATTGCTGGAGTTTGGTGAGAGATTGGTATAAAGAAGAAAAAAATATTGAACTGAAAGATTGGGATAGACCTATAACACCAGAAGAGTTTATATTGAATCCTTTGTTTGAAAGTTGTGCATGGAGGACAGGTTTTAGAGAACTTAGACCAGATGAAAAAACAATGAATGGTGATGCTCTGTTAATGTCTATAGGATCTGCTGGTTTAAATCATGTAGCTATTTTTTTAGATGGGGATGTTTTACACCATTTAACCGATAGACTATCTTGTAGAGAGCCTTATTCTCAATGGTTGTTAAAATGCACAGGAGGTAGGTATCGTTATGTTGCGTAAATTAAAATTATATGGCGAGCTTGCAGAGTTTGTAGGGCATAAAGAATTTGAAATAAAAGTAGATAGTCTTGCAAAAGCAGTTAGTTTTCTTGTAAATAATTTTCCGCAAGTAGAAAAATATATGAATCCTCAATATTATCAAGTAAAAGTTGGTAATTATGCAGTAGATAAAGATGAAATACATCACCCAATAGGACAGGAAGATATACATATTGTTCCTGTTATTAGTGGTGCTGGTAGAGGTTTTGGAAAAGTATTATTAGGTGCTGCTCTTATTGCAGGTGCGTTTTTTGTTCCTGTCGCAGCAGGAAATATAGGTTTGGCAGCAGGTATAAAAGCTGGATCACTTGCAAAAGTTGGTTTCTTATCTAAAACTATGCTTCTTGTAGGAGCTAATTTAGCATTAACAGGTGTAAGTGAAATGTTATTTCCTATGCCAAAACCAAAAGAATTTAAGTCAGAGCAAGATCCACAATTATCATTTAGTTTTTCTGGTACGCAAAATACATCAAGAGCAGGTACTCCCGTTCCTATAGTTTATGGAGAGATAGTTACAGGATCAGTTGTTATAAGTGGTGCTATTGATACTCAACAGGTACAGGCATGACAGACGCACCAAAAAACATTATTGGTTCTGGTGGCGGTAGTCCTCCACCTCCTCCTCAACCGACAAGAACTCCTGATACTTTACATAGCAGACAGTTTGCTACTTTCCTTGATCTCATTTCTGAAGGAGAGATAGAAGGTTTTGCTTCTGCTTCAAAAGAAGGAAGAACAAAAGGAACTGCTGCATATAATAATGCTGCATTAAAAGATGTATTTTTAAATGATACTCCTGTTCTTAAAGCAACAGCTAACTCTGCTTCTCCAGTTACAACTGATTTTAACTTTCAAGATGTAACATTTAATCCTCGTTTTGGAACGTCAGACCAAACAAAAGTTGAAGGTATTGAAAGTAGCTCTTCTATTACAGCAGTAGGAGTTACTGTTACTCAATCCTCTCCAGTTACTAGACAAATTACAAACTCAAATGTTGATGCTGCAAATATCACAATAACTTTTCCTCAGATACAAAAAGCAACAGATAAGGGGGATTTACTTGGATCATCTGTTTCACTTAAAATTGCTGTTCAATATAATTCTGGTGGTTTCACTGATATTATTTCTGATACGATTACAGGAAGAACTGCTGATGCGTACCAAAGAGACTACAGAATAAATTTTACAGGTGCTTTTCCTGTAGATATAAGAGTTACCAGAGTTACTGCTGATAGTTCAGATTCAAGTTTGCAAGACGCATTTCAATGGACAAGTTTTGCTGAAATAATTGATGATTCTAATACTTATGCCAATAGTGCTTATGCTTCTCTTCGATTGGACTCCATGCAGTTTCAATCAATACCTAGCAGAAAATATCGTATCAGAGGAATAAAAGTAAGGATTCCAGGAGCAGGTGCAAACAGTTCTGGAACTCCAACTGTTGATGCTAATACTGGTCGTATTGTCTATCCTGATGGATATATTTTCAACGGAGTTATGGGTGCTGCTCAATGGTGCTCATGCCCTGCGATGGTGTTACTTGATCTTCTTACAGATACACGATATGGATTTGGTAATCATATAACTGATAGTTCTCTTGACCTTTTTTCCTTTGTTACTGCCAGTAAGTTTTCTAATACTCTCGTTGACGATGGATTTGGAGGACAGGAGGCCAGATTTAGTTGTAATGTAAATATTCAATCATCAAGTGAAGCATTTGACCTAATAAATGAGTTAGCAGGTGTAATGAGATGTATGCCGATATGGTCTGCTGGTAGTATTTTGCTCGCACAGGATAGTCCAAAAGATGCAAGTTACCTATTTAATTTAGCTAATGTTACTTCAGAAGGTTTTAGTTACTCAGGAAGTGGGTTGAAAACAAGAAATACTGTAATTTCTGTTTCTTATTTCAATATGGATAGTAGAGAAATAGATTATGAAGTTTATGAAGATACCGCCTCGATAGCCAAGCTAGGAGTAATTATTAAGCAAGTAAAAGGATTTGCGTGCACCAGCCGAGGTCAGGCTAGAAGATTAGCAAAGGCTATTTTATTTGCGGAACAAAATGAAAGTGAAGTTGTGGCATTTGCAACCTCCATAGATTCTGGTGTTGTTGTAAGACCTGGTGCAGTTATAGAGATAGCTGATCCTGTTCGTTCTGGTCTTAGAAGAGGTGGAAGAGTAAGTTCTGCAACAACTACACAAATAACTGTAGATGATTCTGCTGCAACTGATTTGCCAACTACAAATAATCCAACTATAAGCGTCATAATGCCTGATGGAACAGTTGAAATAGGTTCAATATCTGATATTACAGGTGCAATTATTACAGTTAATAGTGTTACAAAAGCTGACGGAACAACTGCTTCTGCTTTTTCTCAAACTCCAAATGCTAATACAGTTTGGTTATTGCAGGATGACACAGTTCAAGCTCAGAAATTTAGAGTAATAACAGTAGAAGAATCTGATGGAATAAATTATGCGATTACAGCTTTATCTTATGTAAATGAAAAATACGCATTTATTGAAGATGGTGCAACTTTACCAACAAGAACTGTATCAATACTAAATCTTCCTAAAGATCCTCCTTCTGCTTTACAAGCTGAAGAAAAAATAGTTGAAATAAATAATCAAGCTGTATCAAAACTTATCGTCAGTTGGCAACCTATTATCGGTGTTACGCAGTATCAGGTTAACTATAGATTCAATAATGGTAACTTTGTTTCTACAACAGTTTCTTCTCCTGATTTTGAAATATTTAATACTGATATTGGAACGTACGAGTTCCAGGTATTTAGTTATAATGCTGCATTACAGACAAGTGCGACTTCTGCTGATTTAACTTTTAATGCTGTTGGTAAAACTGCATTACCATCAAATGTTACTGGATTATCAGCCGAGCCAATAAATGAAAAATTGGTAAGACTACGTTGGAATTTATCTACAGATTTAGATGTTACTCATGGAGGTAGGGTGTATGTCAGACATTCTCCTCTAACTAATGGTAATGGTACATTTACAAATAGCACTGATTTGATTCAAGCGTTAGCTGGTAACACAACAACAGCAGAAGTTCCGTATCTTGAAGGCGAATATATTTTAAAATTTCAAGATGATGGTGGTAGATTCTGTGCAGGAGAAACAAGTGTAATTCTTGAATTACCAGATAATTTAGCTCCACTTATTACACAAACTAGAAGAGAAGATACTGATAGTCCTAAGTTTCAAGGAACAAAAACTAATGTCGCTTTTGATGCAACTACAAATACTTTAAACCTAGTTGGTGGAGGTAATTTCGATGACATTACAGATTTTGATGCTGTTGGTTCACTAGATGATTTTGGTGGGATTGTACCAGAGGGTACTTATGATTTTGGAGGAACTGCTGGTGGAGATACTTTAGATTTAGGTGGTGTATTTAGTCTTGATCTTAAACGTCATTTCTTGACAGAAGGTTTCTATCCATCAGATTTGTTTGATTCAAGAGGTTTGATTGATGATATTACAGACTTTGATGGAGCTACAGCTACAGAAGTTAATGCTGAAATGTTAGTAAGGGTTACACAAGATGATCCATCTGGATCTCCCACTTATACTGATTTTCAAACTTTTGCTAATGGCACATATAAAGGTAGAGGATTTCAATTTAGAGCAAAACTTACAAGCAATGATGTTGCACAGGACATCAAAGTTTCTCAGCTAGGTTATACAGCATCTTTACAGAGAAGAACAGAACAAGGTAATGTTATTGCAAGCGGAGCAGGAGCAAAGGCTGTTACGTTTACCAATCCATTTTTTGTTGGAACTTCTTCTTTGCTTGGAGCAAATACTAATTTACCCTCTGTTGGTATCAATGCTCAGAATATGGCATCAGGAGATTACTTTGAAGTAAGTAGTGTATCTGGAACGGGTTTTACTGTTCACTTCAAAAATTCATCAAATGCTTCGATTGATAGAAATTTCAC